>ERZ834722.3529-NODE-3529-length-10459-cov-3.471165_pt1 | contig 10459 bp, 8 predicted proteins | sample MGYA00519576_ERZ834722 | MGnify/ENA primary metagenome ERZ834722 (study PRJEB31850, sample SAMEA3708759) | human gut metagenome | biome: human gut; feature: human-associated habitat; material: faeces | place: China | collected 2014 ...
CCGCCGGAAGATCGAAGACGCCGTGAAGCGGTTCGGGATCGGCCGCGTGCTGTCCTCATCGATCCACGAGCTCTCTGAAGGCGAAAAGCAGAAGGTCGGTCTCTCATCCATCACGATGACAGACCCGAAGGCGCTCATTTTCGATGAGCCGACCGCGAATCTCGACCCGGAGTCAACCGAGGCGCTCGCCTCTGAAATCATCCGGCTGAAGAAGGAAGGGAAGGCGATCCTCGTCGTGGATCACCGTCTCTACTGGCTCGCCGGAGCCGTGGACCGCGTGATCGTGATGGAGGACGGGCGGATGGCGGAAGAGGGGGATTTCTCGATTCTGACCCCGGAACTCTGCCGCCGCTATGGCCTCCGGTCCGCCGCGGTGCCGGATGTCCGGGAGACGCTGCCGAGAAACGAGGAGGCATCGGGCCGCCCGGTGCTCGCGGCGGACGCCGTTACCTTTGCCTACAAGGGGAAGGCCCCTGTGTTTGATGACGCGACGTTCGGCATTCACCCCGGGATCACCGCGGTGATCGGCCATAACGGCGCTGGGAAAACGACACTCGCCCGTCTTCTCACTGGGCTCGCGAAGCCCGTGAAGGGCGGGTTCCTGCTTGGCGGCAAACAGGCTGACGCGAAGACGCTTCTCGCCTCGGTGTCGATCGTGCTGCAGAACGCGGATCACCAGCTTCACATGAAGACCGTGCTTGGCGAAGTGATGTCGTCGCTTGCCGCGGCCGGACGCCCGGCTGAACGGGAAGACGCGCTGCCGCTTCTCTCGCTCTTTCACCTTGAGTCGCTTGCGGAGCGCCACCCCCAGTCACTTTCGGGAGGTCAGAAGCAGCGTCTCGTGATCGCGCTCGCGTTCGCGAAGGATCCTGACGTGATCATTCTCGATGAACCGACTTCGGGGCTTGATGGCGTCAACATGCGGCGGATTGCCCGGGCGCTGGAATCGATGGCGAAGGAGGGAAAGGCGGTGCTTGTGATCACGCACGACCTTGAACTCCTGAAACTCTGCTGCGAACGGCGGCTCACGCTTCCGATCAGAAACGAGGTTCTGGCGCGAGCCGCCTGAAACCCGTTTCTCTCCCGGGGAAGCCCCGGGAAGCAGCTCTGACACAGAACAGATTTTTTCACTCCACCTACTTAAGGAATTAATTGAATGACGGAAAAAACGATGGAAGAAAAAGTGGCCGCGGTGCTCTCCTCCAAAGCCCCGGCGACGCTGAAAACGCTCGCCGCCGCGACCGGACTCACGGAGCTTGAGGCTTCGAAACTCCTTCCCGCGGATTCCCGGGCTTATGCGGATGGATCGAAATTTGACGCGGTCTGGAGCTCGGCCTGCGCCTGGCCCTCCGCCACGTTCTTCCTTGAGCATCTCGGAAACGTGATCGAAGTGAGCTGCAAGCTCGCGGAAGGCAAGCACGGAATGGGCTACTACAACATCTTCCACGGCTCCCCGCTTGGCGGTCACCTGAAGGCGGACGCCGTGAAGACGATCGGTTTCATCACGCTTCCCTTCATGGGACGCGAAAGCCACTTCCTCGCGTTCTTCAATGAAGAAGGCGAATCGATGTTCCAGGTCTATGTGGGCCGTGAGAACCATCAGCTGATCCCTGAGGCCCGCGACGCGTTCCTCGCGCTGAAGGCCGAGCTCGGAGCCGCCTGATGACGGATACGAGACCCGTACTCGTCGCCTACAGCTCGGGCACCGGGAACACCGAAGCCGTAGCCCGCGCGATTGCCGGGTCAATCCCGGGTTCTGTCCTCAGGAAGGCGTCTGAGGCGGGTGACCTCTCGGCCTACCGCCTCGTGCTTCTCGGGTTCTGGATTGATATGGGCGTAATGAGCGCGGACGCGAAGGCTGTAATGGGCAGCGCATCCGGCACTCCGCTCGCGCTATTCGGCACGATGGGCGGAGATCCGACGTCCCCCCGGTTCCAGTCGTTCCTCGAACGGGTTCGAGGTGAGGCAGCGGCGTCCGGAGCCGATCTCCTTGGGATCCGGATGTGGCGGGGACGCGTAAGTGACGATGTGGTCCGCATGATGCAGGAGGCCGGGATGATGACGCCAGAAGTGGAAGCCCGGCTGAAGGCGTCAGCCTCACACCCCGATCAGACGGATCTCTCTGAAGCCGGAGCCTGGGCCGCTGGGATTCTCAGCACTCAGCGGACGCCGATTCCGGACTGAGGCAAACGAAAAATGGAAGCCGGTTCATGTACCGGCTTCCCGCTTTTAAAACATAAACATAAAAAGAAGGCACCAGAATGGGTTTAGCGAAAATGTACGAACTGATCGGACCCGCGGGTGTAGCGCTGATTCTTGTCGCTGCCGCGGGTCTTTACCTCACGATCTGGACCGTGATTTATCTCATCCGGACCGGCCGGGGCTTCCGTTCGACGATCCACGAAGCGGAGGCGGACGGCGGACGGCATTTCCGCGAGCGGACGGAGGGGAACCTGAATCCGCTCGTCTGCGTCGTCCGGGAAGTGGTTTTTACGCATGGATCCCATTCAAACGATATCCGGGCTGAGGTCGCGTACCTCTTTCATAAGCACCTCGCTCCCGTGAATAACAGCATGTGCTGGCTGAAGCTCATCGCGGCGATTTCGCCGCTTCTCGGGCTTCTCGGCACGGTGCTCGGCATGGTGGGAGTCTTCCAGACGATCGCCGTGAACCAGGCACCGGACCCCGCGGCGCTCGGTTCCGGCATCTGGCAGGCGCTGCTCACAACCGTGATGGGCCTCGTGATCGCGATTCCGGTGCTCATGGTCTACTACTGTCTCCTTCTCCGCATCAAGGGTTTCCGGATCGAAGCGGTGGAGCATAGCTACCGCGCGCTTGAACTGGTGCAGGGCGGCCGCCCGACGCTTGAAAAAGAAGTGAAAGCTCAGGCGGAAACGTCGCGCGACGCGGGAGTCCGCTATGTTTGATGATGAGAACGAGGAACCCCGCATTGATCTCACGTCGCTGATCGATGTGATCTTCATGCTGGTCATCTTTTTCGTGATGACGATGACTTTCAGCTCAAAGCCGGTGCTTGATATCGTGCTGCCGGAGTCCACTCAGGCAAAAGCTTCTGAAGTGCCCGAAGAACTCCTTGTTGCCGTGAAGGCGGATGGCTCGATCTGGGCGGACGGACGGCCGATAACGCCAGATGGGCTCGCCTCTTTCATTGATTCAAAACCCGCGGATGCGGTGCTGAACCTCGCGGTCGATAAGAAAGCGCCGTTCGCAGCCTTTGTTAAGGTCGTGGATGTGGCGAAGGAAAAGAAGTCCGGCCGATTTGTGATCCGGACAGAGGATGGAGGAAAGTGATGGTGGGTGAAACTGCGGATCCTGTGCTCCTCTCGTCACGCGCCGGCGGCCGATGGCTGACGGCTGGGGCTTTCGTGCTTGCCGCCGCGCTGCTCGCGACGCAGAGCTTCGATCTGAAGCGGAGCGCGGCTCCGAAACCGGATTTCGCGATGGAGTTCCGGATCGCGGAAACGGTGAAGCCCGCGCCGGCTCCCACGCCAGAAGTGAAAAAAGTGCCCGAGGTGAAGCAGGTCCCCAAGGCAGCGCCCGTCACGGCTGTGCCTCCCGTGAAGCGGGAGGCTCAGAAACCTCGGGTGATCGCGTCGCGCACCGCCGTAAGCCCGGTGACTGTTGAAGAGCCGAAACCGACAGTCGCTCCCGCGGTTCCTGAGATTCACCGTCCGGTAACACCGCATCCTGCGGTTTCCTCGCCGGCCGCGACCCCCGCCGTAAAAAAGTCGCCGGCCGCTCTTCCCGCGGCACCGCAGCCCGCGGTCAAGACTTCCGACGTGGCGTCGAAACTGATCGCCCTCGTGGAGCGAAAGAAGCGTTACCCAAAGAGCGCCCGCCGTTCAGGCACAGAAGGCGTTCTTGAAATCACGTTTTCGCTGAGCCCCGCGGGAAAGATCCTGAAAGCCTCGGTATCGAAAGGTTCCGGGTTTTCAGTTCTGGACGCAGCGGGTGACGTGCTTGCTTCCGCACTTATCGGGGAATCGGTTGGTGAAACCGGCCGCGCGATGAAAATCACGGTCCCGCTTCGTTATTCTCTGAAAAACAGCTGATGATTCAGGAGATTGAGGTAAGTCTCTGCCTGATCTCAAGGCAGAATCATAACGTCGAGGAAAGATTCAGACTGGGGTGAATTTGTATTCGCTCTGGACTACATGAGATCCGGGTAAAACGGGATTTCTCCGCTTTTCAGTATCAGTCAGAAGAACGATAAGACGACAAATCGCTGACGGTATCAGGTTGCTTTTACAAATTTTCACTGTAGAGATAACAAAAATTTATTTAAACTTTTATCCAGTTCAAAGGTGATTCCATCTGAAAATCAGGAATCGCCAGACGGGGAGGATATGAGTGTGAAGCCTCCCGTCAGACAGGCGCACGGCGCTTTCTGCCGTCTGCGTGCAGTCTGCCTTTGGAGACTGGAAGCAGAAGCGGCTTTCCAGGGTCTAAACGGAGCGTCAGTCCGGTCGTCATAGCGTTCCGTACAGGCGGCAGGCTCCGCGCGCCGGATGAGGTTTTCCTTTTGTGTTTCGCATGACTTCCTGAGCTATTCTTATTTCAGATCCGGGCAGAGCAATCCGCCCGGTTTTTTTGTGCGTGACGCAGCAAAAATCCCCCGGGAGAATGAGATCTCCCGGGGGATTTCGGTATCAGAGGTTTGCTTCAGAGAGAAGCGAAACGCTGATTAGAACGTGTGACGGATACCGACGTTCCAGCGATAGCGCTCATCCACTTCGCCGCCCGAAGTGCGTTCGAAGTCGACGTAACCGTAGGTGTTCTTCGTGAAGCTGAAGTTGGCACCGACACCGTATTCAACCCAGAAGCCGCCGAGGTCGTCCTTCAGGTTGCTGCGGGCAGAGGCATTCTGAGCGGACATCTTCAGGTCGCCGAGGAAGTCGTAGTTGCCGGACACGCGGGCATAGATACGGCCCTTGTTTTCAGCGAACTTCGCGCCGGCGCGGACACCGATGCGGGCGATGAGCGAGTTGTAGTCGCTCTGGTCAATCTTCACACCGTTCGAAGCCGTGTCATCAGCGCCGCCGACCGTGCCGTAGGTGAGTTCAGCCTGCGGTTCAACGAAGGCGTACTGGCCGAGGTCCTTATGCCAGCCGGTTTCAGCGCTCACCGTGAAGGCGTTGTTGTCATAGCCGCCCTTCATGTTGCCGAACTCGTAGTCGGTGCTCATGCGGGTGTATTTGCCGATCAGGTCGACATACACGCCGTTCGAGCCGAACCAGGTGCCGTAGGCCGCGATGCTGTAAGCGTCCATATCGCCGTCACCGCCGGTGTAATCAGCCTTGCCGTTCGTGTAGATGAACGCGCCGCCGACCTTCCAGCCGGTCTGGGCGATATCGGTATCAACACCGACCTGGACCGAGTTGTTCTTGCTCGTGAGACCGTTGTCACCGTAGGAGAGCTTGGAGCCGTAGACACGGGCCCAGGCGCCGACACCCTTCGGAGCGTCGCGGAGTTCGCCCATACGTTTCGTGAGGTTATTCAGGTCGTGGCGGAGAAGCGTCATCGAAATGGCGCCGATCGACTGCAGGCTGTCGAGCTTGGTGTTGCGGACAGGCGCGGCAACCGTCGTCGTGCCGTCGGTGTTCTCCGTGATCGTCAGAGCGCCGTTCACATCGCCTTCAGCGACGGTCGCGACACGCGTCGTTTCGGTGGCGAGTGCGCCGGTCACAGCAGCGGAAGTCAGTGCGGCGAGTTCAGAGGCGGAGATCACGTCTGAATTCACCGTCGTGCCATTCGTGCCGACCATATTCACGGTCAGGGTCGGAGTGCCGGACGTGGTGCTGACCGTGGTAGCGGAAAGAGAAGACGTCTTATAGGTGCCGTCAGCATTCTTTTCAACCGCGGTGTTCACCGTGCCGCCCGTGCCGGTCAGATTGTCAATCGTAGCGGTCTGGGAAGCATCCGAGAACGTCACGGTACCGTTATTGAGCGACAGGTTATTGATCGCGAGCGGGGTCGTGGAGGAGCCGGACTCTGACGAAGTCGCCGTAGCGGTGTTGGCAACAATCCAGGTGCCGCCGTTAGACAGGGAGAGGTTAAGCCCCGTCACGGTGTCGCTGGAGGAGTTGCTTGCCCCGCCGTTACTCAGAACCGCATTGCCAGTCCAGAAAGAGTTGGCATCCGAGAGATTGAGATTGACGGTCGAATCAGCGATATTACCGGAGTTAGCTTCGTTGTAGTTGTATTCAATATTACCGGTCAGCTGGACGGTCTTGTCCTTGTTCGGGTTGATCGTGATAACTGATCCGCCGCGGGTCAGGATGGCGTCGCCGCTGCCTGCGTTCACGGTCAGGTTGCCGTTGACATTTACGCGGCTGTTTGACATCGCAATGATGCCATACTGGTGAGACTCACCGGCGCCGGACGTGACATTGATCACCGTGTCCTCGGCATTGATGTTGATCGTGGAAACGTCACCCTTGTAGTCAGGAGTCACAGAGCTCTGAGCGAAGAGGCCGTAGGCGTCGTCCGTATCCGAGTGAGCGTTGATGGTGAGAGACTTGCCGTTCACCGTAACCGTGCTGCCAACCTTCGGGCCGGCAAAGATACCGAATGCCTTGCCCTTCGTGGCGGTGGCATTCAGAGTCGTAACGGAAGAATCCTTTCCAAGGGTAACAGTTCCGATGCCGGTGTTCCCCGAGGCTTCAATCGCCCGAGCCATGGTAACGCCGTTCGCAGAGATATTGATCGTGTCGCTGTTCACGGTAACCGTGCTGTTGTTCAGGGCAACGATGCCATGCGCTACGCTTTCCGCGCTGGTAGCGTCAAGTGTAAGGGAGGAACCGTTCACAATCACGTCGCTTCCCAGGCCACCGGCGGCATAAATGCCTCTCGAAACACCGTTGGCAGAGGTCGTGAAGGAAACCGTCGAAGTGTCTCCGCCCACGGTTAAGAGAGCCCCAGTAACTTCTGCATTGTCATTCTGCTTTCCGGGAATGTTGAACACGCCGTATGCCGTGCCGAGTGCCCCGTCATCCGGATCGTTCCCTGAACTGGTGACAGTTACGGCAATCGTCGGATTGGTAATGGAGGCCTCAAATCCGTTGTAGGAGGAGATGCCATAGGGATAGATGCTGGAAACGGTCTGATTGGCGACATCAGTATCCGGTACCGATATATCTGCTTTATTAACGTAAACAGCGGACGAAGCAAGAGCCGCACCAGAAACGGTGGCCAGCACAGCAGCGGCAACTGAAGAAATAAGTATCTTATTAATTTACTAACCTTCGATGTGATAACTGGACAAGGCGTCGGTTAAAACGACTATGCCATTATCCACTCTACGGAAGTAAACGTCAATTACATTTAATAATTACAAATTCATTCTTATAAATTTAACTTATAAATCATTAAAATTAAACAAAATTTTATAAATAATGATTCCGCTTCTCAATTAAAAATATCAATAAAGATAACGAAAATTTTATGATAGTTATGCTGTTTTTAATGAAATCCGTAGATCGATAAAGGATTAAAAACATTACATCATTATTTTTAATTAATTTTTTCACACCTTAACTTTCTGAATTCCGGGTAAAAAAAGAGCCTCCGGGCAGTGATGCCGGGAGGCTTTTCCGAAGAGGTTATTTACGGAAGCTTCGCGGGGCCGTTTTTGTCCGGAACCCAGGGCCAGAGCACCTTGGGAAGGTGGTAGCTGTCATTTTTGGATTCATCGCGGAATCGATCGATCAGGTCATCCCGTCCCTCACGGACAAGGCGCGCGAGATCCGGGTTCAGCATGACAGATTGCCCGGCGGCCGCGAATTCCGTCCAGCCGGAAGACACCGCGCGTTCAAAATCTGCCCCGGTCACAAGCTCCCCGGCTCCGATCACGGCAGTGCGTCCCGCCACGGCTTCGTGAATCAGTTCCATCCGGGACTTTGAGGTGTCGGCCCCGCGTCGGACCGCATGGAAGAAATTCTGCTGCGACACATGGAGATACTGGATCGGACGCTTGGCGATCTCAGACACCGCAGCGAGGGTCTCTTTCATCGTGATGCCTTTTTCACCCGGCTGCTCAGGCGTGATCCGATAGCCAATGATGAAATCCTTCTGTCCGGCCTTTTCTTTGACATCGATGACGGCATCCAGCACCGCGAGCGGGAACCGAAGCCGGTTTTCAAGCGACCCGCCCCAGCGATCTGTTCTCCTGTTCGTTTCTTCTGACACGAACTGCGGAAGGAGGAAAGGACCGGCCCCGTGCACTTCGACACCGGCGTATCCCGCCTTCATGCAGAGTTCAGCCGCGTAAGCGAACTTCTGAATCAGTGACTCAATCTCAGCTTCGGTGAGTTCTGACGCCTTCTCGTCCGGCGTAGCGGAAGGTCCCCGCGGCTGATGGTCCGGGAGGAAGTCGGGGTTAGCGAGGATCCCGCCGTGGAACAGCTGCGCGATCGGGATCGCGCCGAGCGACCGGACGATTTCCACTCTTTCCCGGAGGCTCGGAAGGTCAGCCTCTGAGAGTGCCCGGGCCTGTCCGTAGAAGCTTTGGCCTCCGGCGTCGACGAGCGTCGCGCCGGTTACATAGAGTCCGAAACCTTCGCCGTGATGCTTCAGAAAATCGCGTTCATCGTCGCTCACCGTTCCATCCGGGTTCTGACAGTAGAGCGTGAGCGGGGCGACCGCGAGCCGGTTCGGGACCGTAACGCCGTTATTCAGGGTGTAAGGAAGAAAGAGATTGCTGTAATCGTTTGTCATAAAGGGAACCTTTTTCATTCAAAAGCCGGAGGAACTGCTTGAGAGTCCGTGTTTCCGGCGTTCCCGGTAATAGTAGACGCGGGTACTACGAGCTGTGAGGCTTTCTCTCAACCGGTAAAGAGAAGAAAAAGCCCGGAGTTCAGTAGAACGGCCGGGCTTTTTAGAGTGGAATTCAGTTGAGTTATTGCGGGAGACGGGGCCAGAGCACCTTCGGGCAGTGGTAAGCCGCTTCCTTCACGGGGTCGAGCTTTGTCTGAATCTCGGAATCGCGTCCCTCGCGGATCAGCGTGGCGAGATCCGGGTTCAGCATGACGGCGCGCCCTGTGGCGGCGAGTTCAACCCAGCCGGTGCCGATCGCCTTATCAAAGTCATCCCCCGTGAAGAGGTTCCCGAGACCGATCAGAGCGGTCTTCCCCGCAATCGCTTCGTGAATCAGGTCAAGCCTTGAGCGGGTTTCATCAGCGCCCCGGCGGGCGTTCTGGAAGAATTCCTTCTCAGACACGTGGATGTATTGGATATCGCGCTTGATAAGTTCCTGAACAAGGGCGAGCGTTTCCTTCATCGTGATGCCGGCCTCTTCAGGTTCCTCAGGCGACAGGCGGTAACCGATGATGAAATTCTTCTTTCCGGAGCGCTCCTTTACGCGGAGCACGGCGTCGAGCACCGCGAGCGGGAACCGCATGCGGGCTTCGTTTGAGCCGCCCCATTCGTCCGTGCGGTGATTGGTCGCGCCGGAATAGAACTGCTGAATGAGATAGCGGTTGGCGCCGTGGATTTCAACGCCGTCGTACCCCGCGACGAGGCAGAGTTCTGCCGCGTGGGCGAAGGCCCGGATGATCGCTTTTACTTCAGGAGGCATCAGAGCCCGAGCGCCGCGCTCTTCGTTTTCACTCGGCCCCACCGGAACATGATCACGAAGAAAAGCCGGATTCCCGAGAATCCCGGCGTGGTGGATCTGCGCAATGGCGAGAGAGCCGTTCGCGTGCGTCAGACGGACGCGCTCCTTCAGGGCCTGGAGGTCGTAATCACGGATCGCGCGGGGCTGGCCGGGGAAGCCCTGGCCGTTATCGCTTACGAGCGTCGCGCCATGGATCACCATGCCGAAATTCCGGCCGCGGCTTGAAATGAAATCGCGTTCCGCTTCACTGACCGTTCCGTCCGGGTTCTGGCAGTAAAGTGTCAGAGGGGCAATGACAAGCCGGCTTTGCAGCGTGACACCGTTATTCAGAGTGAAAGGCTCAAAAAGCTTTGCGTGGGAATCCGTCATTGAATTGCGCTCCTCTTATATCAGTGATTGGGTCAGCAGACCGGGCGGGCTGATTATAGGGCGAAGCGGGAGCGGAAACTTTTTTTCAGGGTTCAGCCGTGGGGAAAGCGGCTGCGGTCAAAGGGTTTCCCGTGCGCGGCGAAGAGAGCTTCAGCCGTGATCGGTACGGGATCAGCTCCATCAGGCTCAATCCACTCGGGGTAATAAGCCCGGATCTGAGCGGGAGAGCCGAAGAAGGGCAGGGGGAGCGATCCGAGCTCTTCGATCGTCCTTTCAAGAATTCGGGTGTCACTCCCGGGGAGCGCCGGAGGCTGCCTTCTCAGATCCAGCTTCAAACGGCCGTCCGGAAGGTTCCCGATACGGGTCAGCCAGGCGAGCGGCGGTTTCGTGGACTCGAGTAGCTCCTTGATTTCAAGGACAGCAGTCGCCTCCGGGAGAGAAACCAGAGTTCCTCCC
>ERZ834722.3531-NODE-3531-length-10453-cov-7.832083_pt1 | contig 10453 bp, 7 predicted proteins | sample MGYA00519576_ERZ834722 | MGnify/ENA primary metagenome ERZ834722 (study PRJEB31850, sample SAMEA3708759) | human gut metagenome | biome: human gut; feature: human-associated habitat; material: faeces | place: China | collected 2014 ...
TCCTGTGGCAGTACGGCGCATTGGCCCGCCTGAAGAAGGGCGAGCCGATCGACAAGCTGCTCTACGGCGGCTATTCCACGATCAGTCTGGGCTATGCGGGCCTGTATGAGTGCTGCAAGTATATGACCGGCAAGAGCCACACCGACCCTGCCGCCAAGCCCTTTGCGCTGCATGTCATGCAGCATATGAACGATGCCTGCGCCAAATGGAAGAGCCAGCACAACATTGATTTCAGCCTGTACGGCACGCCGTTGGAATCCACGACCTACAAATTCTCCAAGTGCCTGCAGAAGCGCTTCGGCATTGTGCCCGGCATCACCGACCGCAGCTATATCACGAACTCCTACCATGTCCATGTGACGGAAAAGATCGACGCCTTCACCAAGCTGAAGTTTGAGAGCGAGTTCCAGAAGCTGTCCCCGGGCGGCGCCATCAGCTATGTGGAGGTGCCCAACATGCAGGACAACCTCGAGGCCGTCATCAAGGTCATGCAGTTCATCTATGAGAACATCATGTACGCCGAGCTGAACACCAAGAGCGACTACTGCCAGGTCTGCGGCTACGATGGCGAGATCCAGATTGTACAGGAGGACGGCAAGCTGGTGTGGGAGTGCCCGAAGTGCCACAACCGCGACCAGAACAAGCTGAATGTCGCCCGCCGCACCTGCGGCTACATCGGCACCCAGTTCTGGAATCAGGGCCGCACCGCCGAGATCAAGGATCGAGTGCTGCATCTGTAATAGAATAAGTTTAGCCCCCGACGCCTGCCGCTGTACGGCATTATGTCGGGGGCTTATTATTTTGTAGGGGAGGTATTTATCCCTTCCTGGGTGCATTGCGCCAGCCGCAGGGTTTACGGGAGGGTCAAAACCCTCCCATATTAACCGTGGGAAGCGGCATATAGACTTTCCAACAGCACAAAACAGGCAGTCCGCCAATCTGACGGTCTGCCTGTTGCTGTAGCAGTTGTGAATTTTACTTTGCGTACTCGGTGGCGCGGCTTTCGCGGATGACGCTGACCTTGATCTGGCCGGGGTAATCCAGCTCGTTCTCGATCTTCTTTGCGACATTGCGGGCCAGCAGAATGACCTCGTCATCGCCAACCTTATCCGGCTGGACAAGGATGCGGACCTCGCGGCCGGCCTGCACAGCGTAGGAGCTTTCCACGCCCTCAAAGCCGTTGCAGAGTGCCTCCAGCGTCTCCAGACGCTTGATATAGCTTTCCATGTTCTCGCGGCGGGCGCCGGGACGTGCGGCCGAGATCGCATCAGCGGCCATGATGATGAACGCCAGCGTAGTCTTGGGCTCAACATCACCGTGGTGCGCCTCGATGGCATGGATGACCTGCGGGTTCTCGCGGTACTTTTTGCAGATGTCAACGCCGATCTGGACATGGCTACCCTCGATCTCATGGTCAAGGGCCTTGCCGATGTCATGCAGCAGACCTGCGCGGCGTGCGAGTTGGACATTGACGCCCAGCTCGCCGGCCATCAGACCGGCCAGCCATGCCACCTCAAGAGAGTGGCTCAGGACATTCTGGCCGAAGCTGGTGCGGTATTTCAGGCGGCCGATAAGCTTGACGAGGTCGGGGTGCAGGCTGTGAACGCCCAGCTCCATAACGGCCTTGTCGCCCTCGCGCTTCATCTGGATCTCCAGCTCGCGGCGGCACTTGTCAACGGTTTCCTCGATGCGGGCGGGATGAATACGGCCGTCAGCGATCAGGCGCTCAAGGGCCATGCGGGCAACCTCGCGGCGGGTCTGGTCAAAGCTGGACAGCGTGATGGCCTCCGGCGTATCGTCAATGATCAAATCGCAGCCGGTGGCGGTCTCCAGTGCGCGGATGTTGCGGCCCTCGCGGCCGATGATGCGGCCCTTCATCTCATCACTGGGCAGCGGCACAACGCTGACGGTGGCCTCGCTGGTGGCATCGGCCGCACAGCGGGCAATGGCCTGACCGATCAGCTCGCGGGCGAGGTTGTCGCACTCGTCCTTCATGTTTGCCTGATAGGCGCTGATCTTCATCGCCTTTTCATGGGTCAGCTCGTCATCCACCTGCTTCAGCAGGACGGCGCGGGCATCCTCCTTGGACATGGCCGCGATGGTTTCCAGCTTTTCGGTCTGGCGCAGCTTGAGCTGCTCCAGCTCGTCCAGACGAGCCTCGACAGTCTCGGTGCGGCGCTTCAGGTCCTCCTCCTTGCGCTCCATCTGGGTGGTGCGCTTGTCGAGGGCCTCCTCCTTCTGGTCGATGCGGCGCTCCTGACGGGTGATCTCGGCACGGCGGTCCTTGATCTCCTTGTCAGCATCGCTCTTGAGTTTAAATGCTTCGTCCTTTGCTTCGATGATGGTTTCCTTACGCTTCTGCTCCGCAGCCTTGATAGCATCATTTACGATGCGCTTGGCTTCGTCCTCAGCGCTGCCGATCTTTGCCTCAGCAGTGCGCTTGCGGTTTTCACCGCCGAGGTAAAAACCAAGCGCCCCGGCAACAGCGGCAGCAACAAGAACCAGCACCACGATCAAAATTGGTGACATAGTTGGTTTCACTCCTTATTAAAATAGGAGGATGCGGCGCAGCGGGACGCTTTTCCGTTATGATATTGTTACAGGAAGAAACGCGGCAGGTCGGCCAAAAAGGCGCACAATGCCCCTACACGCAGAATATACACAGAACCGTCTAAGCGACGTTGAATATCGTAAAAAAGCGGCGTTCCCGGTGGGCGACACCCTTTAAGGAGCCACGCACAGGGCAGACCTGCCGTTTGGCTCTTTATTTCCTATATATAATTTTACTTTGCTTTGGTGTAATTGTCAAGAAGAACCGGGGCGCAAAGTAGTGTTTTTCATGCAAAACGCCCCGTTTTTCTGAAACAGGGCGCACAAAAATTATTTTTGACCGCGATAGACCCCCGCCTTGCGCAGCAGATCCTTCACGACCTCCGATCCGCAGACCAGCCCGCAGGCGGCGGGCACAAAGGCGTTGCTGGCGGGCACGGTGCGGCGTGCGGCAACCGGGGTCTCGAGTGTCTCCTCCGCCAGCGGCGGCAGGGGCGGTTCCTCCGAAAAAACGACCTTGACCTTGCCAAGGCGGCGCTTACGGCACTCGATGCGGATGACCTTGGCCAGCGGGTCCACCGCTGTTTTTTCAATATCGGCAACCTTAAAGGCCGTGGGGTCCAGCTTGTTGGCGGCCCCCATGCTGCACAGGATCGGCACCCCGGCCTCCTTGCAGCGGCGGATCAGCAGCAGCTTGGCGCTGACCGTGTCGATGCAGTCCAGCACATAGTCAAACTGCGTCAGATCCACGCTGTCGGCGGTCTCGGCGTTGTAAAACATCCGATTTGGGTGTACGGTGAGGGTGGGGTCGATGTCCGCGATGCGGGCGGCCATAGCGTCCACCTTGTACAGGCCGAGCGTCGAGTGCAGCGCCACCAGCTGACGATTCAGGTTGGAGAGCGCCACCGTGTCGCTGTCAAAGAGGCTCAACTCCCCTACCCCGCTGCGTGCCAGCACCTCAACGGCCTGTCCCCCCACACCGCCGATGCCGAACACCGCCACATGGGCCTTGCGCAATGCGTCCAGCGCGGGCGTGCCCAGCTGGGCGCGGGTGCGTGTATATTGATCGATCATAGTCGTTACCTCTCTTGTTTTTCCTTTCGCTGTGCCTTGCGTTCCAGCACGGTCTCGTAGCTAGACGACATCTTGTCCGCCATGCAGACCAGCGCTGCCTCCCGGCTATGGGGAATATCGGTGGGCGTCAGCGGCCACATGTGGCTTTGGATGATGTCCTTTTCCTTATCGCTCAAGGCAAACACGGTCTCCGCATTATAGCGGGCGATGCGCGGGTGCTTGAAGCCGTGCCAATGGGTGATGTTGCGGCAGTTGTGCCAGTCATACAGGTAAAAGTCATGCAGGAACGCACCTTTCACAAGGCTGGCCTCATCGGCGTTGGCCCGCAGATGGATGTTGAGCCAGAATGCGATGCGGGTCACCCGCATACAGTGCTCATAGGTCGTGACGCTGCCGTGCTGGATGAATTTCTGCATCTCCAGCGCATTAGGGTCATCGGCAATCCCTTTCAAAAGAATGTGCATACGGACTTCTTCTTCAGGGGTCAGTTTGCAGATCATAGCAATTCCTCCACGCGGGCTGCCGTTTCGTCCAGAAGCGCCGTGCCGTCCACAACCAGAATCGGACAGCACAGCGCTTTCTGCCATGTATCGTGCAGGGCCGCGCATAGCAAAAAGGCCAAATAGGTTTCAAACTTACCGCCTTACTTCACCAGCAGGCATACCGTCTCAACATGCTGTTCATTAGTTCTGACAAATAATGCTCCGCTTTCACCATCGTAGGTAACAGGGAAGGTGAAATGGACGACGGGCCGTATATCGCTGTTGGTCAGAATATTGTCTGCATAGCAGTCAAATCAATTTCTGCATTCTTCATGACAGAACGCATGTATTCCTCCATATGCCCCCAATCTGGTTTTCCTGCATCATCAACAGGTAAATAAAACGAGAAATCAGTTTTGATATGACGATTTAATTCATCAATAAACGCCTTGTAATAGCTTCTGCTTTCTCTAAAAATCATCGTTGCAATAAATTGTTTTACTTCAAATGACATGTCCCACTTCGGTATAAGGACAACAACATTCTGACTTGTATAAAACTTATCAGGTTGTACGAAACATGATCCAAGGTATTCTCCACCCAATGAAAGGGTCATATTGCCAGTGGAATATGGTTCAAGCCCATCAATACTATCAACTCGTGCAGTTATGCCATTGTTCGTGTTCGCACGACCTACAAAATTCACATCAGGATTCACCTGTGCCATTTTCACTCTATCGAGTTTAGTTCCCATGTCTATATCGAACAGATCATCGTCGTACAGGTGAAACCTTTTCCAATTCTTAATACCTATTGCGTGCTTATCACCGTCGGCTTGGCTTAGATGCTCAAGGCTCTTCTCGGCTTCCTGCATGACCTCCGACATGTATTCATCCATGTATGCCCAGTCAGGCTCACCACTGGCATCAACGGGAAGCATGAACGTGTCATCTTTGATTCGTTTCATAGAAACGGAATCGCCCCATGAATACTTTTGATACAATGTACCTCGCAGAACAGCAATTAAAAAGAGATAACGAATCTCAGATGCATTCACCTTATCTTTCAAATAGAGAGCAATATTATGGCTATCATTAGAGCAAAATGGCTTGGCTTGATATGAAAAAGTAAGTGTTTTTCCACCTATCATGATGCAGTCGCCATCATCCAGCCATTCATCTGGACACTCGACATATGTCATCACACCATTGTTTCCGGCTTGTGCCGTTACATAGGGGATTTCGCCACTATCTGGTGCAATATCCTTTTGCACAATGCTTTTCGTATTACTCATACGGAAAATATCAGTGAGTTTGAATGATTTCCACTTGCTTGCATCAATCTTCGCCATCGCCGTTACCGCCTTTCTGCATCGTGACGGTCACGGTCTTATCATCGGCACTTACTCGGCTCGAATACATCGCCGTGGTCATCAGCTTCTCACCGAGTGCCTTCGAGTCGATTCCTTTTTGGAACATCAGGTAATCCATCGCAGTCTTGCGGAAATCCTCCTCGAAAATCTCGAACGGCTTCTGTGGCACCTGATACGACAGATGCTCGGCGGGATTGACCCACTGGCACGTGTCGTCGCCGGATTGCTTCTCCACAACCTCGACCCAATGAGCCTCGATAGCCGCCCACTTACCGTAGATGTCGTGACGACCTTTGTTCTTGACCGTCGCCAGCCCATCAGATTCCATATAACAGGCAAAGAACTCCTTGTCATCCTGTCCAACGCCAGCCTCAAAGACAAAAATACTTGTAGTGATACCAACACCAAAGAACAAGTCTTCGGGCAACTTAATGACTTTTCTCAGACGATGATTTTTCAGAATACGCTTCATCTGCGCCTTGCTTGCCTTCTCCAGTTTCTTATCAGGCAAAATAAATGCACACTGCGTGTGGGAAGGAACATTATCCAGCACGTTCTCAACAATTGTCATGCATCCGTATTTATTCTCATAAGGCGGGTTCATCAAAACTTTCGTGATAGGCTTCGATTTCATCCACTCGCAGGCAGACTCGGTACGGGCGTCCATCTGCTCAAGGTTAGTTTTACCGTCTTTATGAATGAGCATGTTTGCACATGCCAGTGCATAAATCTCACGATCGAATTCAATTCCGAAAAGATGGCTCGATTTAATCTCGGCTGCTGCATCTGTCTGCATTCCTCCGACTTCTCGAATCATATTCGCCATAGCCTTTACAAGGAAACCACCAGACCCGCAAGTTGCGTCCAATATGTAGTCATCTTTATTTACATCAAGAATCTTATACATAAAGTCGGTGATATGTTCAGGTGTAAATACCTGACCAGCTTCGGACTTCTTCTTGTAACGATTGAATTCATTAAAGAAAATGCCCATTACGTCTTCACCACGCCATTCATTCGAGTTAACACACTCTGAAATCTCAACAACCCAGTCGATAAAATCATTGATTGCCTGCTGATCGTCCGTTGTATTCATTTTAATATCGGAATATTCTTCCAACAGAATATCGATTTTCGCATTTTGCTTTCGGCTATCTTCGAGCGATTTGGACAGTGTCGAATGAATTGCTGTATGGAATGTCGCATACCCCATATCTTTCAGACGCTGCAATCCAGCACCATAACGCTCAGCGACTAAAGCACATGCAGTGAAAATCATGCGATGATACAGATTTTTAATACCGAATTCAAAATGCAGACCATTGTTGATCTTCGCAGTTAATTCATAAATACGCTCTTTATCAATACTATCCACGGTATAGAGCGATAAATAGTAACTAACACTCTGTAATTTGGCGGGTTTCTTTACTTCCTCTTCACCTTTGAAAACACGAATATCTTCTCCATTATATAGAATTCCCACAACTTTCTTATATTGTGTTTGCATAATACGCACGTTTTTCAGAACTTCATCAACCTGCGCTTGTCCAAGAGTAATACGAGTTGCTTTCGTTTCCAGAACAACTGCAACCTCATTTTTATTATTCGGCAGATACCAACCATCTGGTTTATCAGCTACTCCTAGAAACCCGAGTTGATTGAATGTGGTAAGCTGTCCAACACCAGCACGTGCAATTTCACTATTAACCAAACCAAGAGTTTCACGAGCTAAGTCACGAACTGAATCCTCTGTCATATTCTTTGCCATATTCATCAACCTCCCTCAAAGCATTTGAAAATGTTTCAGTGCGTTCATAATCGCTTTCTCTTTTTCCGGCGGGCACTGTGGCGCTTTGGCATCTTCCTTCTTTGACAGATTGTAATGCTGTCCCACATCCAATCCGCACTTTCTTTTAATTTGGGAAATATACAGGCTAGAAACCTTCAGTCCATGATTCTCAAGCACATAGGTTTTAATCTCATCATAAGTTGCCTTGCTCTCAGCTACGGTCAAATCCAACTCGTCCATCTTAACCTCAACCTCGATATGTTGCTTCGCATTAAGTTTGGACAATAAACATACCGTCTCGACAGTTGTTTCAGTTTCCAAGGGAAGTTCTTTCACTTCCTCGCCATCAATAGGCACAGGGAAATTGAATACAATCTTCTTTATCCAGCTTCCGTCTTTTCTCTTTTCCGGGAACATCTCAATTCGCTCGATAAAGGCTTTCATAAACTCTTTCTGTTCTGCTTCCGTTGCGGAATGGTAGACTTCATCAAATGCCAGTAAGAGCCGATAAATGTTATCGCCGGAGATTTTCTCCTGCTGGATGCTGCGTATCTGACTTTGCAATTCGCCAATCTGAACTTCGATTTCCTCTATCGTATCATACTGTTCATCATATCGGCGCTGCAAATCCAAAATTTTTCTGTCATAGTGGGCATCGTTGATGTCCAAGGTATCCATCTGACGCTCCAAGCGGCTTTTCGTTCCAAAGGCTTGCTTTAGCCGCCCTTGTAGGACAGCAATCTGCTTTTCCATATCTTCTGTATCAACTGCTGTTCCGATTTTCGCCTGAATCGCTTCTACAAACCGTGGATTATTGACCATAGCGGAGATAACCTTCGCCACAAATTTGTTGATTTCCGTCTGCTCGATATTCAGACGGAAGCTGCACTCATGCCCGGTAGGTGTAACCGTATTTTTGCAGTAGTAATAATACCGTGTTTTCTTGTCCTTGCTGTGCGCCTTGGCGATATTGCCGTACATACTCTTGCCGCAGCATGGGCATTTCAAGATACCGGACAGGATGTGTGCGTGGTCTGGATTGTTGACCTTTTCCCGCTTGAAAGAATTGATCTTGCGCTTTTCCTGTGCCAGATACCAATCTTCTTCGGAAATGATAGCTTCGTGCTGTCCTTCATAAACCGGGAACTCCGACTGCTCAACCACGTGCATCTCGTTTCTTGTACCCTGTTTCTTTTCTGTTCTTCGTCTGCCGTAAGCAATCTTTCCCATATAAACAGGATTGTACAATACATTTTTCACAAAATCTCTTGAAAATCCCGGAATGGTATTATTCTGTCTTAGTTTCTTAGTATAACCATTGCGGTTCAGATATTTTGCAACTCCTGCAACACCCTCGTTTGTATGAATATAACGATCATAGATTACTCGGATAACTTCCACTTCATCCTCTGCAATGACAAGGTTTCCATTTTCCAGTTTGTATCCATATGGAGCGAAACCGCCGTTCCATTTGCCCTCACGAGCCTTTTGCTCACGTCCTGCCATTGTCTGTGTGCGGATATTTTCTCGCTCAATCTCTGCCACCGCAGACAGCACAGAGATCATCAGCTTTCCTGCATCCTTGGAGCTGTCAATGCCATCCTCCACGCAGATCAGATTGACACCGAAATCCTGCATGAGTTGCAAAGAGTTCAGAACGTCCGCTGCATTTCTGCCAAATCGGGACAGCTTAAAGACCAACACATAAGAAACATCATCTTTGCCGTCCTGGATGTCATTCAGCATCCGTTGAAACTCCTGCCGCCCTTGAATGTTCTTTCCGGAAAAGCCCTCGTCAGAATACTCCCCGGCAACGATCATATCCTCGTATGCCGCATACTTCCGCAGCTTGTCACGCTGGGCATCCAAGCTGTATCCGTCAACCTGCATCGAGGTGGACACTCTTGTATAAAGATAGCATTTAAGTTGTTTCTTTTTCAGAATCTCCACCTCCCTCATTCCTTCCTTTTACCATAAGTCCCTCGTTGCGGATATAATACTCCAAAAGCCACAGCACATAATCCGGTGCATGGCGGTTGTCCAATTCCCATTCAGTCATAGTCCGGTAAGGAATATGGACGAGCTTGCAAAAATCTTTCCGATTCAGTCCTGTGCTTTCACGCAACTTTATAATTCTGTTTTTACAATCCATCCGTCTTTTCTCCACAAAAGCAAAAAATACACGTTGCGTAATCATTATAGCATAGCCATAGTGAATACGCAACGTGTAAATTGCAAATTTTACGCAGCCTTATCCGTCAGAAGCTGCGCTTGATTACTTTCCTCGGAATGCTCCACTTCCTGCGGAGCGTCCTGTTCCAATTTATCCAAAACCTGATGTCCATATTTCTGGAGCATCTGGCTCATAACATCCACACAGCGGTCAAATGCCGCATTATATTTCGCTTCCTCATAATATTTCTTCAATAGGCGATTCCTCCATCAAAGTTCCATATCCTGTCCACGCTTCCGTGCAGTGTGTTCGTGCTCCTGCGTTTCTTTTCCTTTGCTGAGGACAACATCAAGAAAAGCCCGAACCCTTTCGGATGCGATTTCCAGTGCATCCAAGAAGGGCTGGGCTTTCTTTTTCAGCTCTTGATATTGTTCATGCAGCGCATCGTACCGCTGCTTCCATGTTTTTGCACTTTTCTCCGCTTGCTCGAATTTCTGCTTGTACTTGATCTTCTCTGCCTTTTCCGCAAAGCTACTGACAGCATAATCTTTGAGTGTGCGGCATTCATCCGGTGTCAGAGTGATATTGTTTCCGAATGTGGCCTTCTTGCCCATCGCTTCAATATCCTGCACCGTCAGTGCAAGAGTCTTTGCCGTCTTGGTTTCCTTTTGCAGCGCTTCCAGTTTCCTTTTCTGTTTCTCCGTGGCAGCTTTGGCATTCTCCAAACTCTGCTCCGCCTGTGCCACCTGTCCGGTCACAGCTTCCAAACGCTGCTGTTCTGCCTGCACCTTGAACTGCGTCACCGTCAGATGTTCCTCGGTGCTGCCACGCTCTCCACGCTCCACATCGGTGTAACCGGCAGTTCGCATGAAATTGAAAAAGTCATCCTGCAACACACTGTAGGATGACTTCAAAATCTTTTTCCCTTTTGCATTCAACATGGGATTTCCGTTCTCACCAAGCACCGGCTTGGACTCCCATTTCTTACTGCGGCTGACCTGTGTGATGACCTC
>ERZ834722.3532-NODE-3532-length-10451-cov-2.008465_pt1 | contig 10451 bp, 9 predicted proteins | sample MGYA00519576_ERZ834722 | MGnify/ENA primary metagenome ERZ834722 (study PRJEB31850, sample SAMEA3708759) | human gut metagenome | biome: human gut; feature: human-associated habitat; material: faeces | place: China | collected 2014 ...
GCTCGCCGAGAAGAGCATCCTCACGCCACTGCTCGGGCTTGAGGTTGACGGCATCCTCACCGCAGAGAAGGGTGAGACGGCCGGCTTCGTCGGTCTTGAGGGCGGCGGTCTTGACCAAGCCGTACTCGACGGTGTGCGCGGTGTCGCGCAGGACGATAAGGCGCTTGTTGGTGAAGGCATAGGTGGTCTTTCTCAGCTTCTTGGGCGCGGTGACGCAGTTGAGCGGAGCAAGGAATGCAAGCACAAGGATAACAGCGATCACCAGCGGGTATATCTGAGCACGGTTCACGTTCGCGCCGATTATGTAGCCTATTATGAGAGCTGCCGCGATCACAATACCGGCAACAAGCTTTCTGATAAAGCGCTTCTTGTAAACGCCCTCCAGCGGCTCGGTGTCCTCAGGCTTTCCGACCCAGAGAACCTTCTCGTCCGGATCAATAGCTCTTTGCAACAGTTCATCGTATTCCATAAAAATCCTCCTCTTTCTTGCTGGGTAATACGGTAATTTGCATATTTATTATAACAGTTAAGACGCTAATTGTGTGCAAAGGAGGGGCGTAAAGACGTTAACGCGGCGTTAACTTCACGTTAAGGCCGCGTTAAGATGCATATGCTTCTTGATAAGAGTGTTTAATTTTCCTCAACAACACTTGCCAGCAGCTTGCCGGCCATTGCTTTCGCGCCGAGGACCCACACCAGATCGCCGTTCTGGATCTGCATGTTGACATCAGGCTGCACTATGGGGAGGCGGCTGCGCTGGAGGCCGAGGACCATGCAGTCGTAGTTGTCGCGTATGCCGCTGTCGCGCACGGTCTTGCCTGCAAGCTCGGAGCCTTTGTCAACGGATATTGCATAGGAGTACAGTGCCTCCGGCTCCGAATCCTCCGCCGCGATGAACTCGCGCAGCGTGGGCAGCTCCGCAGGCTCGGCGATCCCGAGGTCAAGGCAGAGATTGCGCAGCTCCGCAGATTCGCCGAGGATGTACACCGTGTCGCCGCTGTGCAGCGCGGCGTCGCCGGAGGGGATGCTGATGTGCCGCTTGCCGCGGACGATCTTTATCACGTTCACGCCGAAGCGCTTGCCCCAGCCCAGCTCCTTGAGCGTGCCGCCGTGCTGCTCATACTGGAAGCTCAGCACATGCAGCCGCTGGTCGAGCCATTCGACCGCGTCGTCGGAGCCGAGCCGCTGAAGCTGGCGCTCGTTGAAATTCGCGAGGAAGCGCGCCTCCACGGAGAGGTAAGCCGAGGCGAACCAGCCGGAGCGGTATATCAGCAGCACCGCCGCGAGGATCAGCGGCAGCAGCCACAGACCTCCGACGCCGGTGACGGTGTTTGCGGGGATGAACGCGATGATAACGATGATGAGCACGCGTATGGCGGTCAGCGCCATCAGCGGCAGACGGAAGTTGCGGTTCTTGACCCACAGCGTTGTAAACTGCGGGGACTTCATGTCGAGCATCGGGCGGATGAATATCGCCATGCCGATGTAGACCACTGCGAGGCATATGAGCTTTTCAAGCCACGGCTCAAGCCCCAGCTTGCCGAGCAGCGGCAGCAGCACGAGACTGCCGATGAGCGCGATGCCGAGCATCACAACGCCGTAGAAGGCCGTCACCTTGACGTAGCGCCCCAGATATGCCGACCAGTCGCCGTTCTTTTCCTTGCTCGACTGCTCCTCGTCGGTGTATCGGGCGAGCTTCTCCGTAAGCCTTGAGGGGAGGACTTTTTCAAGCCACTCGTAAAGCTTGTCGGAGCCTTTTATGAACGACGGCGTCGTCAGCGTCGTGATTATGGAGACGGAGACGATTATCGGGTAGATGTAATCCGCAATGACACCGAGGGACAGGCCGAGAGACGCGATGATGAACGCGAATTCACCTATCTGCGCCAGCGAGCAGCCGCAGTGCACGGCGTTTTTCAGCGTCTGGCCGGAGAGGAGCACGCCCAGCGAGGAGAATATCAGCTTGCCGACGAGCGTGACCAGAGTGATTATCAGGATCGGGACTATGTATTTGACGATCATCGCCGGATCGAGCATCATGCCGACCGAGAGGAAGAATACCGAGCCGAACAGATCCTTGACGCCGGAGGTCAGGTGCTCCACCCGCTCGGCGTGCACCGTGCCCGCGAGCAGCGAGCCCGCCATGAAAGCGCCCAGCGCCGAAGAAAAGCCCAGCGCGTTCGCGAGCAGCACCATGCCGAAGCAGATGCCGAGGGAGCTGACGAGCAGCGTCTCGTCGTTCATCAGCGGCGTGGCCTTGTTCATCAGCGTTGGCAGCAGGTAGATGCCGAGAATGAGCCACAGCGCTAGATACAGCACCAGCAGCGCGAGCTTCATCGCCAGCGCGCCGCCGGAAATGCTCTGGCTGACGGAGAGCGTCGAGAGGATTATCATCATAAAAATGCCCGCGATGTCCTCGATGACCAGCGTACCGAACACAAGCTGGGCGAAGCCCTGATTGCGCACGCCAAGCTCGTCGAAGGCCTTGATGATTATCGTCGTCGAGCTCATCGAGAGCATACCGCCGAGGAACACGCTGTCCATGATGCCCCAGCCGAGCAGCTGCCCGACGCCGAAGCCGATGAGCAGCATACCGCCGACCTCTGTGAGCGCGGTGATTATAGCCGTACCGCCGACCTGCGCCAGCTTGTGGAGGTTGAATTCCAGACCGAGGCCGAACATGAGCACTATAACGCCAATCTCGCTCCAGGTGCTGATGGACGCGCTGTCCGCAACGGTGAAGAAAAACGGCATATACGGGCCTATGAGGAAGCCCGCGACTATGTAGCCAAGGACAAGCGGCTGCTTTATTTTTTTGAATATGACAGTGACGACTCCGGCCGTCAGCAGCATTATTGCAAGGTCAGATATCAGTTCCGGCAAATGCATCTATATGGTGTTCCTCCTGTGATTATTCGGTTCCCTCTATCATTCTATAACCTACGCCGACCTCGGTGAATATATACTGCGGCTCGGCGGGGTTCGCTTCTATCTTGCGGCGGATGTTCGCCATGTTGACGCGGAGTATCTGGTTGTTGCCCTTACTCTGCGGCCCCCAAAGCTCACGCATGATGAAATCATAGGTCAGCACCTTGCCGGCGCATTTGCCGAGGAGCGCCACGATCTTGAATTCGTTCTGGGTCAGGTGCGCGTTCTCGCCGTTTATGAGCACCTGATGCTTGTCATAGTCGATGGTAAGCCCGCCGGCGACGAATTTGCCGGAGCTGGCGAGACTCTCGTTCGCAAGGCCGGAGCGGGTGTGCCGGATGGCGACGCGGATACGCGCGAGCAGCTCCGCCGCGCCGAATGGCTTGGTTATGTAGTCGTCCGCTCCCTTGTCCAGCGCCTCCACCTTGTCGCGCTCGTAGGTGCGCGCGGAGACGACGACTATCGGGATCTGCGTCCACTGGCGGACGGCGCTTATGATGTTCATGCCGTCCATGTCGGGCAGACCGAGGTCGAGGACTATCAGGTCAGGGCAGTGCGAGCTTATCATGGAGAACGCTTCGGCACCGGTATGCGCCAGAATGACGTCATAGCCGTTTGCAGTCAGGATCGCGCGTATGAAGCCGGAGATACCCTTTTCATCTTCTACTACTAATACTTTGTCTTTAATATTCATTCTTTTCTTCTCCTGACTGTAAAGAAAATGTAAATTCCGCGCCGCCGTCCGGCAGGTTCTGCGCCCAGATCTTCCCCCCGTGCGCCACGGCGATCGTTTTGCAGACCATCATGCCCATGTTTCTTGTCTTGTCTATCTTGTCGCCGCCCAGCTGAAGCGAGCCGTCAAACAGGTGGTCAAGCTCACTCGGCGGAATGCCGTGTCCGTTGTCACGAACAGATATCTCGGCGAAATTGTCTTTCTTTGCCGTGCTGATGGTGATGCGGCTGGTTCCCCCGCCGTGCTGCACGGCGTTGTCCATCAGGTTCATCAGAAGCTGCTCGACGAGCATCGCATCCATCGGGACGAAGAACAGGTCGTCCGGCACCGTGACCGACACGGTGATGTCCGGATTCTTTTTCTTGAACTTGACGACCACTTCGCTCAGGACCTCTTCGAGCACCTCGTCCTCCTTCTTTATAGCGCCCGGCTTGTCGCCGCTGATGCGCGTGATGGACAGCAGGTTCTCGACCATGCGGTACAGCCAGTCGGCGTCCTTCCTCGCGTCGGACAGAAGCTCCAGCCGCTGGGCGTTGCTCAGCGAGTCGCCGCTGTCGAGCACGGCGGATATCGCGCCGCTTATAGAGGTGAGCGGGGTGCGCAGGTCGTGCGATATCGCGCGGAGAAGGTTGGCGCGCATTTTTTCCTGCTCGGCCTCGAATTTGATGCGGTTCTGCTCCTTGACACGGGCGGCCAGCGTAGACACCGCGAAGCCGACCGCGAGCATGGTCACGAAGGTCAGCGGGTAGCCGTAGATCGTGAAGTTCAGCTCCGCGTACGGATATGTAAAAGCCCAGTTGACGGCGATAACGCTTGTGACGGCGGCGAGGAAGCCGTAGAAATATCCGTCGGTCATCAGCGCGATTATCAGCACCATCAGCACGAATATCATCGGCACATGGACGTCTGACGTGCTGACCTTCTGAAGCAGCGCACACAGCGCCGAGGCAAGCCCCATCGCCACAAAATATATCAGCCAGCCCTTGGCCGACATGGGGAAATATTTTTTTAAAAACCTCATTTTTCAGACATGCCCCCAGTTGCAATAATAACGCAATAATATTATAGCATACAGGATGTTAAGCTGGCGTTAAGAAATTAACGCCAATGCGGTAACATTGGCGTTAAAATAATATTTCTGTTAAGTTTTATTTACCCCTGCGCCGTCCGGAACGGGGCGCGCCGTTTGCGTCGGGGGAGGAGAAGCGCTGCGTCGGTTCGTGATCCACGGGGTAGCCGTGCTCGCGGTAATACTGCTCGCGCTCCGCGCGGCGGCGCTGCTCGGCGAGCCTGCGCTCGCGCAGATGCTTCTGCCGCAGGCGGCGGTAGCGCATGACGAGGCTGATGTAGCCCACGGCAAACAGCACGATGACGATTATCAGAACTTTCACCCATGTCTTGCCGAAGGTCTCGTTGAGGCGAGACTTGAGGTATTCGCCCTTGGCCATGCTGACGGGGGAGCTGTTGACGAGCTTCACTGTGCCGTAGCTCACGCCGTCGATGACTATCTCTGCCTCTCCGAGCACCGTCCCCGCGTCGATCGGGGCGACGAGCTTGTCCTCGTATACGCTCGTCCGCAGCTCTACCGCTTCAAGATCGGTGTCGTTCGGCAGCAGCAGTTCCACGTCGTTCTGCGGCCGGAGCATGACGCTTCCGCCGTCCTCGGCCATGCTGACGTTGACACTCATCACGCTCTTCTCGGAGCTGATCGCGGTCTGATACGAGAAGTTGCCGAAAGCCCAGTCATAGGCTGTTATGGAGTTTATGAAGTTATAATACTTCTCAGTTCCGTCGAGCAGCGGGCCGCTGCAGCCCATGATGACTGCCATGACGTGCACGCCGTCCTTCTCGGCGGTGGATATCAGGCAGTAGCCCGCGTCGCGGGTGTAGCCGGTCTTGACGCCGGCGGCGTACTGGTAGAGATACTCGCTGCCGTATATGCTGTCGCCGCAGATCAGAGCGTTGGAGTTTGCGAGATTGCGCTCCGCGCTGGAGTTCGTGGCGGGCACCTGATAGGTCTTGGTGTTGCAGATGTCCATGAATGTCTGGTGCTTGACGGCCTCGCGGGTCAGCAGATAGAGGTCGTAAGCGGTGGTGTAGTGCTGGGCGTCGGTCAAGCCGTTGGTGTTGGCAAAATGCGTGTTCACGCAGCCAAGCTCCGCCGCGCGCTGGTTCATGTGCTCCACAAAGGCCGAAACGCTGCCGTCAACACAGGCGGCGATGATGTTGCAGGCCTCATTCGCGCTTGCGAGCATCGCACAGTACAGCAGGTCGATATACCGCATCTGCTCGCCGGGCTGGATGTTGGCGGTGCTGCTGGTCTCGTCCATGCCCGCGCGGCAGTCGGCCTGCGCGGTGACAAGCTCGTCCGCGGTGTGGCTGCCGTTTTCAAGCGCCTCCACCGCGAGCAGCACGGTCATGATTTTCGTCAGGCTCGCGGGGGATGACTTCTCGTCCATATTCTTGGAATAGAGTATGCGTCCGGAGTCAAGGTCGGCGATCACGGCGCGCTGCGCGCCGATATCCGGATCGTCTACTGCGAACGCGCAGGGAGCCAGCAGGATGAAAGCCATGCACAGCAGCAAAATTAGAGGAAAAAGTCTGAATTTTTTCATTTTGTTCTCCCGTTTTCCGCGGAATGTGATATAGTGTATACAGTAAATATCCATTATGGTATTATAAAGTTTGCGGACTGGAAAAGCAATAGAAAAGAGTATTTACTTTTTCTTAAATATAGATTAAGGAGAAGCTGATATAATGAACGGGAAAAGAGCGGTCACTTTGTCTCTGGCGATCACGCTTGCTTTCTCCGCCGTGCTGCTTGCGGTCAGGCTCACGCCGCCGCGGGAGACGGAGATACGCGCCCGTCATGCGTCCGAGGAAGCTGTGATGACCGGCGGCAATGCCGAGACCGCGGAGCGGGAGCTTCTGCCTGGCGAAAAGCTGAATATAAACTCCGCAGATGAGGCCGAGCTTACTCTGCTGCCGGGCATAGGAGACACGCTCGCCGCCGCGATCGTGCAGTACAGGCAGGAAAACGGCGATTTCGCCGCGGTTGAGGATATAATGAACGTGAGCGGCATCGGCGAAAAACGCTTTGAGAACATCCGTGACTATATTACGATTGAGGACTGATACATGAAAATTCTTGTTGTTGACGATGAAAAGCTGCTTGTGAAGGGCATCAAGTTCAATCTTGAAAACGAGGGCTACACCGTGGATGCCTGCTATGACGGCGAGAGTGCCGTGAACATGGCGCGCACGGGAGAATATGACCTCATCATACTCGACCTCATGATGCCGAAGAAGGACGGGCTTGAAGCCTGTCAGGAGATCCGCGGCTTTTCCACCGTCCCAATCATCATGCTCACCGCCCGCAGCGAGGACGCGGATATGCTGATGGGCTTCGAGTCCGGCGCGGACGACTATGTCACCAAGCCCTTTAACATTCTCGCACTAAAGGCGCGCGTGCGCGCGCTGCTCCGCCGCGCGTCCATGTCCGCCGCGCAGGAACCGGCGAAGACCTCCGTCCTCACCCGCGGACACATAAGTGTTGACACGGAGCGCCGGAGCGCGTATAAAAACGGTGTGGCCATCGAGCTTACGATGAAGGAGTTTGACCTGATAGAGTTCCTGATGAAAAATCCCGGGCGGGTGTACAGCCGCGAGAATCTGCTCGACCTCGTCTGGGGCTACGATTATCAGGGCGACACGCGCACCGTGGACGTGCACATCCGTCGCCTGCGCGAAAAGCTGGAGCTTGACCCTGCGCATCCGGAGTACATCGTCACGAAGTGGGGCGTCGGATATTACTTCGCCGACTGAGGACAGCTTATGCACAGCCTGAGAGTTCAGATCTTCTCTTTCATTGCGGCGATATTGCTGATATTGCTGCTGCTGCTGAATACCTATCCGATGACGTCCTCAAGAGACATGGTCTTTGAAGAGAAGCACAGCGCCATGTCCAGCCAAGCGACGGTCATCGCCGCGTCGCTTTCGGGGCTTGACCGGCTGACAAAGGAGAGCGTCGCGGAGGTGCTGCGTATTCTCGATATCGGCGGCTATGCCCGCACGGTAGTCACTGATGCGGATGGGCTCGTCCTGTATGACGACGGGGGCACCGTCGATGAGGACACCGACATTGAAGAGCTGCTCCTCGCGCTCACCGGAAAATGCGTCTTCCGCTCGCTGTTTACCGGCGAAGCCTTCGCCAGCAGCTTCGCGATGCCCGTTTACGGGCAGGGTGCGGCCATGGGCGCGCTGTACATCTATGAATACGACGCGGAGCGGGCGGAGATAATCGTCAGCATCCAGTCCCGCATCCGGACGATATCGCTCGCTATCTGCTCCGGCGCGCTGCTTGTGACGGGACTGTTCACAACGCTGCTGCTGCGCCGCATGCGCGAGCTTGTGCGCTCAATAAAGATAGTTGCGAGCGGGGATTACAGCCACCGGCTCGTTACCCGCGGGCGCGACGAGATAACCGACCTCGGCGAGGAATTCAACCTCCTGACTGAAAGGCTCGACACCACGGAGAAACAGCGCCGCCGCTTTGTGTCCGACGCATCGCACGAGCTGAAAACGCCGCTGGCGTCGATACGCCTGCTGTCGGACAGCATCGTCCAGAACGAAAACATCGATCCGGAGACCGTGCGCGAATTCGTCACCGATATCGGCAACGAGGCCGAGCGCCTCCAGCGCACGACGGAAAAGCTGCTCGACCTGTCGCGTCTTGATGACGGGGTGCAGGTGGTGCCGGAGCCGGTGGACGTCAAGCAGGTCGCGGTCGATGCGCTCGTGCTGCTGCGCCCGCTCGCCGCGGAGAAGAACGTGCGCCTGCGCTGCGATCTCGCCGACGGCTGCGTCGTCATGGCGACGACGGACGACATGTTCCACATCATCTTTAACCTTGTTGAAAATGCCGTGAAATACAACGTCCCCGAGGGCAGCGTCACCATGACCCTGAGCCAGACCGACGAAACCGTCAGCTTCGAGGTCGCGGACACGGGCATTGGAAGAGGACAGGCTAAACGTATTCTCGCGTTTTTACAGAGTGGATAAAGCCCGCTCCCGCGAAGCCGGGGGCAGCGGCCTTGGATTAAGTATTGTACACGACGCGGTGGTGCTACATGGCGGCACCATCACTGTCGGACAAAATAAACCGCGCGGAACGAAATTCACAGTGAGCTTTCCGCGCCCGACACCAGAGGAGACAGGTATATGAACAACATCAAAAAAATTCAGGAAAAGCTGATCGAAAAAAATCTTGACGCCGTGCTCGTTACCGACGAGAAGAACCAGCGCTACGCCACCGGCTTCCCGTTCACCGACGGCGCCGTGATTGTCGCGCGCTCCGCCTCATCACGGACTCCCGCTATATCGAGGCCGCGACCAACACCGCCGCCTGCTGCTGCAATGTGCAGATGTTCGACCGCGAGCACAGCCGCCTCTCGCTGATCCAGGCCGCACTCAAGGAAGCGGGCGTGGAACGTCTCGGCGCCGAGGAGGAGAAGCTGAGCCACGCCGAGTATCTCGGCTATGAGAAGGCGCTGGGAATGGATCTTCTGCCCGCACAGGCGATATTCTCCGAGCTGCGCGCCTCCAAGTCCGAGGAGGAGATCGGCTATCTGCGCGAGGCGCAGGCCATCAGCGAAAAGGCGCTGGCGGAAGTGCTGCGCATCATCAAGCCCGGCATGACCGTGCGTCAGGTCGCGGCGGAGCTGGTGTACCACATGCTGCTCAACGGCAGCGAGGGCAACTCCTTCGACCCCATCGTCATCACCGGCAAAAAGACCAGCATGCCGCACGGTGTCCCCGGCGACGAGGTCATCCACGAGGGCGACTTCGTGACCATGGACTTCGGCTGCCTCAAGCACGGCTACTGCTCCGACATGACCCGCACCGTCGCCATCGGCTACGCTACCGACGAGATGAAGAATATCTACAACATCGTCCTCGAAGCGCAGCTTGCCGGTATCGCCGCCGCCCGCGCCGGCATCCCCGGCTATGAGATCGACGCCGCCGCGCGCAACGTCATCACCAAGGCCGGCTACGGCCAGTACTTCGGCCACGGCTTCGGGCACTCCCTCGGCCTTGATATCCACGAGCTGCCCGGCGCAAACCTCTCCGGCAAGGCCATCATGCCCGTCGGCTGCGCGGTCAGCGCGGAGCCGGGAATCTACATCCCCGGCAAGTTCGGTGTGCGCATCGAGGACGTTATGATCCTGCATGAAAACGGCGCAGAGGTCATCACCAAGGCTCCGAAACAGCTCACCATCCTCTGATTTTTGCAAAAAGACTGGAAAATCGAGAAAATCTACTTGCCAAAATCGCATATATATATTAGAATATCTAAGTTAATAGATTTTTCTAAAAATTCTTTGGGAGGTCCCTTTATATGATTACAGCAGGCGATTTCAGAAACGGCGTTACCTTTGAGATGGACGGCCAGGTCATGCAGGTCGTTGAGTTCCAGCATGTCAAGCCCGGCAAGGGCGCGGCCTTCGTCCGTACCAAGATGAAGAACGTCATCACCGGCGCCGTCACCGAAACTTCTTTCAACCCCACCGCAAAGTTCGAGAGCGCTTCCATCGACCGTATGGACATGGAATACAGCTACAACGACGGCAACCTTTACTACTTCATGAACCCCGAGACCTACGAGCTGGAGCCGGTCGACGAGTCCGTCCTGGGCGACAACTTCAAATTCGTCAAGGAGAACATGGTCTGCTCCATCTACTCCTACAAGGGCAAGGTATTCAACGTTGTTCCCCCCATCAACGTCGTGCTT
>ERZ834722.3534-NODE-3534-length-10449-cov-7.999615_pt1 | contig 10449 bp, 11 predicted proteins | sample MGYA00519576_ERZ834722 | MGnify/ENA primary metagenome ERZ834722 (study PRJEB31850, sample SAMEA3708759) | human gut metagenome | biome: human gut; feature: human-associated habitat; material: faeces | place: China | collected 2014 ...
ATAAACCACACGCACCTCAAACGTGCGCGTCTGCCAGTTCCGCCACCCTCGCATATGAAGTTTTGATGCAATCTTGATTTCTCTCGGCTTTGAGGTCTAAGCCGTATCGCTGACTGCTCAAGTATAATACCATACTCCCCCGGCGATGTCAAGCGTTTTCATAGATTTTTTTGCCATTCATATCTTGTAAATGGAGTTTCCGTGCAGAAATGACTTAAGAAGGAGGTTTTTGGAAATGACTTTTTTCAAATCCAGCAAACATCAAAGATTGTTGTGGAGCCTTTTGCTGCTTTCTGTCGGGGCGGCGGCGGGGTTCGGACTGGGGATATTCTGCGGTGCAAAGCCGCCCGTAGGCTGCCGGGAGAGCGACCTGACCCCGGTGCCGGACGAAAGCTTCGTCTCCCCTGCCTCGGCGTCCTCCGTAGAAACGTCCCCGGAGCCGGAGCCGATGCCCGAGAAGTGGGTCTGTCTGACCTTCGACGACGGCCCCAGCAAGACGACGCCGGACGTTCTGTCCGCGCTGAACAGTGCCGGAGTAAAGGCGACCTTCTTTGTAGTCGCCACCGGCAACAACGACAAATATCTTCCCCTCATCTCTGAGGCTGCTGCCGCCGGACATCAGATCGCGCTCCACTCCGCCTCCCACGAGTACAGCGACATCTACCAGAGCGCGGACGCTTACTGGAAGGACATCGACCTGTTAAAGGAACGCCTCTCCCCTTACGTCCGGGCCGACGGTCTGCGGTATCTGCGCTTCCCAGGCGGCAGTACCAACACCGTGAGCCGCCGCTACGGCGGGCGCGGGCTGATGCAGCAGCTCAAAGAAGAAGTCACTGCAAAAGGCTACGCCTATGTAGACTGGAACGTCTGCGCCGAGGACGCCGTAGGCGGCAAGCCCAGTGCAGGCACCATCTTCCGCAACATCGTGCGGGAGACCGGCGAGCAGACCCAGTGTATCGTGCTGATGCACGACTCGGCCACCACCCGCACCACTGCCGAAGCCCTGCCCGACATCATCCAGTGGTACAAGGACAACGGTTTCGCCTTCCTCACGGTAGAGCAGGCCGTCCCCCTGCCCACGACATAGCAAAAAGCCCCGGAGGGCCTGCCAGACGGCAGATTTTCCGGGGCTTTGGTGCGTAGAAGCAGCTTACTCAGCGGCCTGATTGAACAGGACGAAGGCACGATAAGCCATGTACAGGTCGGTCTTGTGGATGACCTCGAAGGGAGAGTGCATGGACAGCACAGGCACACCGATGTCGATGACGGGGATGCCGCGGTTGGCAACATACTTTGCGATGGTGCCGCCGCCGCCCAGGTCGAGGCGGCCCAGCTCACCGATCTGCCATGCAACGCCGTCGGCGTCCATCATGCGGGTGACATAGCCCACCAGCTCGGCAGAAGCGTCGTTTGCAGCGCTCTTGCCGCGGCTGCCGGTGTACTTGAACAGCGCGATGCCGCGGCCTGCGTAGGTGCCGTTCATCGGCTCGAAAGCGCTGGCCCAGCTCGGGTCGTAAGCAGCGGTGACGTCGGCGGACAGGCAGACACTGTTGCGGAATGCAATGATGTCGTCCTGACCAGCGGTGCGGCAGAGCTCCTGCATGAAGTGGAAGACGTACATGCTCTGCATACCGGTGACGCCGTCAGAGCCGATCTCTTCCTTATCGGTCAGGACGCAGACGGTAGTGAAGGCAGGGTTCTTGGTGGCGATCTCGGCCATCAGAGCGGGGTATGCATCGACGCGGTCATCGTGGCCGTAGCTGCCGATCATGGAGCGGTCGAAGCCGACGTCGCGGGACTTATAAGCGGGGACGATCTCGATTTCAGCGCGTGCAAAATCCTTCTCGGTGATGCCGTACTTCTCATTGAGGAGGATCATAGTATTCAGCTTGACAGCTTCCTTCACTTCCTCGTCGTCCACAGCGTCGGAGCCGATGAGGATGTTCAGTTCCTCGGCGCGGATGCCGTCGCTCAGCTTGCGCTCGCCCTGCTCAGCGCCCAGATGGGGCAGCAGGTCGGTGATGCAGAAGACGGGGTCGTTCTCATCCTCGCCCACGTTCACAGAGACGGTGGTGCCGTCAGCGCGGGAGAACACGCCGTGGATGGCCAGCGGCATAGTACCCCACTGATACTTGCGGATGCCGCCGTAGTAGTGGGTCTTGAAGTAGCTGAAGTGGTCGGACTCGTACAGCGGGGTCGGGCGCAGGTCCAGACGGGGGCTGTCGGTGTGAGCGATGACCAGATGGAAGCCGTCCTCAAAGCTGCGGGTGCCGATGGTGGAAGCCACGATGGCCTTACCCAGCTGGCTGAAATAGACCTTGTCGCCGGGGGCGTAGGTCTTCTTCGGGTCGAACTGCTGGTAGCCTGCGTCCTTGAGCATCTGCTCGCTCTCAGCGGCCACCTCGCGCTCGGTCTTGCCTGCGTCGAGGAATTTCTTGTAGCCCTCAGCGAATGCGTGGGCCTCCTGCTTGACGGCGGCGGACTTGTCGCCGACGTAAGCGGGCTTAAACAGCAGCTTTTCAGCCAGCTGCTGGTTCGGAGTTTTTTCTGCCATAGAATTTCTCCTGCCTTTCTCTTTCGGTATTCCTAAATATTTCAAACCGGCGCAAGCCGGTTCAAGCGGGTTTGCAGCCTGCTCAGGCTCCGTACAGCTCGGTGTACTTGGCATAGCAGGCGGTGATCTTTTCCACATAGTGGTGCATCTGGTTATAGGGGAAACCCGACAGGGTCAACCCGTCCTCCGAGTGTTCTTCCTTCTGGAGCAGGGCATCTACAGTGCCCCACCCGCTGTGGTAGGCTGCGGCGGCCGTGGAGATATCGCCGTTGTAACGCACCAGGCAGAGGTGGAGGTAATAGCATCCAAAGCGGATGCTCACATCAGGGTCGTACAGGTCGCCAAAGGAAACCTCCTCCCCCAGGCCCAGCTTACTGCGGAGCCAGAGGAAGGTTTCCTCCGTCATCTGCATCAGGCCGCGCGCATCGACACTGGAAGTTGCGCCCGGGTCAAAGCCGCTCTCGGTGCGGATGAAGGAATAGACCAGCAGCGGGTCAAGGTCATACTCGGCGGCGTACTGCTCCACAAGGTCGTTGTATTTCCGCGGGTAGAGCCGCTGTTCCACCTGACGGCGCACCGGCGGCAGCGCCAGCAGGACCACACAGAGCAGAAAGAGCAGCACCAGCGTTTTCAAAAACTTTTTCAAAGCGAAGTGTCCGCGCCCCCTTTCCGTGCACCCTCAGCCTGCAGCTGCTCACAGAGCGCCGCTGCCGCCGCTTCCAGAGAAGCAAGGTCAGCATCGTTGCGCAGGACAAGATCGGCCCTGGCAAGCAGGACCTCTTCCGGGGTCTGGGCGTTGAGCCGCCGTGCCGCCATCTCCGGGGCGATGCCGTCCCGGGCCGCAATGCGGGCCACACTGGTGGCAAAGGGCGCAGTGACCACGCAAAGGTGGTCGCACTCTTTTTCCGCATCGGTGCCCACGATCACAGCTCCGTCTATCACAAAAAGCGGTGCTCCGGCTTCCCGGGCAGCCTGCTTCAGTCTGCAGACCCGCCGGATGATCTCCGGAAGCACGAGGGAATCCAGAGCGGCCTTTCCTTCCGGCGCAGCAAAGGCACGGTCTGCCAGTAGGCGGCGGTTCAGGCTGCCGTCGGCATACAGGATATCTGCCCCGAACCGCTGGGCCAGCACCGGCAGCAACGGAGAACCGGGCAGAAGGATCTCGCGGGAGATCTGGTCGGCATCCACCAGCGGGACACCATGGGCGGCAAACACCGCCGTCACAGTCGATTTGCCGCAGCCGCTGCGGCCGGTGATCCCAAGCGTGATCATAGCTGGATCACCCGGAACGCTGCCGCACGGATCAGGCGGTTGTACACTGCCATGGACAGGCCGTCCTTCTGCGGGCAGCGGGCGTAGACTACGCCGTCGCCCTGCTCATCCAGCGCCCGCAGGGAGCGGAAGATGTGCTTTGCCTGATCGGCACCGTCCCCCTCGCGGCCGTATTCCACGCAGGGCACATTCAGCTTTGCGCTTTCGCCGGTAAAGCACAGGCAGCTGGGGTTCTCGTCTTTATGGGCGTCCACATAGGCCTTGAACTGCGCAAAGGTGCCGTTGAGCAAGGTCACATCGGCCTTGGGGGCGTAGTGCTTATACTTCATGCCCGGGCTGCGCACCACAGCACCCTCCGGCAGCTTTTCCAGAATGGCCTTGGACACCTCCACTTCTTCACCAAGGGCGCGTTCCAAGTCCTCCAGCGTGATGTGGCCGGGGCGGAACAGGGTGGGCTTCTCCCCCACCACCGACACCACGGTGCTTTCCACACCCACATCGCACTCGCCGCCGTCCAAAATCAGCGGCAGGCGGCCGTCCATATCGGTGAACACATCCTGTGCGTTGGTGGGGCTGGGCTTGCCGGAAAGGTTTGCGCTGGGGGCGGCAAAGGCGCAGCCGCTCTGCTGGATGACCGCCCGCGCCACCGGGTGGCTGGGCATACGGATGCCCACGGTATCCAGCCCGGCGCAGCATTCATCTGCCACCTCCGGCCCGCGCGGCATGATGATGGTCAGCGGCCCGGGGCAGAAGGCTGCCATCAGCAGCTGGGCGCGCTCCGGCACCTCGCTGACAAGACCCGGCAGCATCTCCGGCCCGGTGACGTGGACGATAAGGGGGTTATCCTGCGGGCGTCCCTTGGCCACAAAGATATCGCGCACCGCCGCACCGTTGCGGGCATCGGCGGCAATGCCGTAGACCGTTTCTGTTGGCAGGGCCACAAGCTGACCCTGCCGCAGCAGCTGCGCGGCCTCGGCTACGCCTGCTTCATCGGCAGGCAAAACTCTGGTTTTGATTTCCATACGAATCATCGTTCTTTCTATCTGTAAAGTATATTTGCTTGGCAGTCGTTTGGATGGTTTTGCACCCGCAAAACCGGGTTTTACCCGCCCAGCCTTTGCAGCTTTTCGGTCTGCTCGCGGGTGGCAAGGGCGTCGATTACCTCATCCAGATTGCCGTCCATGATCTTTTCCAGATTATGGACGGTCAGGCCGATGCGGTGGTCGGTGCAGCGATCCTGTGGGAAGTTGTAGGTGCGAATCTTCTCGCTGCGGTCGCCGGTGCCCACCTGCCCCTGACGCTGGGCGTTTATGGCATCCTGCTGTTCCTTCTGCTTTTGTGCAAGGAGGCGGCTGCGCAGGATCTCCAGCGCCTTATCCTTGTTCTGGAACTGACTGCGCTCGTTCTGGCACTCCACCACCGTACCTGTGGGGATATGGGTCACGCGGATGGCACTGGAGGTCTTGTTGATGTGCTGACCGCCCGCACCGGAGGAGCGGAAGGTATCAATGCGCAGATCCTTCATATCCAGCGCAAAGTCCACCTCCTCTGCCTGCGGCATCACTGCCACGGTGGCGGTGGAGGTGTGGATGCGGCCTTGGGTCTCGGTCTCCGGCACACGCTGCACCCGGTGCACCCCGCTCTCATACTTGAGGCGGTTATACGCACCTGCGCCATCCACTGAGACGATGGCTTCCTTTACGCCGCCAAGTTCGGTCTCGTTCAGGTTGAGCAGTTCCAGCGTCCAACCATGGTTCTGGGCGTACATGGTGTACATCCGCAGCAGACTGTGGGCAAACAGAGCGGCTTCCTCGCCGCCGGCACCGCTGCGGATCTCCATGATGACGTTTTTGCCGTCGTTCACGTCCTTGGGCAGCAGCAAAATTTTGAGATTATTTTCCAGCTTTGCCACATCTTGACTTTTTTCGCCGATTTCCTGCTGTATCATCTGCTTGAAGTCCGGGTCCAGTGAACCGGGCTCCTCCAGCAGGGCTTTGGCCTGCGCCAGATGATCCAGCGCAGTCTGCCAGTCCCGGTAAGCCTCCACCACCGGCTCGGTGTCGTGGTACTCCCGCATCAGCTTGCGGAACAGTGCTGGGTCGGCGGCAGTATCGGGCTGGTTCAGCCGCATGGAAAGTTCCTCAAAGCGGCGGCAGACCGCATCCATCCGGGAAGAAATATCTTGCATCCTTGCAGTTCTCCTTACAAATTCGTTCCGGTTCGGGTGCGTTGGCCGTGCTACTGCGCACTGCCGGGCTTTACCACCTTTTTGATGTTCTTTTCAATTTTGGCGCGGGGCAGCATGACCTCGCGTCCGCAGCCGGTGCAACGGATCTTAAAATCCATGCCCACCCGCAGCACCTCGAAGCTGGATGCTCCGCAGGGGTGCTTTTTGCGGGTGAGGATGGTATCTCCCACAGCGACGTCCATATTTATCCGACCTCTCCCTTCTTTTCTGCCGCGCAAACGCCCGGCAGAGCCAGTGTGTGCCGCCGCCCGCTGAGCGGGTGCTGCGCATACAGATATAGTATAATGCAAAGCCGCACAAAATGCAAATATCTGCGCACATTGCTGCATATCGTTGTAGCATCGCACAGAGACCCGAAAACCATATAGAAAGAGGAATGAAACATGATGCAAGCTTATCGTACCGAAAACAGTTACCGTTCTGCCGCCCGTTTGTCCCCTGCCGAGCTGCGGGCTGCCATGGCCAGCGGCGAAATTTTACAGGCCACTGCCCTTGCCTTTGACACCCGGCGGCAGCTGCGGTTTGAGCTGGGCGGCGTAAAGGCGGTGATGCCCTTTGCCCAGTGCGCAGACGGTGCCGAGACAGGTACCGTGCGGGATATTGCGGTGCTGACCCGGGTGGGACGCCCCACTTGCTTTGTCATCGAGGGGCTGGACACGGACGAGGACGGCGCGCCCTGCTACCGGCTTTCCCGCGCCGAGGCGCAGCGGCTGTGCAAGGCAGAGTATCTGGACACCCTTTCGCCCGGGGATATCCTGCCCTGTACCGTGACCCACATCGAGCCGTTCGGCGCGTTCTGTGATGTAGGCTGCGGCATCAGCGCCCTGCTGCCCATCGACTGTATGTCGGTAAGCCGCATCTCCTCCCCTGCCGACCGGGTCAGCGTAGGACAGCAGATCTTGTGCGCCATCAAGAACCGGGACGCGCAAGGGCGCTTTGTGCTGACCATCCGGGAGCTGCTGGGCACATGGGCAGAGAACGCCGCCCGGTTCACCGTGGGCGAAACGGTGGTGGGCATCGTGCGCAGCGTGGAGGAATACGGTACCTTTGTGGAGATTGCGCCGAACCTTGCGGGGCTTGCGGAGAGCTGCTCCGGTCTTGCGCCCGGGCAGGCGGTAAGTGTCTACATCAAAAACATCCTGCCGGAAAAGATGAAGATCAAGCTGGTCATCGTGAACCACGCCCTGAGCCAGCCCCACCGGTTTGAGCTGCGGTACTTCATCACCGAGGGACATCTGGACAGGTGGGTGTACTCCACACCGGAATGCCCCAAGCGCATTGAGACAGATTTTGCCGTTGCGGCTTGCAATCCGGGCTGAAAGCCTTTATACTAATAGAAAGAGTTTTTGTCTGCCCGCTGCCCGCCCTTTCCGCAGCGGTGCAGACCTTTGATACCATGTGAAAGCGCAAGGGGGATGTAAGGAACGATGAGCGCCAATGATGCTTTTACCGCCGGTGTCCGTCCCGGCGGCCTGACCAGCAGCACCGAGATCCGGCTGCTGCTGTGCTATCTGGTGAAAAACGCCGGTCCCATTACCCGGCAGGAGATCGAGAACGCCCTGATGGAGGAAGCCCTTGTCAACTATTTTGAGATCGGCTCCTGTCTGGACGATATCACAAAGCAGGCGCTGGTCACCCTGACCGGCGACAGCTACACCATTACCGACAAAGGCCGCAAGGTGGCGCAGGAGCTGGCCTACGACCTGCCCCGCACCGTCCGGGAGCGGGCGGTGGCTGCCGTGCTGCGCTGCCAGACATGGGCCCGCAAGGAGGCCAAGTACAGCGCCCGCATCACCGAAAAGGCCGACGGCCACTGCACCGTGCGCTGCACCGTAAAGGGGCTGGACAGCGAGCTGTTTTGTCTGGAGCTGGGTGCGCCCGACCGGCTGAGCGCCGAGCTGGTGAAAAAGCAGTTTATCCTGAAGGGCAACGAGATCTATCAGCTTCTGATCAACAAGCTGACCGAGGAAGAAAAATAAGACAGAACGATCCCCGCCCGCTGTAAGCAAACCTTACGGCGGGCGGGGATTTTTTCAGATACGCCCTAGATCAGGATACAGATCAGTCCAGTGCAGCCCTCGTTGATGACCCGCTCCAGCGTTTCCTGCAGGCGTGTGCGGGCCTCCTGCGGGATGTGGAGCAGCTTGTTCTGCAAACCGTCGTTCACCAGCTCGTGCAGGCTTTTGCCAAAGATGTTGGACTCCCACAGCTGCACCGGGTCGTCCGCAAAGTCGGCCAGCAGGCTCTGCACCAAGTCCTCGCTCTGCTTCTCGGTGCCCACGATGGGGCTCAGTTCTGTATGGATAGTGGCCTTCATCATCTGGATAGAGGGCGCACAGGCTTGCAGCCGCACCCCGCAGCGCCCGTCCTGATGCACGATCTCCGGCGGTTCCAGATGCAGCTCGTCGATGGAGGGCATCACGATGCCGTAGCCCGTGGCTTCCACCTGCTCCAAGGCGCTGCGCACCTTCTCGTAGGCGCGCTTTGCCCGGGCAAGTTCCATGATGCAGGGCATCAACCCCGCCTCGTCCCCGATGTCCAGCCCGGTCTGCTCGCTGAGCACCTGATAAAAGATTTCCGGCTTCAGCTCCACACTTACCCGCACACTGCCGGCGGCAAGATCTGCCCCCGCCACTGCCGAGCGCTGCACAGCCTCGCATTCCAGCGCAGGAGCGTCCATTCCAGTGGGCAGATCCTTCATGCGGGACACCCGCTCTGCCAGCTGCATGGCGGCTGCATACACCTGCGCTTGCAGCCAGTGTCCGGGCTCCAGCATGGTCACCCAGCGGGGCAGGGCAAAATCCAGCTCCTGCACCGGGAACTCGTACAGCACCCGCCGCAGGATCTCCCTCAGCATGGCGGCGTCCAAGTCCACACAGCTTACCGGCAGCACAGTGCGGCGGTAGTCCCGCGCCATACCCTCGGCCAGCTGCCGGGTCTCCGGCGCGTCCGGGTGGGTGCTGTTGAGCAGGATGATATAGGGCTTGCCCAGCGCTTCCAACTCGGTGACGACCCGCTTTTCTGCCTCTGCGTAGCCCGCCCGAGGGATATCGCTGACCGAACCGTCCGTAGTGACCACCACCCCGATGGTGGAGTGCTCACAGATCACCTTGCGGGTGCCGGTCTCTGCGGCAAGATCAAAGGGCACCTCCTGCTCAAACCACGGGCTTTTGACCATGCGGGGCTTTGCGTCCTCCTCGTGCCCCATAGCGCCCTCCACCATGTAGCCCACGCAGTCGATCAGCCGCACCCGGCACGCCCCGCCGCCTTCCAGCTGCAGGGGCACGGCGGTCTCCGGGATGAATTTCGGCTCAGTGGTCATGATGGTGCGCCCTGCTGCCGACTGCGGCAGCTCGTCCCGGGCACGTTCCCGGGCGGCGGCAGAGCCGGACATGGCGGGCAGCACCAGCTGCTCCATGAACTGCTTGATAAAGGTGGATTTGCCGCTACGCACCGGCCCCACCACACCGATGTAGATATCCCCGCCGGTGCGTGCGCCGATCTCGCGACAGATGCTGTTCTGTTCCTGTTTCTCCAAGGTCCTTCTCCCCTTCCTGTTGCGCTGCGCACCGCGCCCGTAGGGGTGGGTGTGCTCGTTGTATCGTATGAAAAAGGGGCGCTTATTATGCCGGAACAGTTTTGAATGCCCGCCGCTTTGCTCTGGGCATCTTTAGCGGAAAATATTTTTATAATTGCAATTGAAGAAAATCTGCAGATTTTCCTCAATTGCTTTTTCACGAAGGGGGTCGTAAAGGGAAACAGCATTTGCAGCGCCACTTTCTTCGAAAGTGTGGCGTTGCAGGTAGAACTTACTGCTTGCTTTCAGTGTACCAAACCCTCTCAGGCTCACATTCGTTCGCCAGCTCCCCCGAGGGGGGAGCTTTTTTTGCAGTAACGGCACAGTTTCCAGATAAAGTGCAAGCCTTGCGGATGCGCTAGAAGCTCCCCCTTTCGGGGGAGCTGGCAAATCCGAAGGATTTGACTGAGAGGGTGAGGATGCTTTCCCTTCTCCCAAGGGGACGACTGAACTCCCTCTGGCAAAGTCGGACACCTTCTTATTGCAATCGATACTGATGCCATGCAAAAGCCGTTTTCCGTCACAGCCCCATCTGTGAAAATGGTCTAGCGGAATGCCCGCAGGCATTCCGCTAGACCAAAATCTAAAAATTATTTTCCGCTAAGAATGGCAGAGCGAAGCGGAGCCATTTTAAATCGTCCAACAAAAAGAGAGCTGCCGTGCAAAATGCACAGCAGCTCTCGGTATGATCTCTATGAAATTACGGGGTCAGACGGTTGGGGCCGCGGAACAGGAACTCGGCGTCCTTGATGGTCAGGCCGCACAGCAGCATGGTCAGGCGGTCGATGCCCAGACCGA
>ERZ834722.3538-NODE-3538-length-10428-cov-3.706642_pt1 | contig 10428 bp, 20 predicted proteins | sample MGYA00519576_ERZ834722 | MGnify/ENA primary metagenome ERZ834722 (study PRJEB31850, sample SAMEA3708759) | human gut metagenome | biome: human gut; feature: human-associated habitat; material: faeces | place: China | collected 2014 ...
CGAGATCAAGGATCACATCAAGTACTGCTTTGGCTGGCAGTGGGGCGTGTCCCTCATCTGCCTGGTCGCGGGCCTGATCCTCGGCGTTATCACTTTCTAAGTTTCCCATTCCGTCAAGCCCTACAGACCCGCCCTCGTTTTCTCCCCCTTGACCCCCGCTTTCCCCGGCGTGTTCTCCCGTGGTCGCTAGATTAAGTTACACATACAAGCCCCTTGCCGCCTCGTCAGGGCGGCAATTTTACGACGGGCTTGCTTAATTCTTGATTAGGAGCTTGATTAGTTTTGTTCAGCCTTTCATTGCGATCCAGCTGTGCATCCGGCCATAGGCCAGCAGATCTTCCACCAGCTTGTCCACCAGCTTCACACGGTCGTCCTGGTCTGTCGTGCATTTGATGTTCTGCGCAGCGTTTACAAACTCAGCAAGCGATCCCCGCATATTTGTGTACTCAACGTGTTCGTCTGCCGCATTTGCTGCCATCCGCAGCGCATCGGCAAGGTCCTCCATGTTGTTACGCTCTGTATCGTAGCGCCGGAGGCCGGTATCCTGATAGTTCTCAAAGGCACGGTCCGCCCTCTGCTGGTAGCGCTCTGCCAGCTTTTCAAGTTCACTTCTGTCCATTTTTTAAGCTCCTTTACCTTTTCCAGCCCACATTTCCAGCCGAGTGTGACACACCGGACAGATCTCCGGTTGCCAGTTCGTCATGTAGCCGCAAATAGGGCAGTCGTAGTAATCTTCTTTCAGGATTCCACAGTATTTTCCCCAGCATGGCCGCACCGGCGGATCCTCTGTGTAATTTACAACGTCAAAGTGGTGCAGGCTTTCGCTCAGAGCGCCTATAATATCTTCTTCTACGCTTCTGTCGTCCGGGTTTTCTACTTCGACGGTTAGCTCAATGATGACTTTTTTCTCCATCGCTCTGTACACCTCCGTCCACTGCCATTTTCAGGCAGTTAGCTTTCGCACTCGTTTCTCTTTTCGTAAAACTCGCAGGTGTCCTCTGGGTCTGTGTTCTCCGTTCCTTTCGGTGACAGGCCGTTATAGCAGAACCAGCTTTTAGCGTCATGGTAATAGCAGGTGCAGCAGGTGTTTTCAGGCTCCACGTTTTCCTTCCATATAAAAATGTTCCATCGTTTCGCGGTACACCTTGAAGCACTCCGGGCACAAGTCGCCAACTCCAAAGAAGTCCCTTGTTTCAAGCGCCCACCCATCCAGTGCCTTCTGGTCAAACCGGCCATCATCGAACCGTTCTGCAAATACCTGCTTCCGGCAACGGTTGCAGATAAACATTGCTCCGTTCTGTCTCATTAAAATTCACCTTTCATCGAGCGCCGGAAGAGGCAAATCTTCCGGCTTTACGCCCGCATTTTTCATCCTTGCCCCGCACTCGCCGCAGTATTTAACGGCCACACAGTTGATGAAATGGCATTTCTTGCAGCGGAAATGCTCACAGGTACACCGTCCGGGATTTAGCTCCCATTCTGATTCCAGCGGCGGTACATCTGAAAGGAAGGTTTTTGCCGTTTTCCTGCCCGGCTCTGCAACCGTCACCCGTGTTATCTTCTTGATATTTGCTCTGGATATGAGGATTTCTAGCGTTCCATCATTATCCAGATTGAATAATGCAGCACTCATTTCAGCACCTCCCACACTTTGCGCGTCTGCCATCACAGGCAGGCTTTGTGTTGTCCTGCACTTCGGTCAGCTTTATGGTCGGCTGCGGCTGGTCGCTGCGGTTCAGCGGCTTATCAAAGCACACATTCCATGGGTCGCCCTCCGGCTTGTCATGCCATGCCAGGGCGTGTCGAATGACAAGCCATACTTGTTCCGCCCTGTACGGCACCTTCATTACGTCTGAGATCGGGGCTTGGAGAACGCATCTGCTGTACAGCCGTTCCATTTCTAACAGCATGGTATTTCTGCGATCAATCGCAACGTCAAAAGCATTTTTACGCTGTTCCTCGCTCTGAAACGCATTGTTTTCCGCGTCCGAGTAGAATTTTGCAAAGCACAAGTCTTCTGCCAGATCCCAGAACTGCCCCATGTGCAGCCGCAAGTACCACTCGCAGGCAGCCTGCACAGCCTCCGCCACTGGGCGGCTCATGGTCAGCGTAATGGTTTCGACCTCTGCCGGTGCATCACTTTTCTTCGTCATAGTGCGACTCCTTCGCTCCCGGCCATTTCCGGCGCTGGCTACGCTCAAACTTTCGCGCCATTGCCGCTACCTGAATAGCTTCCACGGCTTCTTCCTGGATCACAGCCACGCCCTCATGGTTACTCGCAAACATCCGAAACTTCCTGTTCGCTGCAGCCAGTTCAATTTTGACCAGCCGCTTCACATCATTCTTCACAGCGTCCATGTTATTCCTCCACAAAAACCACGTTAGCCCAGCTCGTTTTATACTTTTTCCCGTTGACCTTTACCGAAATAACCGGCCAGTCGCAAGACCAGGAGCCGCCTTCGTATGCGCCTTTGTCCAGCAACGTGCCATCCGGTGAATAGACATACACCGTCCTGGCCGGATATTCGTCTATCCCCATAGCTTTGTCAGTTTCGCATCCCGCCAGCGCTCCGCACAGTGCAATAGTGCCAATTGTCAGCGCCAACGCCTTCAAGACCTTACGCATTTTCTTCGTCCTCCCGCTCGCTCAAATCCTCAACGTCCGCAGCGTCCTTGGTCTTTTTCACCATGTCTGCAATGGCATACAGCCCAGATTTCGCCAGAGGTTCCAGCTTTACGGGGATTACAGCACCGCGTACCATCATACCATCCTTGATGACATAGTAACGTCCGCCGCTTGCCATCTTCCGCACACAGTATTTGAAATAGCCGCTCTTGCGCATTTCATCCGCCACTGGCATGATCTGCTTTGCGTCTACAAAGCCGATTGTTCTGGAAGTCGGTTCAACCATCGGAACCAGGTTACACCCACAATAGCGGATGCTGATTCTGCCATTTTCGCAGTCCAGCTCTCCACTTGCTGTATCGTCAAGGTTCATGCCTTCAATGTTCCGAATATCGTCCGGGCAGTCACTTTCAAAATGAATATCGTTCCATTCCTTTTCGCTGATACCCAGCAGAGCCGCCAATTCCCTTTCGTTTTGTGCTTTCGGGAAGTCTGTCAGCGGGAAGATTGCTGTTTTTGTTCCGATGTACAGATCACACCCCTGACCATCGTTATAGAACACCTTGTAGAGCTTGCAATATTCGTCAGCTTTGATAAGTTTTGCGATTGCCGCCAGTTTCATTTGTAACTCCCTTCATTTTCGATCACCTGAGCCTCAAACGTCTTGTACTCTCGGTAGTGATCTTCTGCCATCTTTTTTGCCTTTTCAACGGCCAGCTCTGCGCTGGTTGCTGTGAGCCTATAAGGCAGCCACGCGGGCAGGCCGCTTTCGCCGGTTGCTTTCAGCAGGATATAATACCTTTGCATTGGTGCGTCCTCCTTCCGATTTTGGGCAATCCCGGAGTTGAACCGGGTGCGGGCCTGTTCCCATGCTCGCAAAAAAAGACCGCCGCGGCGGGCGGCCTTTATAGTGGAGTTCGCTATTCTGTTTTCAGAATTTCTTCCGCCTCCGCCTTGTGCTTCAGCACGCTATCCCTGCAAGCCGCGCCCTCGTCCCGGATCTTTCCCAGCGGACACTTTGCGCACGGCAGGGAGTTCTGCCGCATCTTTTTGCAGAGAACGTTCCTTGCTGCCAGAAGTTCCTTCCTCATCATACGAACAGATACAGCCAGCAGCATTTAATCAGCGCAGCGGGCACAAAGAAGATCAGTGCCGCCCACAGCGCAGCAGCAGCCCGCAGCATCAAAAGCCCCAGCGTCTTTGCAAATCCATCCATGTTCTTTCCTCCTGTTATTCCAGTTCATCGCCCCACGCATCCCATCCGGGTGCGTGTTGGCAGGTATACAATTCAATGCCGGCTTTCCTCGTGCAAATCATCCATGTCGCTTGCGTAATATTCTGTGATTTTGCATTCCAACCGTCTTACTGTACTTTGTAGCCATTCTTTTTGTTTCTGTGAATCACACAACCTACGAAAATAAACCTGCTCGCTCACGGAAATTATCATGCTTGCCACAACCTCCCCCTTTCTCATGTAAACAAATACTTCCCCTGTCTCTTTCGATCTCCAGTAATGCGTTTGAAAGCCTATTTTTCTATACTGCTTTATAATATCTTTCAGAGTTTTATTAAAGTCATTCATCCGTTTGCCTCTTGGATAACCCACACTCTGTGCTGGCCGTAACCGTCCCAGTTCAGTGCGTCCTTATGGCTGCCAGAAACGGCAACATCCAGATGCTTTCCCTTGACGCTGGCGCCGGTGTCCTGAACGATTCTCACGCCCACATCTTCAATGTAGAGGACAGTTCCGAACGGGAAAACGTCCGGGTCTGCTGCTACCGTCACTCCGCCTTCGACCGGCGCACCGCTGGCGGTAATTCCCGTTCCGGATCCGCAGATGTGCTCCCGCTTTTCGGTGCAGTATGCCGTGCAGAGGAAGTCTCCAGCATCCTCTACCAGCAACTTTCCATCCAACCGGTCCCGCGCTTTCAGCGAATCCCGCAGGGTATCTGCATACCCTGCAATTTCTTTCGACACGCCCTCCCAGTCCTCGTATCTGGACTTGTAGATATCTCTCTGGCATTCCAGATCGTTGATTCTGTGGCAAAGCGCATTCGTCTGTACGCCAGCGATCATGACTACCACCAGAGCGATTTTTCCTACATCAATTTTCACCGATTCTTTGCTCCTTCTATTTTGTCAAATGTGATTGGCGGGTGCCCGTGCTCCTGCGTCCTTAGCGTTTCAGTCATCCCGTGCGTAACCTCCATGAAGCCGCCGCCCTGGTCGTTCAGCACCACATTCCGAAGCTCGAATAGCGTTTGATCTTGGTGCGTCGCCAGCGTTGCTGAAAGTTCTTCTTGAACAAGCGCTCCTTTTCCTCCGCCGTCACATCCGCTGCGGATTTTCATTGTGTACGCTCCACGTTGCCCCCCCCCGCTGGGTTTTGATGCCACCATTCGATCATGCCATGAATAGCAGTCAGCAGTAAGTCCTGCAACTTCTTTCCCCTGCGGGATGCACGGTTCAAAATTCCATTCAGTGCCTTTTCGCTCAAAAACGACCACTCCGGCGGATTCTCCACTAGTATCGCAGACAGCATATACTCTGCGCCGGCGCTGGGGGATTCCCCAGTGTTGAGCATTGACGATTCGATAGGCAACAGCTCCGTAGTTTGCGAAGCCCCCCCACTTGCCATGTTGGAGAATAGACTGATTTGCTCTACCTCCGGCAAACTCTCTGAGGTGTAGTAATTCGTTGAGAACAACTTCAAAATCCTTTCCTTTGTTCGATGACAGGGCACCTGGCACGTTCTCCCAGATGACGAACCTGGGATATTTGCCGCCGGTCGCCAGCAGCATTTCCCAGATAATGCGTACCGCCTCCCAGAACAATCCTGATCTGGCACCATCAAGACCAGCCCGTTTTCCTGCGATGCTCAAGTCCTGACATGGGCTTCCGAACGTTATGATGTCAACCGGTTCGATCTGGAACCCCTTGATGTCCGTAACGCTTCCAAGATGCTTCATGTTCGGCAGGTGCGTCTTTGTGACGGCAATGGGATACGGCTCTATCTCGCTTGCCCAGACCGGATGCCCACCGCACATTGCGGCGCACAACGGCATCGTTCCGCTTCCATCGAATAGACTGCCTAATTTTACTTCTCCGGGCGGTTTTCCCAGTTCGCGGAATGCACTTTTCACAAAGAACAATGCGTTCGGCAGCGCCATTCCGTTGCCCCACATTGCGTACTCTGCCGCCATGCTGTGCAGGCCATCATGCCAGCGCATCAGGGCGCGCCCGCCTTCTTCGCTGTCTGCCTGCATGATCTTCCGGTTTGGCTTTTTCCCTTTGATTTCACAGTCCTTTGCGTAGACCTCACGCCAGAACGGCAGTTCCCGCAAGTCGGTCAGCGGCTCAATTTCTGCCCACCCGTCCGGGAAACCTTGCAGTCTGCCACATTCCAGCGGAATCAGTCTGCGCACGATCCAATCCGGCGTTTTTCTTTGGGCGACTTTTGGGCCGCTTGATGTTCCATCATTTTTCTTTGTGAGGGTGGCCGCAGTGTTCCCGGTGACGGCTCCGTTGTAGGGGTCGATGCCGAACGCATTTTCAGGCAACGGTTGGAGCACCGGATTTATGTAGTTCAAGCTCCATCCTCCTTCTCCCTTTGCCTGCAATGTCCCACTGACCTCTCCGCCAAGGCAGTGATGCCTTGCATCGTAGGCAACGGCGTGCCGGTCTACCGTGTTCAGCGTGAACGAAGCATTTTCTCTCACTCCGCATCCGTTCTGGTTGGTGTTTCGGTCAACAAAATTTCCAGCCATACAGTACGCTCCTGCCACGATAGGTGCTTCATGGTCGCACGTCAGACATGGGCAAGTTTCGCTCAGTGTGTCCGCCGATGCCTGGCCGGATGCTCTGCAAATCACCGGCCTATTCTCACAAATTTTCATGCTGCCCCCCCCGCTGACCAGAATCGCCTGCGATCTCATAGCCGATGCACTATTCAGCAGGGAAGGTGCCACACCGTCCACGCTGTAAACTCTTGCTCCTTGCGGAAATTCCGGTGTCAGGCATTCAAGTTTCATTTTGCTTTCCTCACTTTTTCTTGCACGGACGGCCAGCATCGAACTGGCTCACCTGTTCATGGGGGATTATCAGAAGCAGGTGCATCCTCTATGCGTCCGCATATCAAGCCCGCCCGGTAAAGAGAGCACCGGGCGGGGCGGCTGCGGCAACAGCCTACCGCTTTTGTCCTGAGCGGATTGAACAGAGCATTTCTGCGCTCATGCTGCGGCACACCCATTCCCGTCAACTCCATGCGGGTGCGTCTTTCGCGGAAATGGCAGCCCGGTCTTTCACCGGGCTTGAACGGAAAGGAGGACGCTGCTGTACAGCACCATTCCGCTATGCCGGGCAACCGGTTTCAAAGTTTCCCGGCTTTCATGGAAAACAACCTAGGCGCAGATGGGGTTTGACCCCATTCGCAGCACTTCCGCTTATAAGAAGTGCTCTGCGCCATATAAAAAGCAGCCCCGCTTCTGCGGTGCAGGGCTGCTTATCTCACGCCAGAGAAGAAATATGCTTTGTATCAGCAGCATCGTTTTTCTCATAGTGTTCGCATTCAGTGTTGTACCCGTTGCACGGTGCGCACCGAGCATCTGTGATTTTGAACGTGTGCTTGCACTGTTCTACGTCACCCTTCTTTGCGCCCCTGTGCGGGGCAATTTTGATATGTACACTCCTTGCCAAGCTCTTTGCCTTCCTTGCTTTATGTAGGTAGCTGCACCGTCCAAGCGGGGAAGTGCAGCGGCGTTTGTCCTGCACTACTTCCCAGCGCTCTGGGATGTTGAGGTTTCTTCTTTTCCACAATGGCCTACCTGTGTAAAACTCTGCAACGAATGTTTCAAACTCATTTTCCAGCATTTCGATAAGTGCTTTTTCTTCGTCCGACAAAGGTCCCGGCACTTCCTCGATATCCGGTATACTTGCTGATAGTTCCATTCTCTTACCGTTCGGAAGATCTATGTAAGCAGCGCGCCCGTTCACTCTCCTACCTCCATGATGTGCGTTGCGATCATGTCAGCCATGTGCAGGCACAGGACTTCCGGGTATCTGTCGTATGCCTTGCTAAGAGTGTTCCAGTCCCGTTCCCCGGTATAGGCACCCATGTGCCACCGGATTGCTAAGACCTCCTTTTCCGTCAGATGGATCCAGTGCTGAATGTTGATTACGGACGCTTCGCCATGTCCCAGCAAATCCGTATCTCTATACTGATAGCTTCCATCCGGTTTCTGGATGTAATTTCCGGCTTTGCAAACATCGTGGAGCAAGGCTGCAGTCAGGACTGCGTTCTTATCGCACCCTGCAAACTGCGGCATATTCTCGCACAGTTCCAGTGCAGTCCTCGCCACGTTGAGCGAGTGTAACACCAGACCGCCGGGGACGTTCAGGTGATGCTTTGCGCTGGCGGGCGAGTTGTAAAAGTCCGTTTCTTCCAGGACGATCATCAATGCCATGCCGCCTGGTCTGCCTTCAATGGCCTTCGTCAGCAGCCGCTTGTACTCTTCTTTCAGAAGTTTCTTGTCCATGGTCGTTCTCCCTTATGCTTCCTGCATGACGTTCTTGGCTGCACCAGCTGCGGCAGATTGTGCAGCCTTTCCATTCGTGATCTTATTGTTCCAGAACTCTTCCAGGATGGTCGGCATAGAGCATCTGACCTTTTCCATTGCCTTCTCCGCCTCGTTCTTGGTATCGGAAAAGTCCACAATGGTCTGTGCCATCACATCAGCCATCAGGTTGAGCAGATCATTGATGTTGCCCTTCAGGGTCATATCCGCCCTGTTGTCATTGTCCAGAACCACTTCGATCTTTGCTTTGTACTCGTCCATGCTATAATCGTCCTCCATGATTTTGTGCGAATGTTCGGTCACTGGTGGCGCATTCCGAGAATCGAACCGGACAGGCGGGTATTCCACTCTCGCCCTGCACCAGCTACGCCATATCAAAAAGGGCAGCGCCAGTGCTTGCTGCCCTTGCCCATGCGGGCCGCCATGCCGTGTTCTTTCTGCCCCCGGCAAGTAAGGCCCCGGCCTTGCGGTAGCCGGGCGGCTTTCCCTCACAGTTCAGCCGCATGGTGGGCGGGTAGGTCTGCCCATGCCTTCCCGGTTCTGTCAGTCCCAGTCCCGGACTTCGTTGTTCCAGTCGTAAGCCTTGTTCACCATCGTGTCCAGCAGCACCGGCACCGCCCATGCAACGGCAACAAGATCCGGGTCGTAATTGATTTTGAAGATCCAGCAAACGCCCCAGATCAGGGTTGAGAAAATGCCGTACAGTATGCCGAACACCAGCAGGCTTTCGCCCAGGTGCAGCGCATCGCGGCGGAATCGCCGCCAGTTGAACGCCTTATTGAAGCTGTTGATTCCCCGGTGGAGTTTTTCAAGCATCATTTTGTCCTCTCTTTGCATTTTATCCCTCCATGTGAAACAGGCTGGTTTGGTTCGTGTGCTCTGCAAACCGTTCTTCTTCCAGTTGGAAATAGAACGGGTCAATTTCAAAGCCGATAAAATCAAGTCCCGCTTCATAGGCTGCTATGCGGCTGCTTCCACTTCCAAGGTGAGTATCAAGAATCTTTTGCCCCGGCTCTGCATAGTTTTTGAATATCCAGTCGTACAAGACAACCGGCTTCTGGGTCGGGTGGATTCTCTTTTCGTTCAGGGATTTGTTTCCCTGCATGGTGCCGCCTTCCGCAATACTCTTTCCTTGCATCATGCCGGACCACATATAGCGGAACAATCGCACCGATGTAAATAAATCGGTCGCCGCTATCTCGCAGTCTGAAAAGCTGGAACTTCCATTACACTTGTCCCACACGATCCGCCCGGTTGCAAACTTATAATCAAAGTAGTTGCAGCCCCACACGATGTAGTGTCTGGAAACGCGGAGCAGTTCTCTGAAATACTCCGGTCCCGGCCTGATCCATGCCGGTGAAATCGGATAGTCCCGGTGTACGCCTATCTTGCTTACCTTTGAGCCGTAAAATCCCCGACGCTCTGGACCAGAGAAGTACGGAGGATCTACAACGGCCAGATCAAAATAATTGTCCGGGAACAGTTCCATTGCCGGAACGCAGTCCACGTTGTAGCAATGGTTCAGCTTGAATACTTCTCCCATCCTTTTTACTCCGCCGGGCGGTCAGCCCAATACCTGAGCTGCTGCTTCTTGTTGTACAAACGCTGCTGTCCCAGCGCTGCGCTGTACCCGGCGCGGCCATTGGCGTCCATCTTGCCGGTGTCGCCGCGCTTTAACTCTTTATATATTGTCGAGTAATTGAATCGCATCGCCCTTGCGATCCCCGCCACGCTCTGCCCGGCGTTGTACCGGGCTTCCAGCGTCTTGCGGTCATCTTGGGTCATGTGCTTTGCCATGTCCTGCTTTTTCCTCGCTTTCCCTAAAAATGCGCAAAAAAAATAACGCAAGAGAAGTCGCTAAGATTTCTCTTGCGTTTTCTCTTGCGTTTATTTTACAATCTCACTCAAAACAACGGATTTACACGGCGGGAGTTCTATATTATACTGTTCTTAAAATACGAACCGATTTCCAGAAGGGAAGGCAGGAGGATGTTATGGAACGCAACGACCCGCGCTATCAGGCTTATGTGGAGATCCTGAAGGAGGAGCTGATCCCGGCGATGGGCTGCACCGAGCCCATCGCGCTGGCCTACGCGGCGGCAAAAGCCCGCGAGGTGCTGGGGGTGCTGCCGGACAGCGTGCAGCTGCAGGTGAGCGGCAGCATCATCAAAAACGTGAAGAGCGTCATCGTGCCCAACACCGGCCACCTGAAAGGCATGGAAGCCGCTG
>ERZ834722.3549-NODE-3549-length-10391-cov-5.103812_pt1 | contig 10391 bp, 9 predicted proteins | sample MGYA00519576_ERZ834722 | MGnify/ENA primary metagenome ERZ834722 (study PRJEB31850, sample SAMEA3708759) | human gut metagenome | biome: human gut; feature: human-associated habitat; material: faeces | place: China | collected 2014 ...
GCCGTGAAGGCCTCGTGTCCCGGGGTGTCGAGGAAGGTGATCTTCTGCCCGTTCAGCACCACGCTGTAAGCGCCGATGTGCTGGGTGATGCCGCCGGCCTCGCCCTCGATGACGTTGGTTTTGCGGATGTTGTCCAGCAGCGAGGTCTTACCGTGGTCGACGTGTCCCATGACCGTCACGATTGGCGGACGCGGAACGAGGTCTTCCTCGCGGTCCTCGCTGTCGTCGGCGATGGCCTCCTGAATCTCCACCGAGACGAATTCGGTCTTGTAGCCGAACTCCTCGGCGACCACCACGAGCGCCTCGGCGTCGAGACGCTGGTTGATCGACACCATCAGACCCAGGTTCATGCAGGCCATGATGACCTCCGTCGGCGCGACGTTCATCATCGTGGCCAGCTCGCTGACGGTCACGAACTCCGTGACCTTGAGCGTCGAACGCTCCATTTCCTCGCGTTCGAACTCCTCGTTCATGCGCTCGGCGACGGCCTCGCGCTTGTCCTTGCGGTATTTCGAGCTTTTGCTCTTGGACCCCTTGGCCGTCAGACGCGCCAGGGTGTCCTTTACCTGCTTCGAAACCTCTTCGTCGCTCACTTCCGGGCGCACGATCGGTTTGGGGGCGTTCTTGCCCTTGTTGCGGCGCCCTTCGCCCGGACGGGGCTGGTTCTGACCTCCGCCGCGGTTCTGGCCCTGTCCTCCCGAACGGTTGCCGTTGTTGTTCTGACCGCCCTGGCCCTGACGGTTGCCGCCGCCCTGTGCATTGCCCTTCGGGGCTTTGCTGACGTCGACTTTCTCCTTCTGGAGGCGTTTGCGCTTATGCTTGCCGCCTGCGACGAAGCCCGACACGTCCATCGTGCCGAGCACCTGCGGACCGGTGAGGGTCACCGTCTCGGGGCGGAAGATGTTGTCCTTCGGGGCCTCGGGCTTCGGCTCCGCCGCGGGGGCGGGGGCCGGAGCCGCTTGTGCCGCGGGCGCTGCCGGGGCCGGAGCGGGTTTGGGTGCGGGAGTCTCTGCGGCTTTGGGCTGCGGAGCCGGGGCGGGCGTTTCCCTCTTCGGGGCCTCCTGCACGGGGGCTGCGGCCTTCGCGGGGGCCGGCGTTGCGGCCGCTGCGGGTTTCGGCGTTTCGGCCGGCTTCGGCTGGGGAGCCGGAGCGGGTGCGGGAGCCGGTTTCACGGCCTCCGGAGCTTTCGGGGCCTCCTCCGCTTTCGCGGCGGGAGCCGCCGGCTGGGGTGCGGGTTTCACGGCCTCGGCCTCGGGTGCGGGCTTGGGCTGGGGAGCCGGAGCCGCCTTGGGCTTGGGCGAGAGGTCGATCTTGCCGAGGAACTTCGGCTGCTGAATCTCGTCCTTGACGCTGATGACGTTGCTTTTGATGACAACCTCCTTCTCTTCCTCGCGCTCCTGCTTCCTGGCTTCTTCGAGGGTTACGGTCGTCTGCTTCAGGGAGATGCGTTCGCGGATCGAATCACGTGCGCTGGCGGCGCTGCGGTTCGCCCCGAACTCCTTCTCCAGAACGGCGTAAGTCTCGGCATCGACCAGCGTGTTGGGCGATCCGTCGCTCTTGATGCCCTTCTTCTGCAGGAAGTCGGTGACGGTGTTCAGCCCCACCTTGAACTCCTTTGCAACCTGAATGAGCCTTAATTTTCTTTCATTACCCATATCTTGTCTCTTTTCCTTTCTTGTCTTGCTTTGATTATTCGAATTCGGCCTTCAGGATCTCCACGACCTTCTGCGCCTGCTCCAGTTCGAGGTCGGCGCGTGCGGCGATCTCCTCGACGGGGAGTTCCAGCACGCTCTTGGCGGTGTCGCATCCGGCGGCTTTCAGGGCGTCGATCACCCATCCGTCGATTTCGTCGGCGAACTCCGTGAGGGCCACGTCCTCCTCCTCGACCTCGCGGTAAACGTCGATGTCATAGCCGGTGAGCATTTTCGAGAGGCGGATGTTGAGACCTCCCTTGCCGATGGCCAGCGACACCTGGTCGGGCTTGAGGTAGACCGAAGCGGTCATCTTCTCCTCGTCGATGGTGATCGACGACACCTTTGCGGGATTGAGCGAACGCTGGATCATCAGCGTCGGGTTTGCCGTGTAGTTCACCACGTCGATGTTCTCGTTGCGCAGCTCCTTGACGATCGAGTAGATGCGCGAACCCTTCATGCCGACGCAGGCGCCCACCGGGTCGATGCGCTCGTCGTAGGACTCCACGGCGACCTTGGCGCGCTCGCCGGGGATGCGGACGATCTTCTTGATGGTGATCAGGCCGTCGAAAATCTCGGGAACCTCCTGCTCGAACAGCCGTTCGAGGAACTGGTTGGCCGTACGCGAGAGGATGATGCGCGGCTGGTTGTTGTTCATCTCGACCGACTTGACGATGGCCTTGATCGTGTCGCCCTTGCGGTAGAAGTCGTTGGGGATCTGCTCGGCCTTCGGGAGGATCAGCTCGTTCTCCTCGTCGTCGAGGATCAGCACCTCCTTTTTCCACACCTGGTAGACCTCGCCCGTGACGATGTCGCCGACCTTCTCCGAGTATTTTTCGTAGAGGCTGGCCTTCTCCAGATCGAGGATGCGCGAGGCGAGGTTCTGGCGCAGCGACAGCACGGCGCGGCGGCCGAACGAGGAGAGTTTGATCTCGTCGGCGTATTCGTCTCCAATCTCGTAGGTGGGGTCGATGGCCTTGACCTCCGAGACGGAAATCTGTGCGTTGGGGTCTTCGACGGCGTCGTCCTCGACGACCGTGCGGTTGCGCCAGATTTCGAGGTCGCCTTTCTCGGGGTTGATGATGACGTCGAAATTCTCGTCCGTTTCATACTGTTTTTGCAGCGCGTGGCGGAAGACGTCCTCCAGCACGCCGATCATCGTCGACTTGTCGATGTTCTTCAGCTCTTTGAATTCGGCAAAGTTGCTGATGAGATTGAGATTGTCCATTGTGTGCTTTATCTGATTTTTAATTGTTACTTGAAATCCAGCCACTCCTTCGTGTACTTGATCTGATCGAAGGGGTAGCTGCGCGTGACTTTCACCAACTGTTTCTTCTTTTTGCCCTCGACGGCCTGCTTCTCCTCGTAGGAGAGGGTGATGCCTTCGTCGGTGACCTCCTCCAGCTTGGCCAGTATCTTCACGCCGCTGGTGAGCAGCACCTCGGCCGATTTGCCGGCGAGTTTGCGGTACTGGCGCAGGCTTTTCAGCTCCGAGCCGATGCCGGCCGACATGACCGTCAGCGAAAAATCCTCCTCGTCGCGGTCGAACTGCGCTTCGACGGCGCGGCTCAACTCCGCGCAGGCGTCGATGCCGACCGACGTGTCGCTGTCGATCGTCAGTTCGATTTCGTTGCCCGGGGTCGAGGTGCACTCCACCACGAACATATCGGAGCCTTCCAAATGACGTTCCGCCGCTTCGATTATCTTTTTCGTCTCTATCATAGTCGTTGAATTTCGGTCCGGTGTAAGTATGAAATAAGGGGACTGCCCGTCCCCTTACCCTTCACGCTGTCTTTCGACACCGCAAATATAGTGAAAAATTCCGATATACCAATATTTATACGCAAAATTTACTCCTCTTTGCAACGCGATTCGTAGGGTTTGATGATGCCGCGTTTCGAGGTGCGGATGAATTCGAGGAGCGTATCGCGCTCGGGACTTTGCGGAACCTGCTTTTCGACCTCGTCGCAACCGTTCAGGTAGTTCAAGCCGCTCTGGAAGAGGATGCGGCAGGCGTCGTGGATCTCGGCGATGCGTTCGTGCGAAAAGCCGCGGCGCGCAAGCCCGATCTTGTTGATGCCCGCGAAACGGAGCGTGTCGTTGCGCACGATGACGTAGGGCGGGAGGTCCTGCCCCAGCAGCGCGCCGCCCTGCACCATGGCGTGCGCCCCGATGTGGGTCCACTGGTGGACGGCGGCGTGGCCGCCGATGACCACCCAGTCGCCGACGTGCACTTCGCCGGCGAGCGACACGCGGTTGGCGATCACGCAGTTGCTGCCGATGATGCAGTCGTGCCCGATGTGGACGTAGGCCATCAGCAGGTTTTTCGAGCCGATGCGCGTGGTTCCGGTCGAGGCGGTTCCGCGGCTGATGGTCACGTACTCGCGGATGTCGTTGTCGTCGCCGATTTCGCAGGTGGTGATTTCGCCGGCGAATTTCAGGTCCTGCGGAAGGCATGCGACCGAAGCGGCGGTGTGGATGCGGCATCGCCTGCCGATGCGCGCCCCGTCGTGGATCACGGCTCCGGGACCGATCCAGCAGTCGTCGCCGATCACCGTGTCGCCCGCGATATAGGCAAATGGTTCCACCGTGACGTTGGCTCCGAGTTTGGCGTCGGGGTGGATATAGGCCAGGTTGCTGATCATTTCCTCTATTTTTTGTTTTTGACTACCTGCGCCATCATCACGGCCTCGCAGGCGAGCGTCTCGCCGACGAACGCCTTGGCCTCCACGAGGGCGACGCCCCGGCGGATGGGTTCCAGCAGGTGGATTTCGAATTGCAGCGTGTCGCCCGGAACGACCTTGCGCTTGAATTTCACGCCGTCGATCTTCATAAAGTAGGTCGAGTAGTTCTCCGGGTCGGGGACGTTGCTCAGGACCATGATGCCGCTGCACTGCGCCATGGCCTCGACGATCAGCACGCCCGGCATCACCGGCTCCTCGGGGAAGTGGCCCACGAAGAACGGTTCGTTCATCGTCACGTTCTTGATGCCCGCCACGGACGAGGAATCGCAGTGGAAAATGCGGTCCACCAGCAGGAACGGCGGACGGTGGGGCAGCATGCGGCGGATGTCGTTGATGTCGTAGAGCGGCGGCTTGCGGCAGTCGTAGGTGTAGCGGGGTTTCTCGCCTCCGCGGCGGATGGTCTGCTTGAGCTGCTTCATAAACTCCGTGTTGGCGAAGTGTCCCGGGCGGGTGGCCCAGACGCGGCCCTTGATCCGTACGCCCAGCAGCGCGAAGTCGCCCAGCAGGTCGAGCAGCTTGTGGCGCGCCAGCTCGTTGTTGCAGCGCAGTTCGAGGTTATTGAGGTAGCCCGCCTTGATCTCGATGTCGGGCTTGTTGAAGACCTTCTTGAGCTTGTCCAGCTGTTCGTCGGGCACGGGGTTTTCCACCACCACGATGGCGTTGTCCAGGTCGCCGCCCTTGATCAGGTTCATGTTGATCAGCGGCTCCAGCTCGTGCAGGAAGACGAACGTGCGGCAGGGCGAAATTTTTCGGGCGAAGTCGTCGCCGGGGTTGAAGGTGGCGTACTGGTTGCCGATGACCTTCGAATTGTAGTCCACGTGCACCGAGACGGAGAATTCGTCGTCGGGGTAGAGGATGATCGCCACGCCCTTCTCGGGGATCGTGTAGACCATCTTTTCGGTCACGTGGTAGAACTGCCGCTCGGCGTCCTGGTCCGCCAGTCCGGTTTCGGTGATGGCCCGGGCGTATTCGCGGGCCGAGCCGTCCATGATGGGGGTCTCGGGGGCGTCGATGTCGATCACGGCGTTATCCACGCCGAGGGTCCAGAGCGCCGACATGATGTGCTCGATGGTGTGCACGCGGTGGCCGCCGGCTTCGACGGTCGTGCCGCGCGAAGTGTCTACGACGTTGTCGCACAGGGCGGGAATTATGGGTTGTCCTTCGAGGTCGGTGCGGCGGAATACGATTCCGGTTCCGGCCTCGGCGGGATTCACGGTCATGGTAACTTTGACGCCCGTATGCAGGCCCTTTCCCGAGAATGAGATCGGCGCCTTCAGCGTTTGTTGTTTGGTTGACATAAGCGGTGTTTCTATATATTTGCGCGCAAAGATAGGAAATTTTCGGTAAAAAACGCTACTTTTGCTCAAAATTCCGATACACCGCAATGACTGAAACACCCCGTGACGACAAACCGAAACCCGCCCGCAGGCCGCGTATCAAACTGCCCTTCGACAACCGCAGGGAGGATGTGGGGTCGTGGACCTACGACCATCGTATCGGCCTGTGTGTCACGTTGATCGCCTATCTGGCGCTGATGATCGTCTTCGTCTCGTCGAAGATCGTCGTGGGCCGGCGCACGCACCAGCAGGGCATGTATATCGACCTTCAGACGCTGGCCGAAATGGAGCAGGAGCGCGACCGCCTGGAGCGCGAGGTGCGCGAGCGCCAGCGGCAGGAGGAGATCGACTGGCGGAGCATCCGCAACCAGGCGTCGAACGAAAACGCCCTGAACGAGAAGCTCCGCGACGACCGCGGGACCAACGCTGCGGCGCTGAACGAGGCGGCGGCCGAGGCCGAGGCGCGGATGCGCGCCAACCGCGAGGCCTACGAGCAGGGGCTTGCCGAGGAGCGGGCCATCCGCGAACGCCGCGGGAAGGAGGACGGCGCGGAACGTCAGGACCGCAAGGTCAAGGGGCGCGTCACGGTGTCGTTCTCGATTACCGATCCCGTGCGCACGTCGCGTTATCTGGAGGTCCCGGCCTATCTGTGCGAGGGCGGGGGCGACGTGACGGTTTCGGTCACGGTGGACCGTGCGGGCAAGGTGACCGGCGCGCGCGTCACCGAGGGCGGCGACGACTGCATGCGCGAGTCGGCCCTGCGCGCCGCCCGCAATTCGTTGTTCAACATCGACGACTCGGCGCCCGCCCGTCAGACGGGAACCATCACTTATATCTTCATTCCCCAATGATTTCGGATGATTGCGGCCTGCCTGCCGCACATCCTGGGGCATATCCAATCCGATCTGACGGGGCATCTCGAGCGTTGTCCGTTCGGAATTTTGCCGCTTGTTGGCCGGCAGTCGACCGCGGTCGGAAGCCGCGGAAGACGTTTCCCGGCAAAAAGAAGGCCTTTTTGGGGTCGGCTCTGTGTCGGGAAAATCGGCTTTTTTTATGGATAATTTCGGCTTCGGCCGCGGATTTGTCCGAAAAAAACGTAACTTTGTAGCCGACGTAATTTTCCGAACCGTTAGATGCGTAAACTGCTTTTCATCGTGCTGGCCTTCACGGCGTGCCTGCTCTTTCCGGAGGGCGGCGACGGTGCGTGCATCCGGCAGCAGGCGCCCTCTGCGGCCTTCTCGGCGGGCGATATGCACACCGACGAGTGGCAGTGCGAGCGTACGTACAATTCGGATCTGAACCACCAACCCCGTGTGCTCCGGGAGGCGGAATCCTGCCCGGCGCAGCCTTCGTTCCGTTACGGCGACCGGCAAGTTCCGGCCGAACGCGCCGTCGTGCGCGGCGCCGCTTCGTGGGGCTGCGGTACGGGAGTTGCCAAGTTAACCGCTGCGTTCCGAACCTCCGATCTCTCCGCCGGACCGCATGCCGTGGATTACTATGTCTACCGGCTGCGGCGGCTCATTATTTAGCGTGCGGTATTTCCCGAACGGTTCGCCGTTCTGTTTGCCTGAAATACGAACGTCTGATAATGAAAGAGATATGGATAAGATTAAAATTTGCGAGGCGATGTACGCCTTGCCCGGGGAGGTTGTGGTGCGCCGCCGCAAATCTCTCGTACTGCCTGCCGCGCTGCTTGCGGCCGGCGTGGCGATACTGGTTCTGAATCACGTTTACGGAGCCTCGATGACCAACAACCTCCGCTCGTCGGCGGTGTTCATCGGCGGTTCGCTGGCCCTGGCGGGGATGATCACGCTCGCGGCGCGCTTTTTCAGCGCCGAGGGCGCGCCCTACTACCGTGCCGGACGCAGTTACCTGCGCTACGACGAACTTTACTTCGAGCGCTCCCAGAGCCGCGATGTGGTGGCCCTCGTGGCGGAAGGCAATGTGGAACGGCTGCTGGCAATGCCCCATGCGCGGGTTCCGGCGGTCTCCGTGGCCATGTACCGTACGCCCGACAACCGCTTCGCCGCCATGCAGGCCTTCGAGTACGCGGACCTGGAATACCGGCCGCTGACCCGGTTGCAGATCAGCCCGCAGAAAGAGGGGGCTTGCGAGGCGTAGGGTTCGTCGCTGCGCTCCGGGACCGGAACTGCGCCCGCTGAATTTTGGATACGAAAAAACAGATTGGACAGATGATAGACATCAGTGGTGAAAATGTAGTATTGGTCGGTGCGTTGCTGCTCTTCGTGGCGGTGATGGCCGGCAAGGTCGCTTACCGCTTCGGCGCCCCCGCGTTGCTGCTCTTTCTGGGGGTCGGCATGTTGTTCGGGCTGAATTTCATTTCGTTCCGCTCGGTCGAAATGACGCAGTTTGTCGGTATGATCGCGCTGTGCATCATCCTCTTCACGGGCGGTATGGACACCTCCTTTCAGGAGATAAAGCCGATCATCGGGCCGGGCGTCGTGCTGGCCACGGTGGGAGTGGTTATGACGGCCATGGTGCTGGCGGGCTTCGTCTGGCTCGTCGCTCCGTGGCTCGATCTGGAGATCTCCTTCGCGCTGGCGCTGCTGCTGGCCGCCACGATGTCCTCGACCGATTCGGCGTCGGTCTTCTCGATCCTGCGAAGCAAGAAGCAGGGCCTCAAACAGCATCTCCGTCCGCTGCTGGAGCTGGAGAGCGGCTCGAACGACCCGATGGCCTACATGCTTACGATCCTGCTGATCGGCGTGGTCACCAACTCCCAGGGCGGGGGCGGTCTGGGCATGAGCGCCCTCTATTTCGTGGTGCAGCTGGTCGTCGGCACGCTTTCGGGTTACCTGATCGGGCGGCTGGCCGTGTGGACGATCAACAAGATCAACCTGGCCAACCACTCGCTCTACTCGGTGCTGCTGCTGGCCTTCATCTTCTTCGCCTTCGCCTTCACGGACCTCGTCAAGGGCAACGGCTACCTGGCGGTTTACCTCGCGGGTCTGGTCGTGGGCAACCATAAGCTGGCGCAGAAACGCTCGCTGACGGTCTTCTTCGACGGTTTCACGTGGCTCATGCAGATCGTGATGTTCCTCACGCTGGGACTTTTCGTCAACAGCGACGAACTGCTGCGTCCCGAGGTGCTGATCCTCGGCGGTGCGGTCGGCGCGTTTATGATCCTCGTGGCGCGTCCCGTCACGGTTTTCGCCTGCCTGCTGCCGTTCCGGCGCTTCACGACCAAGGCGCGTCTCTATGTTTCGTGGGTGGGCCTGCGCGGCGCCGTGCCGATCATCTTCGCCACCTATCCCGTCGTGGCCGGCGTGGAGGATTCGAGCTTGCTGTTCAATATCGTCTTTTTCGTGACGCTGTTGTCGCTGGTCGTGCAGGGTACGACGGTCAGTCTGATGGCCGAATGGCTGGGGTTGGCCTATCCCGAACGGGAACGCATTTTCAACGACGAAGTGATGAACCGTATGCTCGACGATTCGACGACCGAGCTGACCGTCACCGAAGCGATGCTGGAGCCGGGACACCACCTGCGCGACATCGTGCTGCCTGCGGCGACGCTGGTGGTGATGGTGGCGCGCGACGGGACGTTTTTCGTCCCCAAGGGCAATTCGGTGCTCCGCGTGGGCGACAAGCTGCTGGTGGTGACCGAGAACAAGTCGGAGGTGAAGTCGGTCGTCCAGCCGCAGGAGTGAAGCGGCGGGCGACGGGCCGCCGAACAGAAAATCCGCCCCTTCCGCATTTTTGCGGAAGGGGCGGATTCCCGTATGGACTTGTCCGCCTGTTCGGCGGCGGTCGGAGCGGCATGGGCCTCGGCGGGTTGCAGGCTGCCACACGGGGCGGCGGCTTTCCTGCCGGGCGGCGCGATGCGTGCAGTCGGGAGGGTCGCGGGGGGCTTTCGGCGGACGACTATGCGTGGCGTGCCGATAGTTCCCGTTCGAGGTCGGCGATCGAACACCCCGTGGCTTCGAGCAGGACGAGCAGGTGGTAGACCAGATCGGAGGCTTCGTAGATCATCGCCTCGCGGTTGCCTGCCACGGCTTCGATCACGGTTTCCACAGCCTCTTCGCCCACTTTCTGTGCGATCTTGTTCACCCCGCGGTCGAAGAGTTTGCTCGTGTAGGAGCCCTCGGGCATCTCGGCGTGTCGCCTTTGGATGACGCCCTGCAGATAGCGGATGAAGCCTTCCGTCACGGCCGCGGCCCCGTCGAAGCAGCTCGCCGCTCCGGTGTGGCAGGTCGGGCCGTGGGGGATGGCACGTATGAGGAGCGTGTCGTTGTCGCAGTCGGCCGTGACCGATACGATGTCGAGGTAGTTGCCGCTCGTTTCGCCTTTTGTCCAGAGGCGGCGGCGCGTGCGGCTGTAAAAGGTGACGCGGCCTTCTGAAAGGCTCTTTTCGTAAGCCTCCCGGTTCATGTAGCCGAGCATCAGCACCCGCAGGGTGCGCGCGTCCTGTATGATGGCGGGGATCAGTCCGTCGGCCTGCTTCGCGGCGTCGAGCGCCTCGAAGGGTTTTGCTGTGATTTCCATGGTGTCTATTGTCTTACGTTGATATTCAGCCGGTGCAATTCCCGTTTGAGCACGGGGATCGGGATTCCGTTGTAGTGGAAGATGCTTGCCGCGAGCGCCGCGTCGGCACGGCCGAG
>ERZ834722.3553-NODE-3553-length-10381-cov-3.174220_pt1 | contig 10381 bp, 10 predicted proteins | sample MGYA00519576_ERZ834722 | MGnify/ENA primary metagenome ERZ834722 (study PRJEB31850, sample SAMEA3708759) | human gut metagenome | biome: human gut; feature: human-associated habitat; material: faeces | place: China | collected 2014 ...
TTAATATATAGATTTTGACGAAAATATAAAAGAATTCAAAAAAATGTAGAAAAAATAAGCTTAATATGCTATAATGATTTGAACTATTGTAAAACGAAAAATATGTCTGTTTTACTGCGGAGGTATAAAAATGAGTCTTAAAGAAACAAAAAAAATTGATACTAACAGGTATCAGCTGGAAATCACCGTTGACGGTGAAAAATTCCGCGAGGCTATTAAAGAAGCCTACAAAAAAAACGGTAAAAAGATAAATGTTCCCGGTTTCAGAAAGGGTAAGGCGCCCCTTCATATAATCGAGACCTACTACGGCTCCGAAATATTTTTTGAGGACGCGCTCAATCTGCTTTATAACGACCTTGTAGAGGACGCGATAAAGGAATCCGGCTTAAAGGTTATAAACGATAAAATGGATTTTGACCTGGTTTCAATTTCAAAGGAAGACGGCGCGGACTTTAAGGTTTCGCTTACTACCTATCCTGAAATCGAGATCGGCGAATACAAGGGCTTAAAGGCTGAAAAGACCGCCGTTAAGGTTGACGCGGCAGAGGTTAACGCAGAGGTTAACGCCATGGCGGAGCGCAATGCCCGTATGGTATCGGTAGAGGATCGCGCGGCTAAAAAGGGCGATACCGTTGTTATCGATTTTGAAGGCTTTACAGACGGTAAGGCGTTTGAAGGCGGCAAGGCAGAGGGTCACTCGCTGGTTCTCGGCTCGGGTCAGTTTATACCGGGCTTTGAGGATCAGATAATCGGCAAAAATATCGGCGATGAGTTTGACGTTAACGTTACCTTCCCCGAAGAGTACGGCGCTAAGGAGCTCGCAGGAAAGGAAGCCGTTTTCAAGGTAAAGCTTCACGAAATAAAGGTTAAGGAGCTTCCCGCTGTTGACGATGAGTTTGCAAAGGACGTAAGCGAATTCGATACGTTAAAGGAATTAAAGGCAGACCTTAAGAAAAAGGCGCTTGACCGCAAGAAGAAAGCGGCGGACGAGGCGGTTGAAAACGCTCTTGTTCAGCAGATAGTAGACAGCATTAAGGGCGATATACCCGAAGCTATGTTTGAAAACCGCCTTGAGCAGTGCGTTGAGGATTTTGCTTACAGGCTGCAGTCGCAGGGTCTAAACCTTGAAACCTACCTTAAGTATACAAATTCAAATATAGATGAATTTAAAAAGTCGTTCCGTCCGCAGGCGGAGTCTCAGGTTAAGTTCAGGCTTGCTCTTGAAAAGATAGTTGAGCTTGAAAACATCACGCCCGACGAAAAGGACGTAGAGGCTGAATACGAAAAGCTTGCCAAGGATTACGGCGTAGAGGCCGATAAGGTTAAAAACGCAATTCCGGCAGAAGAGCTTAAGAAGGACATTGCCGTTAATAAGGCGATAGATCTTGTAAAGGAAAGCGCGGTTATTACAGAGGTTGAACCTAAAGCAGAGGAAAAAACCGCCGCTAAAAAGCCTGCCGCTAAGAAAACCGCTAAAAAAACGGCTGAAAAAACCGAAGAATAATTGATTATACATTGTAAAGGACGTTAATACTTTTATTAACACCCTATAACGGAGGCAGATACAATGGATATGAGCTTAGTACCTTATGTAATTGAACAAACAAGCAGGGGCGAACGTTCCTACGATATTTTTTCAAGGCTGTTAAACGACCGCATAATTATGCTTAACGACGAGGTGAACAACGCCTCGGCAAGCGTAATTATAGCGCAGATGCTTTATCTTGAGGGGCAGGACCCCGAAAAGGATATAAGCTTTTATATCAACAGCCCCGGCGGCGCTGTTACCGCGGGTATGGCAATTTACGACACCATGCAGTACATTAAGTGCGATGTAAGCACCATTTGTATGGGTATGGCGGCAAGTATGGGCGCGTTTTTGCTGGCGGCAGGCACTAAGGGCAAGCGTTTGGCGCTTCCTAACAGCGAAATTATGATCCATCAGCCGCTCGGTCAGGCACAGGGTCAGGCAACCGATATTCTTATTCACGCTCACCATATCGAGCAGATAAGAAGCAATATCAATAAAATATTGGCAGAGGAGACCGGCAAGCCGCTTGAGCAAATTCAGCTTGATACCGAACGCGATAATTTTATGACAGCTGCCGAGGCCGCGGAGTACGGTCTTATAGATAAGGTTATTACTAAGAGATAGAGGTATATTGATACGGAACGATAAAAACAACGAAATACGCTGCTCGTTCTGCGGTAAAACGCAGGACGAGGTAACCCGTCTTGTAGAGGGACCGGGCGTGTATATATGCGATCAGTGTATTGAGTTTTGCAACACTCTGCTTTTTGACGATGAAAGCGGAAGACCTAAAAAAAGTCCGAAAAAGGACGAAGATTTTGTTTTGCCTAAGCCGCAGGAAATAAAGGCAAAGCTTGACGCTTATGTTATCGGTCAGGACGAGGCAAAAAAAACTCTTTCGGTAGCGGTTTATAACCATTATAAGCGTATTTACAAAAACAGCGATCCCGATGTGGAATTAAGCAAGAGCAACGTTTTAATGTTAGGTCCCACGGGCGTAGGCAAAACGCTGCTTGCGCAAACGCTTGCCAAAATTCTTGACGTGCCGATTGCTATAACCGACGCCACCACCCTTACAGAGGCGGGCTATGTAGGCGAGGATGTTGAAAACATACTGCTGCGTTTAATTCAGGCGGCGGATTATGATATTGAAAAGGCAGAGCGTGGCATTATCTATGTAGACGAGATAGATAAAATAGCCCGTAAGTCCGAAAATGCTTCTATAACGCGCGATGTGAGCGGCGAGGGCGTTCAGCAGGCGCTGCTTAAAATTCTTGAGGGTACGGTTTCAAATGTTCCTCCGCAGGGCGGAAGAAAGCATCCGCAGCAGGAATTTATCCAGATAGACACAACAAATATTCTGTTTATCTGTGCAGGCGCGTTTGACGGAATAGAAAAGGTGATTGAAAAACGTTTAGGCGGCAGCGCGCTCGGTTTCGGGGCAAACGTTAAATCTCCGAAATCCGTAGAAGCCGAGGCGGTTGCCACAACCGCTACTCATCAGGATCTTGTAAAGTTCGGTATGATACCGGAGCTGGTGGGCAGACTTCCCGTTATAACCGCGCTTCGCGGAATGGATAAGGAAACGCTTGTAAGAATTATGACAGAGCCTAAAAATTCTATTGTAAAGCAGTATCAGGCGCTTTTCAAAATGGATAATATAGACCTTGAATTTACAAAGGACGCGCTTAATAAAATAGCGGATCTTACCATTGAACGTAAAACGGGTGCCAGAGGTCTTCGCTCTATAATAGAGGGAATATTGCAGCCGTTTATGTTTGAGGCTCCGTCAGATCCCACCGTTACGGGAATTACAGTAACAGCCGAAACCGTGGAAAACGGAAAAGCCGAGATAAAGAAAAAAGAAGCTTAAGACTTAATCGGTCGCCCGCAAGGGCGGCCGATTTTTTGATATATTTATTTTCAGTCTTGCAATGGCGTTACGATAAGTATATAATACATATTGAGAAAAATTACGGAGAATTAAGATGAAAGTAGCTTTTTATACCCTCGGCTGCAAAGTTAACCAGTACGAGACCGAGGCAATGCGCGAAGCGTTTGCCGCCGCAGGGCATACCCCGGTGACGGACGACGCGCCGTTTGACGCCGTTGTTATAAATTCCTGCACGGTAACCGCCGAAAGCGACCGCAAAACAAGGCAAGCTGTGCGGCGTTTCAGAAGGGAAAGACCGGACGCTATCATAATACTTACAGGCTGTATGGTGCAGGCGTTTTCGGACGAGGCGCAGGCGCTGAGCGAGGCGGACGTTGTTGCAGGGAATACCGATGTTAAAAAAATAGTTGAATATGCCGAAAGATTTGCGCTTGACGGCGAAAGGATATTTATAGCCGAAAAGCATAAAAAAAGGGAACGCTTTAACACGCCTTCTCTTAACGCTTTTGCAGAGCGCACGCGCGCATATATGAAGATTGAGGACGGCTGTGAGAGATACTGTACCTATTGCATTATTCCGACGGCGCGCGGATTTGTGCGTTCAAAGCCTATCCGCGATATAAAAGCAGAAGCCGAAAGGCTTGCAAACGCGGGATTTTCGGAAATAGTGCTTGTGGGAATAAACCTTACCTCATACGGTAAGGGCGAAGAAACGGACCTTTGCGACGCCGTTGAGGCAGTAGCCGCTGTGGAAAAAATCAAAAGGGTGCGCTTGGGTTCGCTTGAACCCGACCATATGAGCGATGAAATGCTTGCAAGGCTGTCACGCGTTGAAAAATTTTGTCCGCAGTTTCACCTATCGCTGCAATCGGGGTGTGATGAAACCCTTAAAAGAATGAACAGGCACTACGATACCGCATTTTACCGCGACCTTGTTTTAAGAATAAGAAAAGCCTTTAAAAACGCCGCAGTTACTACCGATGTTATGGTGGGCTTTGCTGGCGAGACCGAAGAGGAATTTAAGAAAAGCCTTGATTTTGTTAAGGAAATCGGCTTTGCAAAGGTGCATATATTTGCCTATTCAAGGCGCAGAGGTACCGTTGCGTACGGTCTTAAGGATCAGGTGATCCGGGCGGAGAAGGCAAGGCGCAGCCATATTATGGGGCAGGCGGCAGCACTTTCCGAAAACGCGTTTTTAAAAAGCGAGATAGGAAACAGCTGTCCGGTGCTTTTTGAAACGGGAACGGACGGTTATGCCGAGGGCTATACGCCTAATTATTCGCGCGTTAAGGTTAAATGCAATAGGGATTTGTGCGGTAAAATCTTAAACGTTAAAATAACAGCCGCCGAAAACGGCTGCTGTATAGGTGAAATCACGGGGGAATGAAAGTAATGAGTGTATACATAACAAATTCGCCCGAAGAAACCGAGGAATTGGGCTTAAAACTGGCAAAAAGCTTAAAGGGCGGCGAGGTTGTGGCGTTTCGCGGCGGGCTTGGTATGGGTAAGACCTGCTTTACAAGGGGGCTTGCGCGCGGTCTCGGCTTTAAGGGGGACGTAACCTCGCCTACATTTGCTTTAATTAACGAATATATAGGCGGCAGGCTTCCGCTTTACCATTTCGATATGTACCGTATTTCGGGGTGGGAGGATCTTTACTCCACGGGTTTTTTCGATTATATAGAGCAGGGCGGCGTTATAGCTGCGGAGTGGAGCGAAAATATAGAGAACGCTCTGCCTGAAAGCACGGTTACGGTAACATTTGTGCGTTTGGACGATAATAAAAGGGAAGTTACGGTTAACGGCGCCTGCCTGGAGGAAGAAAAATGAAAATATTGGCATTTGAATGCTCGGCGGCGCCTGCTTCGGTTGCCGTTTCGGAGGACGGCAAAATAACGGCTTCTTCTTTTATAAACGTTAAGCTTACTCATTCTCAGACGTTGGTGCCTATGGCGGAAAATCTTTTAAAGGCGGCGGCTATGGATTTTGACAGCATAGACGCGCTTGCGGTAAGCAACGGACCGGGTTCGTTTACGGGGGTAAGAATAGGCATAAGCGCGGTAAAGGGCTTGGCGGCGCCAAAAAATCTTCCCTGCATAGGCGTCTCGACGCTGCTTTCCATGGCTTATAATATATCTGATACAGACTGCACGGTATGCGCTGTTATGGACGCGCGCTGTAATCAGGTTTATAACGCTTTATTTGACATAACGGACGGCAAAATAACCCGCATTTGCAGCGACAGGGCGCTTATGTGCGAGGAATTGGCAAAAGATTTAAAAAAACTCTCGCAAAACGGCAATAAACGTGTTATAATAGCGGGAGACGGCGGCGAGGTTTTTTATCCGTATGTAAAGGATACGGCAAACGTTTCCTTGGCGGCGGAAAAAAACCGCTTTCAAAACGCGGCTTCGGTGGCGCTTGCCGCAGGCGAGGCTTTAAGTAGGGGTGAATACGTAACCGCCGAAGAGCTTTTGCCGGTGTATCTGCGGCTTCCGCAGGCAGAAAGGGAACTTAAAAAGAAAAAAGAGGGAAATTTATGAAAATAGCAATTGGCTGCGATCACGGCGGTTTTGAGCATAAAAACGCCATTGCCGAGCATTTGAAGGAACGCGGGTTCGAGGTTTGCGATTTCGGAATTTACGAAAACAAATCGGTTGATTATCCCGAAATTGCCTTAAAGGTTGCAAACAGCATTAAAAACGGCGAAAACGAGCTTGGCATACTTGTGTGCGGCACAGGTATAGGTATGTCTATGGCGGCAAATAAGGTCAACGGCATACGCGCCGCGGCGTGCAGCGATCATTTTTCGGCAAAATATACCCGTTTGCATAACAACGCAAACATACTTTGCCTCGGCGGCAGAGTTATAGGAATAGGCACCGCATTAGAGCTTGCGGACCTGTTTGTTGATACAAAATATGAGGGCGGCAGGCACCAGCACCGCCTTGATATGATAACAGAGATTGAAAAATCACAGCATTAAAAAACGGAGGAAAATAAAATGAACGAAAACGTATTTGTTATGGATCACCCGCTTATTCAGCACAAGCTTTCAATACTTCGCGATGAAAAAACAGGCTCTAAGCAGTTCAGGGAGCTTATAAGCGAGATCGCTATGCTTATGTGCTATGAATCCACAAGGGATCTGCCGCTCAGAGAGGTTGAAACCAAAACCCCGATAACCGTTGCCAAAACCAAGGTTTTGGCAGGTCGTAAAATGGCGTTTGTTCCGATACTCCGTGCGGGGCTCGGTATGGTGGACGGCGTTTTAAGCCTTATTCCCGCCGCAAGGGTAGGTCATATAGGTATGTACCGCGACCCTGAAACCCACAAGCCGGGAGATTATTACTGCAAGCTGCCCGCAGACCTTAACGAGCGCGACGTTTTTGTTCTTGACCCGATGCTTGCAACGGGCGGAAGCGCTATCGACGCGGTTTCAAAAATAAAAGAGTTTAATCCGAAAAGAATTAAGTTTATGTGCATAATTGCGGCTCCCGAAGGTCTTGAGGCGTTTACCGCCGCCCATCCGGACGTACCGGTTTACTGCGCCGGTCTTGACGATCACCTTAACGAGCATTGCTATATAGTTCCGGGTCTCGGCGACGCGGGCGACCGAATTTTCGGCACAAAATAATTTTTAAGTCGGCTTTTTATATTCACGGCAGGCAAAAACGCCTGCCGTATTTATTTGCCGAAAAACGGTTAAAATAATACAAAACCGTTTTTGGAGATAGCATAATGAAAAAAAGCAAGGCTTTAACCTATTTTGCCGATATACTGTATTTCACGGCGGGAAGCGCCGTATATTCCGCGGCGGTGCTGCTTTTTCTTTCGCCGAACGAAATTTCGCCGGGCGGCCTTACGGGCATTGCAACCGTGCTTAATTACAGCTTTTCCTTGCCGATAGGCACTATGGTGTTTGTGCTTAATATACCGCTGCTTGTTGCGGGCTTTTTGAAATTCGGCGGAATATTTATTCTTAAAACCACAGTTGCCACGGCGGTAATGTCGGTTACGCTTGATATAGCGGACAGGTTGATGCCGTCCTTCAGGGCGGAACCGATATTGGCGTCTGTTTTCGGCGGCGTTTTAATGGGCGCGGGGCTTAGTATGTTTATGCTGAGAGGCGCAACAAGCGGCGGTGTGGACATTATAGCAAAGCTTATAAACCGCCGTTTTCCACACTTTACGGTAGGCAGGATTATGCTTGTTGCCGATACCGTAGTTGTGGCTTTATCGGCGTTTGTTTATAAAAACCTTAACAGCGCGCTTTATTCGGTGATAGCGCTTTACGCTTCTTCAAGAATAATAGATATTGTGCTTTACGGGGCGGACAGGGGAAAAATAGTTTATATTATAACAGAGGACGGCGCGGAGCTTGCGCGCGAGATAATGGCTTTGCTTGCACGAGGGGTAACCCTTATAAACGTTACGGGGGCGTATACCGGTATTACAAGAAAAATGCTTATGTGTACGGTAAGGCAAAATGAGGTTTCAGCCGTTTGCAGGCTTGCCGCGGCTTACGATGAAAACGCCTTTATAGTAGTAAGCGAGGCAGGAGAGATCTTAGGCGAGGGCTTTAAGGCACCGAACGTCGGGCGGTGAAATATCTTTGGCAAAAAGCTTAAAAAAGTTTTTTTGTATTGTTTAAATTTACCCTTGATATTTCAAGAATTTGTGGTATAATAATTCTTGCTTTAACAAGATATTGTGTTTGAATATCGGGGGGATTTTAAAATGAAAATTATAAAAAGGAGCGGCGCCGAGGTTGATTTCGACCCCAAAAAGATAGAAATAGCGGTAAAAAAAGCGAATGAAAGCGTTGTTCCGAGCGAGCGTATGTCTGATATACAGATAAAGCGCATAGCCGAAGATGTTGAAAGCGCGGCTACAAACGTTAACAGGTCCTTAAGCGTTGAGGAAATACAGGATATGGTAGAGGATCAGATAATGAACCAGCGCGCCTTTGACGTTGCGCGCAGATACATAACCTACCGTTATCAGCGCGCGCTTGTAAGAAAGGCAAATACTACCGACGAGCAGATATTAAGCCTTATAGAGTGCAATAACGAAGAAGTAAAACAGGAAAATTCAAATAAGAACCCCACTGTAAACAGCGTTCAGCGCGATTATATGGCAGGCGAGGTAAGCAAGGATATTACAAAAAGGCTTTTGCTTGACAACGATATAGTCGAGGCTCACGAACAGGGAATAATTCATTTTCACGACGCCGATTATTTTGCCCAGCATATGCATAACTGCGACCTTGTAAACCTTGAGGATATGCTGCAGAACGGCACCGTTATAAGCGGTACGTTAATAGAAAAGCCGCACAGCTTTTCCACCGCCTGCAACATTGCCACGCAAATAATAGCTCAGGTTGCTTCCTGCCAGTACGGCGGGCAGAGCATAAGCCTTGCGCATTTGGCGCCGTTTGTTGATATAAGCCGTAAAAAAATATGTACCGAGGTTTTAGAGGAATTCCGCGAGGCGGGAACCGATATTTCCCCCGATAAAGCGCGTGAAATAGCCGAAAAGCGCCTTTTGAACGAGGTTCGCAAGGGCGTTCAGATGATACAGTATCAGGTTGTTACGCTTATGACCACTAACGGACAAGCGCCGTTTGTTACGGTATTTATGTATCTTAACGAGGCAAAGAACGAGCAGGAAAAACGCGATTTGGCGCTTATAATAGAAGAGGTTTTAAAGCAGCGCTATCAGGGCGTAAAGAACGAAAAGGGCGTTTGGATAACCCCTGCGTTCCCGAAGCTTATTTATGTGCTTGAGGAGGACAATATAACCGAGGACGGCGAGTATTGGTATTTAACAAAGCTTTCGGCAAAATGCACCGCAAAGCGTATGGTGCCCGATTATATCTCCGAAAAGGTAATGCTTAAAAACAAAATAGATAAAAACGGCGAGGGTCACTGCTATACCTGTATGGGCTGCCGCAGCTTTTTAACGCCTTATGTTGATGAAAACGGCAAGCCTAAATATTACGGCCGCTTTAATCAGGGCGTTGTTACGGTCAACCTTGTTGATATAGGTCTTTCGGCCGATAAGGATATGGATAAATTCTGGCATATATTCGACGAGCGTATGCAGCTTTGCCACAGAGCGCTTGAAGCACGCCACGAAAGGCTTACGGGAACCGTATCCGACGCGGCGCCGATACTTTGGCAGTACGGCGCGCTTTTACGCCTTAAAAAGGGCGAGACTATCGATAAATATCTTCACGGCGGATATTCAACGCTTTCACTCGGCTATGCGGGGCTTTGGGAATGCGTTTACAGTATGACCGGCAAAAAGCTTACCGAGCCTGAGGGCGAGCAGTTCGGGCTTGAAATAATGAAAAAGCTTAACGAGTATACCGCAAAGTGGAAAGAAGCGGAAAATATAGACTATTCGCTTTACGGCACTCCGCTTGAAAGCACTACATATAAATTTGCAAAATGCCTGCAAAAGCGTTTCGGCGTTATAAAGGGCGTTACGGATAAAAACTATATCACAAACAGCTACCACGTCCACGTAACCGAGAATATAGACGCGTTTGATAAGCTGGCGCTTGAGGCTAAGTTCCAGGCGTTATCGCCGGGCGGTGCAATTTCTTATGTTGAAGTGCCGAATATGCAGAACAATATTGAAGCAGTGCTTGCAGTAATGCGCTTTATTTACGATAACATTATGTACGCCGAGCTTAATACGAAAAGCGATTACTGCCACGTTTGCGGATTTGACGGTGAAATTGAAATAAAGGAAAACAAAGACGGCAAGCTTGTTTGGAAATGTCCTAACTGCGGCAATACCGACGAGGATAAGATGAACGTAGCGCGCCGCACCTGCGGATATATCGGCACACAGTTCTGGAATCAGGGCAGAACGCAGGAAATCAAGGACAGAGTCCTCCATCTTTGATGAATTACGCGGAGATAAAATGGACGGACATCGCCAAC
>ERZ834722.3569-NODE-3569-length-10342-cov-3.195198_pt1 | contig 10342 bp, 7 predicted proteins | sample MGYA00519576_ERZ834722 | MGnify/ENA primary metagenome ERZ834722 (study PRJEB31850, sample SAMEA3708759) | human gut metagenome | biome: human gut; feature: human-associated habitat; material: faeces | place: China | collected 2014 ...
GGTGGGTGAAGCGGTTGATCTTGTGGCCGGTCAGGCTGGAGGTGGCGGTCATCAGATCCTCGTACCGAGGATCCTGCGCCAGCGCGTAGGTCATGGCCACGCAGTTGATGGAGGGACGGATCATGGGGTGATCCACCCAGTTGTCGAGCTTTTCGCCGAACATATACACGCGGGTGTTCAGCTTACGCAGAGAGTCGATGTACTCTTTCGCGGTCATCAGTGCCATTGTCGATTCCTCCTTGTACTCAATATCAAGGTGCCTCTGCCTATGTTCTTCAATCACAACAGGACGGAGAACACAGGCATAAGGCGTAATGAGGCTTTGTGTTAAAATTCCAGGTAATGGGGCGGCATACCAGGGCACACGTCAGTGGTCAGACTGTGAGATGCCATGGGGTAACGCAGTCCCGCTTTCCACATAGCCTCCATGCCCTCGATGGCACGCACCAGATCGTCCGGCTTAAAGGTAACGCGCAGCTCCCACTCACCCGCCGCGCCAAACTTGCGGTCAGCAAAGGACGGAATTCCTAGACCGGGCTTCCCGGTTAGGAATGTATGGCACCAGGAGTCGGCACAGGTAGACTCGCCCACGAAGGTAAAGTGCAGTTTTTCATATCCCATATACTGCCATCCGGCGTAGAGCATGAAGGCCTGGGCTGAACTTGTATACAGTACGCATACATCAGGATCATTGATCTTACCTGCGTCCACAGGCGAGCACACCAGCGCATAATAACCGCTGGGGATACACTCCAGTGCAAGGTTGTGCGCTTTGGAGGATTCCAGTTCTTTGAACCACACCTTATTAAACATCTCTCCGCTGTACCACTTTTCATCTCGCTCAAAGAGTCCATTAATGCCGCGGCAATAATTCGCGTGGACGTTCTCGAACTTGCAGGCAGTTGTCCAGCCAAACTGGTGCGCCTGCCCTAAAACTACACAGGGGGGGTAATGCTTTTCATGTACACGTACCTTGGGGATCGACTTGAACTCTTCTTCCGTCTTGACCCACTTCATGCCAACAGGTGCCGTACCGTAACGGATCATTTTATTCAAACGGGCAATAATGTCGTTCCAATTATACTCTGCCATGTGAATCTTCCTTTCTTGTCTTAAAATGTAAGTTTTTCTTATTGTTCAGTTCAACACCTCACGGGGAAACTTCTGGCAGAAGAATTTTTCCCATGCCTCGATCAGCTCCTCGCGGAAATTGGGATGTGCGATATGGATCAGCGTTTGGGCCCGTTCGCGGATGCACTTTCCGCGCAAGGCGGCCACGCCGTATTCCGTTACCACATAGTCGATGTCCGTACGCGGAAGCGTTACGGGAGTACCTTCCCCCAAGAAGGGAACGATTTTGGATTTCTTACCGCCCTGCGCGGTGGACTGCAGCACGATCAGAGATTTTCCTCCGGGAGAGCGGGTGGCGCCGCGAACAAAATCCGTCTGTCCGCCGGTGCCGCTGATCTGCAGCTTACCGACGCTTTCAGAGGCTGCCTGCCCGTAAAAATCGATCTCCACGCAGGAGTTTATCGAAATCATCTTGTTGTTTTGGGCAATGATGGCGGCATCGTTCACATACGCACCGTCCATCAGCATAAAGGAGGGGTTGTCGTTGATGAAATCATACAGCTTTCGTGTTCCCATAGCGAAGGCAGCCACGGTTTTCCCACGGTGAAGTGTTTTTTTCCGGTTGTTGACCACACCAGCTTCAATCAGCTCCATCACACCATCGGAGATCATTTCGGAGTGGATGCCCAGATCATTTTTTTCCTGCAGGAATTTGCAAATCGCGTCCGGCAGACTGCCGATACCCAGCTGCAGGGTCGATCCGTCTTCTATCAGATCTGCGCAATTTTTGCCCAGCGCCATTTCCACATCAGAGATCACAGGACGCGGGATCTCGATCAGTGGGTCATTGCACGGGACAAAATATTGCACCTGACTAACGTGCACAAAGGTTTCGCCATGGACGCGGGGCATATTGGGGTTGACCTGCATAATGCGGATCGCAGCGCTGTCAAAGCCTGCCCGCTCGTAAGTCAGGTCGATGCCCAGTGAACAGTAGCCATGGGCGTCAGGCGGAGACATTTGTCCCACAAACACATCTACCTTGGGGAGCCGATTCATCAGAATATCGGCTACCTGGCTGAGACAACAGGGGGTCACGTCAATAAAGCCTTCGGAGATGCCCTGTTTGGTTTTTCCACCGCTGGCAAAGAAGGAATTGTGGTGGAAATGGTCCTTGTATTCCGGCCGGCAATATTCCAGACCGCCCACACCGATCATATGGATGATTTCTACATTCTGATAACGGTCAGCGTGTGCCAAAAGGGTGCGGATAATATGCGTCGGCTCTACTGCAGCATGGGAGAACACGACGGTATCACCACTGTGGATATAGGTGATGGCTTCCTCAGCGGTAACCGTGTTTTCTTGATAATGCTTATTCCAGTTAGTCATGGTATGCTTCTCCTTGTTCTTACAGAAGGATTGTTAGCGTAGCTTAGCTGATATGACAGGGCGCGGTATAAACGGGATACCGCGCCCTACCTCATGAGGAGTGAAGTCGTTCTTTGCCGAAGGATGGATCAGTCTTCCAGTGTTTTGAAGGCATCCGCCGCCAGCTTCTCATCCATGGGCGGGAAAACATACATGCCGATCACACAGAACAGAATGCTGACAACACCGCCGATGCTGCAGCACAGATATACCGAGCCGATGATCTTGGCGAAATACAGGATCAGGAAGGATGCGCAGCCCAAAACAGAACCCAGTGCAGCTGCCTTGGCAGAGGGGCGCTTGCTGAAAATGCCGATGACCACAGGGCCGGCCACCGCCGACATGATAGGTCCGGCAGCACCCCAGAGCATGGCAGTAAGGTTGGCGGGCTTATTAAATGCAATGGGTACCGCGATCAGACCAATAACAAAGGTCGAATACTTCAGGATATTCATCGTCGTCTTTTCGACCTTGGCATCGTCAATCTGAATACCCTTGGCGCGGCGGGCGGGAACAATCGTATTCTTATACAGTGTACAGCCGAGGATAGACGACACGTACAGCAGCACACCGTCCACGGTGGACATCATGGCCGCCATAATAACCACCAGGAACACCGCCGCAATGAACTTGGGGAAAACGAGGCTGACATAATAAGGAACAGCGCCATCCATGCCGGTGATCACATCGCCGATGCCTTCGGGAACCAGAACGCGAGTATAGGAGCCCACAAAGACTACGGAGCACATCAGGAACATCAGCAACGGTGCCAGCCAGCAGAAGGTCTTGACATCCTTGTCATTTTTAAGGTAAGTGGCCTTGTTGATAAGCTGCGGGTTCAGCGCCCACCAAAGGTGTGCCACAAACAGGCCGACCACGTATATCGGTGTGGGATAACCTGCATTGTTGGGGTTGAGACCCATGGCAAGGTTGGGATCGATCTCGGCCAGACGGGCAGGAACCTCCGTAATCACGTTGCCGAAGATGAAGATGCCGGAAACTGCCAGAATGACGCCCAGCACAGTCATCATCAGACCCTGGGCAATATTGGTGTAGATATGCGCATAGGAACCGCCCATGCAGATGTAGATGATAATAACAATGGCGGAGATCAGAACACCCATCTTATAGGAGATGGAGGGGATCATCTGGTTAATGATAATGCCTGCGCCCACCAGCTGGGAAGCGATAAACGCCACCTGTGCCAGTGAAACGATGGCCAGCCACACGCGAAGGCCCTGACTGTGATAGCGGTCAGCGATCCAGTCGGCCACTGTGGCGGATTGTTTCATGGAATTCATGCGGCGATAACGTCTGACGATGATCGCCATGATAATGCCGGCGCTGGTCCACTGGGAAGCCCAGAACCAGAAGTTCGTCAAGCCATAGGCGAAGCCCTGGCCGGCGACACCCAAGAAGGTGCCCGCGCTGGCAAATGTTGCTGCGAAGGTAATCGAAACATTAAACACGCTGACGTCACCGTTGGACGTTGCGTAACTGGTGGAGTCCGTAGCCCGCTTGCTGCCCAGATAGCCCAGAATGAGCATGGCAACAATATAAATGACCATCAGTACAATAAAGATATTCATGGTTGCTCTCCTTTTTCTTTCTCATTGTCTCTCACTTCTTCTTGTTGGGCAGCATGATATTGATAACAGCAATCAACACAACCCACGCGCACGCCTCAAAAATCAACCAATGCTCCAAAAAATTCATTGATGTCACCTCCTTCTATAGGTTTCACCCTGTATAGTAGCAAAAAGCGCGCCAATTACCGCCTATAGGCAATGATTGGACGCGCTTTTCCAGTTTTTCTGCATTTTAGCCAGAAATAAGCACCACGTTTTAGTTAAAATGTTGACAAATGTTTTTCTTTTAGGAGTGGATAATTTGCTTTACTTTCCAATTGCTGCGGAAAAGCATCTCGTCTTCAATCGGAACGTGCCATTTTTGGTGCGATGTGCGGCAATAATGGCACAATTATAGATGAAGCTTTTCTTCCGCCTGTTTTAGCCGCCGTGCAAACGTTGATGAAGACATCTGTAGCCTTGCGGCGGCCTTGCGAATACTCCCCTCTTCCTGCAAGGCATTCGTAAGATACTGATACTCAATATCCAGCAGGATGTCATCCAGGGGCCGCTCACCGTCGGCACAGGGTACGATATGCCCTTGCAGCAGGCACGAGAAGCTGTCTCGCGTCAGCCGGTCACCTTCGCTCATAACCACGGCTTCCTCCAGGCAATTCTTTAGTTCCCGCACATTGCCGGGAAAAGAATAGCTCTTCAGCACCTGAAAAGCGTCCGGCGTCAGTGTCTTATGAAAGCCGTATTTATTGTTCAGCTCTGTAATGAAATGCTGAATCAAAGGGAAAATATCATTTCTTCGCTCCCGTAGCGGCGGAATCTCCAACGAGACAACGCTGAGCCGGTAAAATAGATCTTCCCGAAATGTCTGTTCACGGATCATCTGCTTCAAATCACGGTTTGTGGCGGAAATGACGCGGACATTAATTTTTATTGGCGTTGTGCCACCCACGCGCAAAAGCTCCTGTTCCTGTAACACTCGCAGAAGCTTTGCCTGCATCAGCAGCGGCAACTCGCCAATCTCATCCAGAAATATCGTGCCGTTGTCCGCAACCTCAAACAATCCTCGTTTACCAGAGCTGCTGGCACCTGTGAATGCGCCTTTTTCATAACCAAATAGCTCACTCTCAATAAGGCTGGCGGATATGGCCGCACAATTCACTCGGATAAAGGGTCGGCTGTTCCGACTGCTCATGCGGTGGATATATTTTGCATACTCTTCCTTGCCAACGCCTGTTTCACCAGTGATCAGGACGCTGGTATCCACCTTTGCCACCTTGTTAGCGCGGTAAATAAGATTCAGCGTTTCAGGGTCGTTGGCAATAATTTCCGCCTGCGGCAGCAGCTCCTCCTGCATCCGCTTGATCTGATCACGATAGGTGGCGGCGACTTTTTGTGATTCCTCCAATTGTGCGCGCATCCGCTCGATCTCACAGAAGTCGCGGTTGTTGCTGACCACCATGGTCAATACGCCGTCTGTGAACACAGGCGTGCTGGTGGTATAGGAAGTGCGGCCACTGCGGAGCAGATGCTGCTCTTTGGTGGCGCGCTGTTTTGTTTCCAGCGTCGCAAGGGTAGATGAATCTGAGATGACGGTGGATACCAGGTCGCGAATGTTGCGCCCCAGCACATCTTCGCGGTTGGTCTGGCTCAGCTGTTCCCAGGCACGATTGACCTTGATGATATCGCCGTTGCCGTTGGTTGCAAATAAGGTGTCAGCAGAGTTTTCAATGATCGCGTTGAGTTGCTGGTTGATGGTACGCTCCCGTTTCAATGCTGCCAGCAGCTCATCCTGATCGGGCAAAGGCCGTTCCGCTGTGAGAAAATCGTTCTGGTCGCAGATGGTGCAGCACTCATCCTTCGCCATAGGACACTTTTTGCATCGCATAGACGGAGCCTCCTGTCGCTTTGTCTTCTTTTTAACAGTATCATACTCTTTTACAGATTTCCAGCGTGTTTTTTTATTTTTGAAAAAATTTCCTATTTTCCTTTGAGCGGACCCTGCTTTGCCATAAAAACGCACGGCGCTCCAAAACGGTGGGCGCCGTGCAATTCTCTGCTGCTGCCTTATTTGTGAAGCCGCTGTGTGGATGGTGGTATCTGAAGCTGTGTGCGGTATTTTGCAACGGTGCGGCGCGAGATACAAATCCCCTCCGCCGTCAGCGCGGCTGCCAGCGCTTCATCGGAGATGGGCTGCCCAGGCGGTTCTTCGGCGATAAGCCGCTGTATCCGCTGGTGGATGGTCACAGGGGACAAGGAGCCAAACGGTCCGTGTGCGGCAGGCTGCGTAAACAAACTGCGCAGCGGAATAATTTTTGTCCGGAACAAAACATATTTTTCCTGTATCGCCCGACTGACTGTGGACGGGTTTACACCAAGGGCTCCCGCAACGTCTTGTATCGTCATGGGCTGCAAGGACTCTCCGCAGAAAAAGTCGTACTGGCGCTGTATGATCTCGGTCAGCAGACGGGTCAGCGTTCTCTTGCGGTTTTGCAGGCAGTCGATCAGTTCCTCCGCCCGCCGAAGCTTTTCTTTTAAGTATTCCGCCGCTGCCGCATCCTCTGTTTGCTGCAGCATAGCGCGGTATTGTTTGTCCATCGAAACACAAGGCATTGCCTGATGGTTGAGCTCCAGTGTGATGTTTCCGTCCTGAACCGTGATCACTGCGTCCGGCAAAATACAGCCGCCGCTTTCCCCAGTACCATAGCCCTGCGCTGGGATCGGGTTCAGTGCGGTGATGGCGGCAACAGCCTCCATCAGCGTTTTTTTGTCCACGCCCAGCCGTCTGGCCAGTTCTGGATAACGTCGCGCTGCCAGCAGTTCCAGACCGTTTTGTGCCACACCCAGCGTTACGGCATTGAAATTCTGTCCCTGTGCCAACTGCAAAACGAGACATTCGGACAGAGTGCGTGCGCCGACTCCGGTCGGCTCCAGCATTTGCACCGCGAACAGTGCCTGCTCCAGCAGTGAAACGGGAACCGCGAGTTCCTCCGCCAGCACCTCCAACGGGCAATCCAGATACCCGCGGCTGTCAAGGCAGTCGATCAAATAGCTACCCAGGCGGCGTGTCTGAGGATCCACCCATTTTGATTGCCCCAGCTGTTCGTGCAGATGCTCCTGCAAACTTTGGCCATGACTGTAGTCCTGCGGGGCAAAGGGGACCTGCATGGAGTGAGCGCCGCGGCAAAAAGGCACAGCATCTTCTACAGCTAACGTCACGGCATCTTTATCGCCAGCGGCTGTATCCGACAATAAATCAATGGACGACATGTCCACATCCAGCATGGGATTCTCCATCGCCTCGTCCTGCACATGAAGGAACAGATCATAAGCGGACATCTGCAGGCATTGCAGGGAATGCCGCATGACAGGTGCCAATACGGCTTGCTGCTTCTGCGACTGCTCAAAGCGCATATCGACACCTCCACCTTAATCACTGTTATCGCTACTCACTCGCATTATAACAAACCGGCTTTTGAAATGCAAGCGCAACAAAACACAGCCGTGTCAGGTGCCGCAGCATCGGGCAGAGAGAACCAATGTCTTCGATCTGACCGCAGATTAGTAGTCAAATAGTAGTCTGCGCGCCTCGCGGGTCATGTAATCGGATGCAGCGGCTCCCATTTTCAGCATACACGAACCGCATACTTCACGCGATTCCCGTGCTGTGTCGATTTGAGCAACCCCAGCTTTTCAAGCTTCTTCTTTTCTGCCAGCTCATGATTGCCGAAGCTGATGGTTCCATCACTTTCTTCACGAAGTAATTCTTCTACAACAGCCATTTGTATTTCCTCCTGATTGTACATTTGCCGTACCTGTTCTATATATGGTAAGTATAAACTATTTAGTTTTTGACGTCAAAGGAAATCTGTCCTTTTCGGAAACCAATCGTAACCTGATCCCCGGCATGGATTTCACCCGCAAGGATCTTCTCCGCAAGCGGATCCTCAATCACGTTCTGGATGGCTCTCTTTAATGGTCTCGCACCCATCTTGTAGTCCGCATATTTGTCCACAATATGCTCCTTTAAGGCATTACTGAAATGAAGCTTTAACTCCATTTCCTTCTCGCACCGCTTCGAAAGATGACTGCTGAGAAGCTGCACGATCTCCAGCATCTCCTTCTTTTCCAGTGTCTTAAATACAATAATATCATCAATACGGTTGATAAATTCCGGTTTAAAGATCTTTCTTACCTCTTCCATAACTCCGGACTTCATTTTCTCGTAATCCTGCTCCCTGGTTGTTTCCGTAAGGAACCCTAAGTTCTTCGGAGCAATGATTCTCTGAGCCCCGGCATTGGAGGTCATAATCAGTACGGTATTCTTAAAGCTGACCTTACGTCCCTTGGAATCAGTGATGTGCCCATCATCCAATACCTGAAGCAGTACATTAAACACATCAGGATGTGCCTTTTCAATTTCATCAAAAAGCACTACCGAATACGGATTCTTCCGGATCTTCTCACTCAGCTGTCCGCCTTCTTCAAAGCCGACATATCCCGGAGGGGAACCGATCATTTTCGATACGGAATGACCTTCCATATATTCGGACATATCGACACGGATCAGTGCGTTTTCCGTGCCAAACATGGCTTCTGCAAGAGCCTTGCTAAGCTCGGTCTTTCCGACTCCGGTAGGTCCTAAAAACAGGAAAGATCCTATCGGACGGTTCGGATCCTGCAATCCGACTCTCCCCCGCCGTATTGCACGCGCCACTGCGGACACTGCTTCTTCCTGTCCGATAACCCTCTTATGAAGCTCTTTTTCCAGGCGCAGCAACCGGTCGCTCTCCTTCTCTGTCAGCTTACTTACCGGAACCTTCGTCCAGGTAGAAACCACCTTTGCGATGTCACCTTCTGTCACTTCGATCCGGCTTTCGGCCTGCTTCTTCTGATAACGATCTTCTTCTCTTTGATATTTCTTAAGAAGCTTTTCCTGTTCCCTGTTAGTTTCTGCGGCTTCCTCAAGTCTTCCTTCCTTTAGCTGTTCTTCCAGAACAGCATCCAGTGCAAGAAGCTCTTCTCTTCGCTGCTGTAAGCCCTCCGGTGCTTTGGAGTGCTGCAGACGTACCGCTGCGGAGGCTTCATCAATCAGATCAATCGCCTTATCCGGCAGATTCCGGTCATTGATATAACGCTCTGACAGATTCACGGCAGCAATGAGTGCTTCATCCGTAATCTGCACACGATGATGCTGTGCATATTTCCACGCAATTCCACGAAGGATGGAAAGAGCCTCCTCCTTTGTCGGTTCTTCCACATTTACCGGCTGGAATCTGCGCTCTAAGGCCGCATCCTTTTCAATATATTTGTGATACTCGGCAATGGTCGTTGCTCCAATAAGCTGCAGCTCCCCTCTTGCCAGTGAAGGCTTCAGAATATTGGAAGCATCAATTGCTCCCTCGGCACCGCCTGCCCCGATAATGGTATGAATTTCATCCAGAAACAGGATAATGTCTCCATCCTCCTGTACCTCCCGGATGACTCTCTTAATTCGTTCTTCAAATTCTCCACGATACTTGGAGCCTGCAACCATTCCGGACAAGTCCAGCGTCATTAACCGCTTATTCTGAATCGTAAACGGAACATTGCCTTCCACAATACGGTTGGCCAACCCTTCTACCACGGCAGTTTTTCCGACCCCCGGCTCTCCAATGAGACACGGATTGTTCTTCGTCCTGCGGCTTAAGATCTCAATCACACGCTGAATCTCCATATCTCTTCCGATGACCGGATCCAGCTTTCCCTGCGCAGCAAGCGCGGTCAGATCCCTGCTGTACTGTTCCAGTGTTGAGGGCTGCTTCCTGTTATTATTCTTCTTATTCCGCAGATCCTCCTTGTAAATCGCCGGATCTGCCCCCATAACCACCAGCGTATCAACATAAACCTTCTGTACCGAAATGCCAAGGGTATTTAAGAGACGTACCGCTGCATTGTCCGGGTCCTTCAAAAGGGCCAGCAGAAGATGCTCTGTTCCAGCACTGTCTGCGCCAAACCGTTCAGCCTGCACATACGCCTCCTCCAGTACTCTCCGTGCTCTCGGTGAATACATTCCCCGCTCTTTCACGGCGGTCTCCCCATCGGGAGCAATCAGATCCCGGATCATTTCCATGACCTGATCCACTTCTACTCCGTTATCCGCCAACACTTTTGCGGCTACACCGGTATCTTCCTTCAGGAGTCCCACCAGAATGTGTTCGGTCCCGATATAGCCCTGTTTCAGGCCTCTGGCGCATCTGCCGGCCTGGGCAAGCGCA
>ERZ834722.3573-NODE-3573-length-10324-cov-5.561691_pt1 | contig 10324 bp, 18 predicted proteins | sample MGYA00519576_ERZ834722 | MGnify/ENA primary metagenome ERZ834722 (study PRJEB31850, sample SAMEA3708759) | human gut metagenome | biome: human gut; feature: human-associated habitat; material: faeces | place: China | collected 2014 ...
ATGTCGGAAATGTATGTGCGTGAATGAAGCAGCCTGTCGAGCGTGTCGTTCGTATTACAGGTGTAGTGAAAAGAGGGCGATACTTTTCGGCTTCCTAATACTACTGGGTTCTGCCATGCTCGGCTGTCTATTAGGTCTTCTCATGATAGGAGTTTTTCTATTATTATAAACCAAAATGAGAAGTTATGCTAGAAACAGAAACAATCTATCCAGGCGGAAATCTGCCTAAACAGAAGTATCTCAAAAGAATGTGGCGTGGACTTGCGGTTCTTTTGCTGTCAATTCTAATCATTCTTGTGATACGGTCGTGTGATACGACAGAACCTGTACCATCTCAGCCAGCGTTTGGCTGTGAGGTTGCTGAAGAACAGGCTGTGGAGCCTGTACCTGAAACGCTCTTTGACGAGGTGTATGATTATATCTTCAAGTTGAGGATTGACCATCCGGACATCGTCATGGCGCAATGTATTGAGGAGTCCGGAGGCTTCACTTCTAAACTGTTTGTAGAGGGACATAACTGTCTGGGAATGAAAGTTCCCGGAAGCCGTCCCACTCTGGCTGTCGGAACTATGTTAGGTCATGCCCGTTTCAACTCGTGGCGGGAGTGTATAACGGATTACGCTATATGGCAGAGTACATTTGCCCGACGGCTTACAAAGGACGAATATTTCGCCTATTTAGACAGAGTTTATGCGGAGAAGAAAGGTTACAGTGGTCGTCTTAAAGCGATAATTCAATCTCGAGGATTATGAAACACAAAAGCGAAGTACAGACAAATCCCAAGCCGATGTTTTATGCGGCATGTCTTGAAGAGTTAAGAAAGATTGCTCTTGAACACGGGTATGCGTTGGCAATCCACGGGACGTTGGCTCATGACCTCGATTTGATTGCTGTCCCGTGGGTGGATTGTGTATCTGAACCTGATGAGTTGGCAGAAGCCTTTTGGCAAGAATTGGCTCACTATTGCTTTGATGGAGAAGACCGAAAGAACACTTCTAAATTCAACAAAGAAGAGAAGTGTCACGGAAGAATCTCCTATACGATACCCATTTTAGGAGACTGGTACGTTGATTTAAATATCATTAATCATAAATAATTTCGTATGGAAACAAGAATTAAAACAGCCTTGGACGGCTTTCGTAAATCAGTGCTTGAGGCACACGGTATGGACTTCCTAATCGTAGGTTCACTTGCTCTTCACGAGTTGGGTATGGAAACAGGCGAACCCCACGACATTGACATGGAGGTCAAATGCACACCTGAACAGGAACAGAACATCTTCAAGTTACTGTCGGACTCTCAGAAGAACACGATGTATCAAATGAAGGAGCAGGAGGACTATCACTCCAACGCTGAACGTCGTATGGACAAAGTAACGTGGACTCATAAGCCGTATCTCTTTCAGTGGGGAGACGTTATCATCAACGTATGGGTGGTGAGTGAGTTCAGTCACGAGTATGTTACACTCGACAGCGGAATCAAGTTCGCAAAGGTGATGTCTGTCATTCGTAAGAAGATAGCGTATCAGCGCAACAAAGACCGAGCGTTCCTAATCAATCTCGCATATCGCTTCCTTGGAATGGTGGGCGCAAACGGAAAGAATTTATCCGCTGTATTCAATCAGTATTACCGATAATCCGGGAGTCCAAAGGGAATGATAAAAACTATCAACCGAAAAACGACGTTATTATAACACGTTTGAAATAGAAACATTTATTCACTAAATTTTAAAAAGAAATGAGAAAGTCAGAATTCGTGGCAGCAGTTGCCAAAGAGGCTGGTATGAGCCAGAAAGACACCGAGAAAGTAATCGACGCACTGAATCCGGTGATTGTCAAGACCTGTGTTGAGGACGGTGACGAAATCAGCCTACCTTTCGGAAAGTTCAAACAGAAAGTCAACCCTGCTAAAACAGGCACGAACCCGTTGACTCAGAAACCTATGAACGTTCCCGAGTCTCACACACTTGCTTTCAAGGCTTCCAAAACCGTGAAAGTGGTTGTTGAACCGAAGAAAGGTAAAAAGAAATAAGTCCGTGAGGATGTGATTTTTGTTTTAGTCATGATTGGAAAGAGGTTGCCTGTAACGGGTTGCCTCTTTCCTTATTCATAGAAGCCACTGGCGGTCGCTCTACGAGATTTACCCCTGTTGGCTGGTACATTTTATTCCCCGTATAGTTATAATCGCTTAAATCGTCTAATATGAACGCAAGAATGGATAAGGATAGCACAGTCACCCTGTCGGGGTTCTGTGAACACGTAATCAGTAAGACTCAATCCGAGATATACAGAATAACAGGCTCATCTTCCCTAAAAATTCAGGACGGGAAGGCTCGTAGAAGAGAACGCAGAGCCGAATTGAGGAAAAATCGGAAGAAATAATGAAGATTTTCCGGATAAACTCCTTGGATATTCGATAAATGGACGTATATTTGCTCAGTCAAATCAAACAAGTTACGTCATGAAAGGTTCAAGATACTACAAAAATTTAGACTTCAGCAAGCCAGTAGGGACTCACCGCTATGTTGATAACATCAAATCACGTCGACAGTTAGCAAAGGTCGCTCTTGTGGCGATGGCTCGTATCAATCAAGCTGAACAGGGAACAATCACTTATCCCTGTGCACTCGCTTCCTCGTCTATGAAGGACGGTCGTACACTTATTCAGACTATCTACGAGGATGGTTATGTTATGTATAATGACGGATGGTTCATCGTCAAGCTCTATGAGGATGGCTGTTTCTACGTTGATGTAACAGGTAAAGCCGTCAGGGAATGTCCGAAGTATGATAACATGGAATATATCATGGACGCTGCCTGTCGCGAGAGTCACGAAGAGTGCCTCAAGGCTTTGGCTGAGTATGAAACCAATTAAATATAGATAGTTATGGATAGAAATGTAAAGCAATTGGAGTACGTATCTCCTGAAATCAAGTACAAGAGTGGTCCGATGGATACCTTTGTTCACGTGGATTTCATTCATCGTTGGTTCGGTGTTATTGATACCAAGAAGATGGTGAAGTACGGTGCTCACGCCAATGTGGTATTCGGGACTGACAAACGACAGTACACGTTCCGCGAGGGTTGGCTGATAGGGTTCAGAAGAATCCCTGAGTCAGAAACTCGTGTGATAGTACAGAATGAGAAGAGCGATACGTGGGTTCTCCGTCGTGATTGGGCAAAGGTCTTCGAAAAGATGACTCCTCAGAAGGCAGCGGACTTCAAGATAACTTCCTATAAGGACGTTCTTGATGAAATGGCTGAATACTTTATGGACGGTGACGAGTTCAAGACCGCCACGTTCCTGTGTAAAATCGAAGAAACTAACAAGGTATGATAGCAATCAGCGACAAATTAAGACATCAGGTCATGAAACTGGCTGAGCAGTACGAGAAGCCTGAATTCATCACTGACGACCCTGTACAGTTCCCCAGACGGTTCGGTTACAAGTGTTCTCAGGAGATAGTAGGCTTCATCGCTGCTTGGTTAGCGTATGGGAACCGAAAAGCCATCCTCTCTACCTGTGAGAAACTATGTAAGGAGATGGAACGTCTGACTCCCTATATGTATATCAAGAACATGGGTTGGCGAAAGTACATTGACTCGGAGGAACCTCTGTACCGTTTCTTCAAGGAGAAGGACTTCGCTGACCTGTGTCGTGCGCTCAAGGAGATTTACGATAACAACGAAGATATGGAAGAGGCTCTGTCTAAGAACTATACTCGTACGATGGGAGCCACAGATTATCTCGATGCACTGATAAGCCTGTTCCCTGGAGTGAAAGGTATCCCCCAGGATTCGAAGTCTGCCTGTAAGCGGTTGAATATGTTCCTACGATGGATGTGCCGTCGAAACAGTCCTGTGGATTTAGGTATCTGGAGTTTCATTCCCCAGTCGTCCCTACTCATTCCGCTTGACACTCACGTCGCAACCGTTGGTCGTCAATTGGGTCTCATAACGGGCAAAGGTGATAGCATGAATACAGTGCTTGAACTTACTACGAATTGCCGTAATGTCTATCCGTTAGACCCCTGTAAATGTGATTATGCCCTGTTTGGGTACGGTGTAAACAATAAAACCAAGAAAGAATCATGAAGAAACTATTGAGGAAACTGTTCCTATACTTATTCAAGGAAGATTTTCAAAGGATGAAAGCGTTGGAGAGGGACTTGGAAGGGTTAATTCATCGCCAGAAATGTGCGACCTCTTTGGCTGAGGTTCGTGCTGAACGTATCAGACAACTCCTGGGAAACATCGATGTTTCGGTTGACGTTCATCAACGTTCAGGCTCATGGGCTGTCGTATCCTTACAGGGTGGGAAGACGGACTACATTAAATTCGTTGACCTCGACCAAAGAAGTATCAGGGAGATTGCTTTCTTCCTACGACAGTTTGACAGGAACCATGTCAAGATTGACGCCGACCCCTTTGATAGACAAATGTTAAACGAAGAAATATATCGAATATGAAAAGATTGATGATTATTACAGCCGTGTTCGCACTCCTACTTACAGGGTGCGGCACACGTGTCAGCCATGACACACTCATAGAACTGTCGGTGAATTCTATCACCGAGTATCAGAACAGATTGAACGCTTTTCATCCAAAGGATTTAGAAGCATCAATCAGGGAACTGGCTCAGAAGGAAGGTCTTGAAACTCGTGTTGCTACTTCTGAATACAGCGGAAAGGAGTATCAATACTCACGAACCGTTCTCAATGATGGGACTGAATATTCAATTTCAGCAACAGACCACGGGGACTTCTTTTGGGTTCTTATAACGATAACCAACTCCAAGGATAATACAATTCCCCGAAAGATGTGCGAACGTATTCGCTCGCTCGCATTTGAGAGAGGCTTGACGCTGTCACGTAACAGGCTCTCAGACAAAATTGTGGGAGGGGATTTAGTGGTAAGTGATATGCTGAATGGAGTTGTAATAAGTATAGAGCATGACTAAGATAGGTATCATCGGAGCCGGAACAGGGGCACTCCCTTCGGAGGTTCTTAGGATGGCTGAGGAAGCGAATGTTGAGATTGTGGAACTTGACAAGGATTTCTCTCCTACTGACATTCCTCAATTCGAAGACAGAGTGTACACTATTCAGCCACGACCTGAACTTCCCCACATTGAATGGTGCGAGCCTGTACGGTTTGGAAAGGGAGGTTCGAAAAGTGGTAGGAGTGAAAAGCAAATCCGCAAGGACAGAAAGAAAAGCAAGGCTCGAAAAACTCATCGACGGAAGAAATAACGTATTCTTAGAACTTCCCCGAAGAAATTCGGGGATTTTCTTTGGATATTCGAATTTATCCACTACCTTTGTTGCGCTAATCAATTAAAACAATAAAGTCACGAAAGCAACAGTTGAATCAGTATTATTAAACACGAGTAGCCGTTCAGTTGAAATCTTCGCTGAAATCTTAAACGCTATCACATCTTGTGAAAACGAAAACGAACTCCGTGAATGTATGAAACTCATACAGGAGCGTTTCCCTGTTTCCTTCAATTCCTGTTTCGTTTACGGCTTTGGTTCAACCCATATGTGGGTAACAGAGCCAGGAAGAAAAGAAAGATTAATATTCGTGGAGTTCTAATCGAACTCCTCGGATTCCACGTATAATTATCAAACATTTTAAAGAACAAAATTATGGACATTACAAAGAAGAAAGTCATCTTCATCGACATGGACGGTACGCTCATCGATACCGTCTCCGGGAAAACCTTTCCGGAAGGAGTCTGGGACATGCAACTGAAAATGGAGGTTTTTGCGCAACTCAAGAAACTTCATCCACAGGCTGTTCTTATCGTATCTAATCAGGGTGGAATTGAACTGGGACACGTTCATCCCGCTATGTTCCAACCGAAATTCATCTACGTCATTGCGTGCCTTCAATCGTACATTGGTTTGAATACGCTTGTTGCCGGACAGTTCTGTCCCTACAATGACAAGAAGCATCCGAAACGTAAACCCAATCCGGGAATGCTTGAGGACATGCTGGCTGAGTTCACTCACAATACAGGTATCACAATCTCCAAAGAAGACTGTCTAATGATAGGGGAAGCCTCTGGTCTGGAAGGGCAGTTCAGCGACAGCGACCTCAAGACGGCTGAGAACTTCGGGTGTGATTATCTCGACGTAACAGAGTTCACCAACATGGAACTCCCTGAGCCTCTATTTAAGGTCATTCGCCTGTCGGATGGTGAAGTTGTAAAGGATAAGGACGGTAATCCCTTGCAGAACCTTACAGAGAGCGAAGCAACCGACAAAGTTGTATTCCTTACAGAATCGAACCCCAAACCACAGGAGCAGTTCACATACGTGCCTATGCTGTGGGAAGTACCTCACGAGCCAGAACAGGTTCCTCAACCGAAAGAAAAGATTATTCGAATGAACCCTAAAAAGTAATAGACATGGCAATTATTGACAAAGACACCCGTATGACAAAGGTTGAAGACATCGCCAAGAAACTTTCTGAAGACCATCCTATCGTTCAGCAAATCAAGGAACATCTCCTTCTCGAGCGAGACCGTTACTTCATGGAAAAGCGTCTGAAGTGTATGATGGAAACAACCCGTTTCACTCCGGAACGTCTGAAGAACGAATTCCCTGAGGCATATCTCATCTATATGGATGTTATAACAGCCGACTGGAATGAAAAGCGTGATAACGCAAAGAAACCTGCTTCGAACCTGTGTGACACCATCGAAAATATTCGTGCGACATTGAAACCTGATTTGAAAGAAACTCTCAAAAATGCAAAAGCGGAAGAATAAATTAGGGTGGTTTATGAGGTGGTGGTATAGCCACCTCATTTTCCCTGTCCAATACGTGTCTTTCAAAGACGCTGGTGAGGAAGAACTGTTCTGGAACATTGTAACGTGGTATCATTTCTTCAACCATTACAAAGATTTTGTATGCAAAATCCAGTGGTATATCAGTAAGGATATCGTGGCTTACATCTACATTGGAAACTTGGAAGATTGGTCTACGAAAGCCGTTTATTTCAACGACAAGCCGTGTGAACTTATACAGGTAACGGATGACCTCACCCCCTACAAACAGGTGGATGGAAATATTTATGAGATTACTGGCGACAGTTCTGTCGAATAGCGTTATTTCATTGTAATTTAAAATCGAAGATTATGCTTATATTCATTAAATCATGGGTCACCCCAATCGAAGAAGCTGCTGCCAAGCGAGAAGAGCTCGTTGAGGTTCAGAAAGCCTACCGAATTGAGAATATCAAAGAGGTCAGCGAAGTAAACGCTCTAACATCTCCCAAGGGGAAGTTTCGCTTTTCCATCCTATTAGTTACAGGCGAAAGGCTGTTTTCTTCCCTGTACGGCTCAAAAGAGGAGGCTGAAATGGCACAGGTCTCAGCCATCACAACTCTCAATGCTATTGAGTTGTATTTCGAACGGTTTAAACACGTTCCGGAACATCATGCAACTCCTGTTATGTTTCAAGTCCCTGACATGAAACAAAAGAAACTCGTTCCCGGAAAAGTATCGATGTTTGATACTCCGGTTTATTCAATCCAAATTTAACAACAATCTAAATTCATTTCCGATTATGAAAGTAGTTTATAACTTTATCTATGCCGACCCAGACGGCAAGACGCAGGAATTTCAAATGCCTGTAAACGTCACAGAGGAAACCGATGCCGACTTGATGTATGACCTTTGTCTGTCGTATCTTAAGATTGGTCATGTAGGAGGCACACCTCTTCACGCTGTTTCCACATCTAAACAGTATCCGAACTATTGCTTCACCTCAACCACTTGTGATGATGAATGTCAGGCATGTCGTTCGAAGAAACTGTCAGGCGCAAAGCCGTATCAACCCCAGTCTCTTGACGGGAAGAAGATTTACATCTACGAAGGCAAGTTCGCAAAGGTAGGTCAGTTCGGCAATCGCATCATTCAAAAATCCTACTTGTTACCCGCACCCGCATTGCTCACGGACAATCTGATTCAGGACTTCAAGAAAGCCATGAACGCAGAGCCAGACGGTATGGGCTGGGAACTGTTAGGAGTTACATTGGTTCACGAACTCAATCCGCAGGGGGTGACTGATAAGGAGATTGAAAAGTATGTCAAGATTCCTGAGGGCAACCTGTTCACACCGGAGAAAAAGGCTTCTGAAGAAAAGATGATTTGGGCACGCACAAGTGACGAGAACGAAGACCGTACAGCGTGGATTCCGGCTTTGGTTCGTGGCAAACAGGTTCTGAGCGCAATCGGTGAACTGGATAACCCCGACAACCCTGAAGACACTCGCGACTTCGATGACTGTCCTATTCCGGGATATCGTGTGGTAAAAGAGTCCGACCCAACTTCTGACCTGTGTATGGCTCGAATCGCTGTGTTGGTTACTCCGGTAAATTCTGACGATACAAAACGGAAATCGTTCATGTATATCAATGAGTTCCCCATTCAGAAAGGTCTTACCAACAAGGAGACTGAACGTTATCTGATGAAGATGGCTCAGAACTTCATGTTTGGTTCCTACGACATGGAACCTATTTATTGGGAATATCTGTCCTATCTGAACGGAGCTGAAAACCACCATCCGAAAGAATACATGAAGGAACTCAATTCAGACGATATGGAAGTTCCTCACTTCCTCGTAACCTATACAGTTACGGAGAACGAAAAGGAACAGCGTATTCGTGAGCATTCTTGCGTGGTAATCGCTTCCGCACCTGTAACATCACCTATCATGATGATTCCGTCGGCTACTGATGTTCACCAGCGTCTTCAGAAACATATCAAGGGCAAAGTTACCATTGAGGATATCAAATACTTTGAGGACGTGGTATCAAGCCTTGCGGTCGTGCTTTAAGCCTCTAAGCGACAATCAAAGGTGTGCTCCGAACAAATTATCCGGAGCACACCTTTAACCTCTTAAATCGGCTATAATTGACGTCAAAATAGCGCAAATAATTTCGTTGAATTTAAAACTTAAAAATTATAAAGAAAGATTTTTCTTACAAATCACTCCCGCTTCACATTCCCTTCAATACGTTCGATTTTACTTAAAAACCGAAATTCTCAAAGATATCCCGGAAGAAATTCCGGGATTTTCTTTGAAGTCTCATTTCTTTCCACTATCTTTGTACTGTCAAATTTAAACATCAATAGTCATGAAACATCAACTAACATTCAAAAGTGGTTCTTTCTACCAAAGTTCTTGGGAAGTTACAAATCGTACATTGTGTGCTATGGAAAGTCAAGTCGAAGAATTGAAATCTTTACTTGATGAATTGTATGAAGCGAGGGAAAATATTCCAACAGCCTGTACGTCTGAAAAAGACGCAGCAGACTATCAATTACGTCTCTTAAAGGAATCAGTTGATAACCTGAATAAGTTTATATCCATACATCGGGAAGCTCTCAATAAGAGCATCGTTCAAGCCTGTGAATGTTACGGTCAGACCGCTCCTGAATGGTTCACTTCTAAATAATTAATGACTATGGCAAAGATAAAATTCACATCGAAAAGAGGCGAAAAGCCTTCAAAACTTCAGCGTGCTGGAGGAGAACAAAAACATTCAATGATTTTCTACAAAGGTGAATCAATCATGTCTGTATCAGGAAACTCATCATTGTGTCTGTACTGTACACCAAAGAACATTTGTTTAAGACTCAAAAATTGTGTTGACCACAGAGCAGCCGTGAATTGGGTCAAGGAGCACGCTCAAGAACTGTGGGAGAAATATCCGTTCACTGTGAAACTTAAAGAAGAGGAGAAACAATCATGATAGCACCTATCGTCATTAACCGTACAACGGTAAAGGGTGGAGCTGGTATGCCCACATCAGAATATGCACAGCTTGTTTATAAGGGAGAGGAAATAGGCTTCATCAATGAACAGGGAGTATTCCTCAAGATGTACGACCCTAAAATCACGACAGGTGTATTTCAGAACATCGGGGTCTTCGAAGGAAAGACCGTTGGTCAAAAGTGTCAGATGCTCGAAAAGCACTGGGACGCTATCTACGACCGTTATACAACGGTGGTGAGAGGAAAGTAATTTTCACGACTATATTGATTTAATTGATTATTGACAGGGAATGGCTGGGTCTTGCACTCAGCCATTCTTGTTGAAACCCATGAAGGAGTCTTCCTGTCGCAAGCTGCAGCAGCCCCATCATCATGGGAATATCCTTGGTATCTGGAAAACAAAGGTGGGTTATCTATGCAGGTATTCGCCATTTATCTTGATTTGTATGATGGTTCGAATGTAATCGATTCAATTGATTTGGTTCATAATTGGGGAGTCCGGAATCCGGACTCCCTTCCTTATTAAGTAGTTTTGAAC
>ERZ834722.3577-NODE-3577-length-10308-cov-3.069443_pt1 | contig 10308 bp, 9 predicted proteins | sample MGYA00519576_ERZ834722 | MGnify/ENA primary metagenome ERZ834722 (study PRJEB31850, sample SAMEA3708759) | human gut metagenome | biome: human gut; feature: human-associated habitat; material: faeces | place: China | collected 2014 ...
ATAAATTTAACTGATGGATTATACGGTTTTCCCAATAAAATTATAAATTCTAAATTAATCGAAGAGCTTCATCCTTCTGATAAAACTTATCTTTATGCAGAGGAACGTAGACTTTTTTATGTAGCATTAACTAGAACTAAAAATAAAGTATATATATTAGTTCCATTTTTTAATAAGTCAATTTTTATTAAAGAGTTAAAAAAGATAATGCGTTTTAAGTAAGATTTAAGCAAGATTTAAGCAAGATAAAATTTAAAAGAACCTGCACTAGTTTTCAGGTTCTTTTATTTCTTCAAAACGATATTTTTGTTTAACCTTAGGGTATTTGCTTTGATCCACTAAAGAGTTAAACATATCATAAGGTCTTATCCATATTTCATGATTTTCTATATTTTCATATACTACCATATCAGTTAAATCTTCACTATTTTTACCAATAGCTATAACTTTATAAATATGACCTTTAAAATGTTTATATAAAGAATTAATCTTTATTTTTCTCATTTTTGTCCTTTTCTTTCTTTTCTGGTTTAGGTAAACATTCTTTACGAGATAAATTTAATCTTCCACGGTTGTCATAACCTAGAGATTTAACCATAATCTCATCACCAACACTAAACATATCACTTGGTTTTTCTACTCTTTCCCAAGCAAGTTGTGAGACATGTACTAAACCTTCACATCCTGGCCAAAGTTCTACGAAACAGCCAAAATCTTCAACTTTTGTAATTTTTCCAGTATAAACTTTACCTTCTTCAACTTCACGAATAACATCAAGAATCATTTGTTTAGTTTTTGCAATTATATCTTTATCAGTATGGTAGATTATTACTCTTCCATCATCTTCAAGATCAACCTTAACAGCATCTTTATCGTTTACTGTTGCTACATTTGATGCTTCAAGGATTATTTTAGTAATCATTTCTCCACCTTTACCAATGATATCTCTAATTTTTTCAGGATCAACATTAAATGTTTCAATCTTAGGTGCATATTTGCTTACTTCTTTACGTGGTTCAGGAATAGCTTGGGCCATAACATCTAGAATTTCCATACGAGCTTTTTTAGCTTGTGCTAAAGCTTCACCTAAAATTTCTTTTGTTACGCCTTTAATTTTAATATCCATTTGTAAAGCTGTAATACCAGCGCGTGTTCCTGCAACTTTAAAATCCATGTCTCCCATGTGATCTTCAAGACCTTGAATATCAGTAAGAATTGTATATTTGCTTCCATCTGGGCTAGTTATAAGTCCCATAGCTATACCTGCAACTGGAGCTTTAATTGGAACACCTGCAGCCATTAGGCTTAAGCATCCTGAACAAATTGTTGCTTGACTAGATGAACCATTGCTTTCTAAAACTTCACTAACTACACGAATTGTGTATGGGAATTCTTCTTCAGATGGAATAACTTGTGCTAAAGCTCTTTCACCTAAAGCCCCATGACCAATTTCTCTTCTTCCTGGAGAGCCATATCTACCTACTTCGCCAACTGAGAATTGTGGAAAATTATAATGAAGCATAAACCTCTTTGTATCTTCAATTCCAAGTCCGTCAAGTATTTGATGTTCACCTAAAGCCCCTAGAGTAGTTGTAGCAAGTACTTGAGTTTCTCCTCTTGAAAATAGTGCTGAACCATGTGTTCTTGCAAGTAAATCGATACCTGCATAAAGTGGTCTAATTTCATCCATCTTTCTTCCATCTGGTCTAATATGTTCATCAGTGATTAAACGGCGAACTTCTCCACCTTCAATTAAATGAAGAACTTTGCTTACTTGAGCCATTTTATTGTTTTTATCTTCATCTTCAGCATAAATTTCTTCAAAATGAGCCATTGTATTTGCTTTTACTTCATCAATTTTAGCATATTTTTCTAACTTATCTTTAATTTGAATTGCGGCAAGCATATCAGATGTTGCATAATCTCTTACAGCAGATTCAATTTCTGAATCAATTTCTGCCTTAGGTAATTCAACTTTTTCTACCCCGATTTCATCTATAATACTTTGTTCAAATTCACATAACTTTTTAATGTTTTCATGAGCAAACATTAAAGCATCAAGCATTAATTCTTCGCTTATTTCCTTAGAACCAGCTTCAACCATACAAATTGCATCTTTGGTACCTGCTACTGTTAAGTGTAATTCACTTAAATCACTTTGTTCTGCAGTTGGGTTAATAATAAATTTACCATCAATTAAACCTACTATAACACCTGCTACAGGTCCATCAAATGGGATATTTGATATACCTAAACATAAAGATGAACCAAATAATGCAGTCATTTCTGGTGAATTATCTTGATCAACTGATAAAACAGTATTAATAACTTGAATTTCATTTCTTAAATTTTCATCAAACATTGGTCTGATTGGTCTATCTATTAGTCTTGCAGCAAGGGTTGCAGCATCACTTGGACGACCTTCTCTTTTAATAAATCCTCCAGGGATTTTACCTACAGAATATAATCTTTCTTGGTATAATACTTGTAATGGAAAGAAATCTTGTGATACTGGGTTTTTTCCCATTACGCAAACAGATAATACTGCTGTATCTCCATATCTTACAAGCACTGCTCCATTTGTTTGCTTTGCTAATTCGCCAGTTTCTACAACTAACTGTCTTCCATCAAAATCTAATTTAAATACTTTCTTCATAAACATCCTTTCTAAAACAAAAAGACACTAAAAACAAGTGCCTTTTAATTATTTTCTTAAATTTAATTTTTTGATTACTTCTCTATAACTTACTACATCATTTTTCTTTAAGTAGTCTAGTAATTTTTTACGACGACCAACTTTCATAACTAGACCTCTTTTTGAATGATAATCATGCTTATGTTCTTTTAAATGTTCTGTTAAGTTATTAATTTCATTTGTAAGAATTGCAATTTGTACTTCAGTTGAACCACAATCATTTGCAGATTTTGCAAATTCTTTAATGATTTTTGCTTTTTCTTCTTTCATTAAAGCCATAATTTTTTCCTCCCACTTTCTTAATTGGTTTAATCGTAGTATTGATTTGGAGATATCAAAACCAAGAATAAACTTCAGATATATTTATTATAATTTAAAACTCACTCTTTTGCAAGCACTATTTTAAAGATGCTAATAATTCATCTTTTTTCATTGTAGAGTAACCTTTTACTCCTTTTTCTTTAGCAAGTGCTTTTAATTCTGCTAAAGTTTTTGTACTTAAATCTTCTTTTTCAACTTTCTTAGTTTCTTTCTTTTCAACTTTTACTTCTTTAGTTTCAGTTTTTGTTTCTTTTTTAGTAGCTTTAACTTCACCATTTAAAGCTTTTTTAGCAGTTTCTACTAAGCTAGTGAAAGATTTAGGATCATCAATAGCCATTTCTGATAACATTTTTCTATTGATTTCAATACCAGCTTTTGCAAGTCCATTTATAAATTTAGAATAACTAATTTCATTTTCACGACATGCAGCATTGATTCTTGTAATCCATAATTTTCTGAAATTTCTTTTATTTTGTCTTCTGTCTCTATATGCATATGCTCCACTATGGAAAACTTGTTCTTGTGCAGTTTTATATAATCTGTGTTTACTTCCAAAGTAACCTTTTGCTTCTTTTAAAACTTTTCTTCTTCTATTTTTAGAAACGTTTCCGCCTTTAACTCTTGCCATACTATTTCACCTCCATGATTAGATAACAGATTTTAATCTGCTACTATCTCCTTTTGCTAACGTACCTTTATTACGTCTTTGTCTAACTGCTTTTGCTGTATCTTTTCCAGTCTTATGGTTACTTCCTGACTTCATATAAGTTAAAGTACCATTTTTTTTCTTTTTAAATACTTTTGAACTTGAACTATGTGTTTTTTGTTTACATTTTGCCATATTAATTTCCTTCTTTCTTTTTTGGTGCTAAAATCATTGCAATTTGTCTTCCTTCTTGCTTTGGTTCAGTTTCAATTACTGATACCTCACTTAAAGCATCTGCAAATTTAAGTAATACGTCACGACCTAATTCTGGTCTAGCCATTTGACGACCTTTAAAACGGATGAATGCTCTAATTTTATGTCCTTTTTCAAGATATTCTTTAGCATTTTTTCTTCTTGTTTCAAAGTCTCCAACATCAATGGTTACTGATAAACGATATTCTTTTAACTCTTTATTTGCTTCTCTTGCTTTCTTTTGACTTTCTTTTAGTTTCTTTTGTTTTTCATAACGATATTTATTGTAATCCATTATTTTAGCAACAGCTGGTACGCCATTACCATTCATTAGAACTAAATCAAGTCCAGCATAACCTGCAAGAGTTAATGCATCATTTAGTTTTTTTAATCCCATCTTTTCGCCATTTGGCCCAATTACCATCAATTCTTCAACACGAATATTTTCATTGATTGGTAGTTCATTACTATCAAACTTTGCTATATTAAGCACCTCCAACGTCATTAAAAAATGGATACATTTAGTATCCATCCCAAAAAGTATATCAAAGTAATTTTAAATACTTAACTGGCATTTACCCATTGCTTTTTGCAATCAGGTGGATACTAAATCGCTTTCCTTTTTCAATGTAACAATGATATTTTACACCATTATTATATGTTTGTCAAATATTTTCTAGCACTTTTTAATTATTTTTGGCTATTTTTGGGTTTTCTAACTAGTTTTTGTGGTTTATCTAGGAATAATTTATCTAAAAATAATTCATCTAATTCTTTTTGGCTAAGCTCGTTATTTTCTACCTTTTTGGCAAATTCAGTTGCATCAAAATATTGACTTTTCAACTTTTCGATTAATGATTTCAAAGCATTTTTTTCTTCCGATGTTTTGCAAAATAATAGTTGTTTTCTTATTATTTGGTACATACTAGGAATCTCATCTACTCTTTTATAAAGTTCATTAATTAATATATCATGATTTAAATTACGAGTTTTAACAATAAAATCAATTATAATACAAGTTTCTTCGCCACACAACGTATTTTCTATTTTTTCTATATTTGCTCCGCTTACATCTCTTGCAAATTTTATAATATTAGGCCAGTCGCGAGTCTTTAAAATAAGTTCTTCTAATGCCAAAGGATCCACTCCACGTATTTGAGATAATTCATATAAATGTAGCCCCAAGGGAAATCTACTAAAGCTTCCATCTGAGTGGTTATAATACCTATTAGTCAGTTTACTAGTAACACAATCTTTTATAATACTTAAAATTTCATTTACACACATATTTAAACATTCTATATTGCCACGTTCAGATGATAATTTAGCTAAAAGTAAAAATGCATCGCAAAAATCATGTCTATCCTCATTATTTTTTTGACTTTCAGCAAAAAAATATTTTACTATTTTATTAAGGTTACACTTTGGAAATTTTTTTGCAAACTCAGTTATGTAATCATATTTTGTAGATATTATTAGTAAAGCATCTAACAAATCATCAATATTGGCATGTGGAACTTTTTCTCCAAATTCTATAAATGAAGCCCCATGTGGTTCTTCATATCCATAATATTTTTTTCTTACCCTTTTTCCTTTATCAGATGCTTTAATTACATGTTCATTTTGAATAAATAAACTTTCAAGTTCTTTTACACTGGCACCCGGAATACTTGCAAGTTCAATAAATAAATCTCTATATAAATAAAAATTTGACAGACAAATACGATTTAATCCCTTTTTGTTCTTTATGCTTTTAGTCCATTTTATGTATTGTTTATGATAATTGTTATATCCTTCGATAACTTTGGCTTCTATTTTTTTAGTATCTTTTCCTTTTATTTTCACAAATCTAACTAAATTGTTTGAAATCCCTCTACTTAGAAAAAAGTCTTCAATTATGCTTACGTGATTTCCAGGCAATTTTGCTAGCTCAAGAAGATATGCTTCATAATAAAAACTATCTAAAATACCCAATTCATATTCTTTAAGTATTTTTTCTACGATTTTCTCAAGATTTTTACCTTTGACCTTTGCAAATTCAATTAAATCTTCGGAAACGTTTTGATTTAAAAAGAAATCTTCTATTTTTTCTATATTAGAATGTGGGAGTTTTGCTAATCCTAAAAGAATACTTATATTTTTATATTTAATAGCATAGTCTGTCCATCTTTCTAGATTAATATCTTTTTGGTATTTATTCCAAAAAGCACCATTGAAAAAGCCATTTTTAGCATAATATTCTTCAATTTCTTCCATTGTTAAGTATTTTCTCTCAAGAAGAAAATCAAGAGTTTTAAATTTTTCACTTCCTTCACTTAAACCTAATATTTGTTCAATGTTTCTATTCATTTTAAATTTCTCCTTCTTATTTATTGATTATTTTGTTTTCTTACTAATTTTTGCGGTTTATCTAGAAATAATTTGTCAGTTTCTTCTAGGCTTTGATTTTCTGTGGCATATAAATTTCTTTCTTTTTTATTAAACTCGTTAAATTCTAAAACATTTATAATATTAAGTAATATAGCTTCTGTTGTTGCTTTTCTATCTTCTTTTATAAATTGAGCTAGATTTTCATCATCAATTGGAATACTTCTTACAGTAGTTAAAGCGTCTGGTCTTTTTAATAATTCATTTATTATTACGTCTAAATTAGCACTTGGAATCACTAACGCAAATATCATTATTTCATAAACACTACCAAACTTAATGACTACATCTTCTAACTTTTCTATATTTGCAGTTGGAACGTTATATGCAATAGCAAATGCACTTTGAACATATTTTCTTTCTACCACAACATTTTCTATTTTTTCTAAATTAATTTCAGGAATGGTAGCTAAATGTGTTATAAAGTCAGAATCACTAGAAATTAATGCATTAGTTAAAATTTCTAAATCTTCTTTATCCGCTACTTGGGCAAGATTTACAAAACATCCAGAATAAATACGGACATCTTTCTTGTTTTCTTTATCTTTTTTGTATTCATTTAAGACAAAATTTATAATTTTTTTAACATTTGCTCCATCTTGTTTAGCAAAGCATCTACATATAATATCAAAATCTTTAGTTTTTAAAATTGCATTTTCGAATTTTTCCATATTTGCTCTTGGAACTCCTACAACAAATCTACAATATATTTTTGCAGCATAATATGATTTTTCTGTTTTAGCTATTAATCCATCTTCAAACTTAGAAATATTTGCGGTTGAGACATTTCTAATAAAGTTTATATAATCAAATACATTTCCATATTTAATGACAATATCTTCAATAATTGAGATATTTATCCCTTTTATTTCTGTTAATAAAATTAAAGTAATTAAATCTTCTTCTAAAATTTCTTTATTAGGTGATTTTTCAATATCTTTACATTGTTCTATTATAGCTTGTTCAACTTTATTTACATTAATATGTGGTATCCTTGATAAAAAGCGTAAGTTCTTTTTACTAATAAAATAATCCTCGATTGCACTTATATTTGCACTTGCAATTTTAGCAAATGCTAGAATAAAAGTTAGCTCATCTGTTGATAGAACTTGATTTGTTATTTTAAAAAAATTCAAGACTATAATTAGTATAGTTTTTTATATAATAACTAATTAATTCTTCTAAAGTAATTAGTTTTCTTTCAAGTAAATAATCTATAGCTTTAAATCTCACTGGACTATCAGAAGTACAAATTTTTCTAATAGTTTCAGAAGTTTTCTTGAAATTTTTTGCAAATGTTTTATCATTAATTTCTTCTTTATGGGCTATTTTCATCAAAAATTTTTCTACGTATGAAATATCTTTGGTGTCTTGTAAAACGCCATTTTTTCTTACACTTTTGGCTAATCTTTCTAATATTTTTTTATTGGACTTATTTTTTTTAATAGAATCAATTATTCTCATTGCATCTGGTCTTTTTTGTAATTCATTTTCTATTTTATCTATATTAGATTTTGGAACAGACACAGCAAACATAACTAAATTTTTAGTATCTCCATGTTTAATTTCAACATCTTCAAGAGCTTCGATGTTTGCGGTTGGTATATTAGCAGCAAAAACTCTGATACTTTCGCCATCTTTGGCTTTTATTAAGGCTTTTTCCGCTATTTTGGAATCAAAATTATTGAAAACTGCTAATTGACACAATTCTATCGGGGTTGATATTCTTAATATCTCATTTATGACTAATTCTAAATCTTTACCTTGAACGTGTTTTGCAAGAATTTTTAAATACACGTAATAAGTACCTTTAGATAAAGCATTTTCTTTTTGAAAACCATCTATAATAAATCTAACTAATTTTCCTACATTTGCATCTTTAACCCGAGTTGCAAATTCATAGGCAGCATCATAATCTTTTGCTTGTAAAATTACATTTTCAAATTTCTTTACATCAGCATTTGGCACAGAACAAACAAAATCAACATATGCAAAACCTTTGGCATTAGTTTTCTTAACTTTAGAAATATAAGCATCTTCTAATTTTTCAAAATTAATATTTGCTGCCCTTTTTACAAATTCAATGTAGCTATCCAAAGTTGCAAGCTTAATTACTAAGTCTTCAATCGCTTTTATATTAGCTCCATCTATTCTTGTTAAGTTACATAAAATTTCTATATCAGAGGTAATCAAAAATCTATCTGTCCATTTTTCATAACTACTATAGCCATCAATTATAGCTTTTTCAATTTTTTTTAAATTAGCTCCGGGAACACTTTGAGCCAACAAATTTAAATGATAAAAATCTTTAATTAAAATAAAATAATCTTCAATAGCACTTATATTCGCCCCTGGAATTTTTGCAAATTTAAATATTGCAAACTCCGATTTATTACCTGAATTAATGTACTTTTCAGTCAATTCAAAAATATTTAACCCTTTATCTTTATATTCATTAAAAAAATCAATGTCACACTCAAAGTCAACATTTACGGAATTATTAATATAAAAATCTGTTATTTCTTCCAAAGTAGTATAATTGTTTTTTAACAAATAATCTATTGTTTTAAATTTTCCCTTTATATCCTTCATTAATACATATTCAATATTTTGGTTCATACCAATACCCTCCCTAATGTTATTGACATTATTATAACATAATTCAGGGATATTTACAATTTTTTAGATTGCAAACAGTGAAAAAGAGTAAATATTCTTCGCAAATATTTTTGATATAATTATTACATAATAAAAAGGTGATATGTAGTAATGAACAGAAAAATGAGAAGAGAATTAAGAAAAGATAAAGATTTAATAAAAGTACTATATTCTATAATAGTTAAATATTTGCCTGGTCTATTAAATATGTTTGATAATTTAACAGATAATAGAAATCAAAGTAATATAACTTACAAAAAAAACTATTTGTACTACTAGATTATTTGGACTGCTTTGTGGTCTAACAACTATGACTGATATTTCTTCTGATAAATTCAATTCCGACAGTTGTATTAAAAATTTATCGAAAATATGTAATCAAAATCTATAAGAACTTCCTTAAAACTGAAAATAAATAAACTGCGTGGCATCATAAGCCGGTCCGTACATGCCATATACATATACGGCTGCCAGCAGGCATAAAGCCACTATATACCGCAGGATCAATGGTTTTTCCATTACCCGCTCTGTCAGTTCTTTTCCTCTGATTTTCAAGATATCCGCCAGAATCAGAACCAAAAGACCGATCAGCAATATGCCCCATTCATACAGATCCAGCCCCATTCCCAGAAGAGTACCATCATATAGCTGTGAAAAACCACCCGTTACTATCATTCTTTTGATATAAGCCAATGCCATCTGCAGAGAATCTGCCCGGAAAAAGATCCATGCAAAGCTTGTCAGCAGGAAGGTACGCATGATGCGAATCAGCTGCAATGCCGGATGTGACGACCGTGTCATTTTCTGTGGTAAACACTGCTGCAGCAAATCTCCGGCAATCTGATAAACGCCATGCAGACCGCCCCAGAACACAAAATGCAGACCGACACCGTGCCACATACCACTCGCCAGAAATGTGAGTAACAGATTCAGATATTTCCTGAACTGTCCCTTTCTGTTACCTCCAAGCGGAATATATAGATAATCCCGCAAAAAGCTACTCAGGGAAATATGCCATCTGCGCCAGAAATCCTTAATCGATACCGCCAGGTAAGGTGCATCAAAATTCCGCACCAATGCAAAGCCCATGACAGTACCGGCTCCGATCGCTATGCAGGAATAGCCCGCGAAATCGCAGTAGATCTGAAGGGCATATAAAACTGCTGCAAGCACTAAAATACCGGAGCCAAAACCTTCATATCCCGCATATGCCGCATTCACAAAAACAGCAATCCGATCTGCCAGCACCAACTTCAGAAAATAGCCCCACAACATAAAAAACAATCCATTTGCGATCCGCTTCTCATCC
>ERZ834722.3595-NODE-3595-length-10259-cov-2.936887_pt1 | contig 10259 bp, 12 predicted proteins | sample MGYA00519576_ERZ834722 | MGnify/ENA primary metagenome ERZ834722 (study PRJEB31850, sample SAMEA3708759) | human gut metagenome | biome: human gut; feature: human-associated habitat; material: faeces | place: China | collected 2014 ...
TGAAAAAATAGTAAGCGAAGCTAAAAAACTAGAAGAAAGGTTTGACAAATACAAGTATTTTTGATAAAATTAATATGTTTTTAAGTAATTTCTTAAAAAACCGCACAGAAAAGGTTATAAAACTAGTAGTTACCTTAATGGCGCGACTTCAAAAAATATAAGGAGGTATGAAATGAAAGCTATATTTGAAACTGGTGGAAAACAATATTATGTTTCTGTTGGGGATACTATTTTTGTTGAAAAATTAGATGCAGAAGTAGGAAGCGATGTTACATTTGACAAAGTTTTATTTGCGGATGGTAAAGCTGGAAACCCATATGTTGATGCGAAAGTTGTATGTACTGTTGAAAAACATGGAAAAAATAAAAAGATTAAAGTGTTTAAATACAGACCTAAGAAAAAATATCGTAAGACTCAAGGTCATAGACAACCATATACTAAATTAGTTGTTAAGAAAATTGGTTAATGATAAAAGTTAATATTAAAAATAATATCATTATTATAACTGGACATGCAGGATATGATGATTTTGGAAAAGATATTGTGTGTGCATCAGTATCATCAATTGTTATTACGAGTATCAATTTATGTTTAAGATTTAATAAAGAAAGCATTAAATATAAAGAAGAGAAAGATAAATTAACAATTGAAATATTAAGTAATGATGATAATATTACATTAACAATAGAAAATATGCTTATGATGCTTGAAGAACTTGCATCGACATACAAAAAAAATATTAAAATAATTAAGGAGGAAATATAATGAATTTCATGAAGTTAAATATCCAATTATTTGCTCATGTTAAGGCTCAAGGTTCTACTAAAAATGGTAGAGACTCAGCAGGTCGTAGACTTGGTGCTAAAGCTGCAGATGGTGAGACAGTATCAGCTGGATCAATCCTTTATCGTCAAAGAGGAACAAGAATTTATCCAGGTACAAATGTTGGAATAGGTAAAGATGACACATTATTTGCAAAAGTAACTGGTGTTGTTAAATATGAAAGACTAGGAAAGAATAAGAAAAAGGTAAGCGTATACGAAGCATAAGTATTCGCTTTTTTAATACGGAGGGTTTATGAAATACGATAATGAATTATTTCTTTTAAGCGAATTTTTTTCACACAATACAATAAATAAAAAAGATAGCAGAGAAATATCTGATAAAAAAAGAAAATTATTTAGAATAGTATTAAAGGAATTTAGAAAAGAAACAAATTTGCAAGAGGGATTTTGCAAAATAAAGTTTATGGATCGTTTCTGGGGTGAATGTGACAAAGGTTATACTTTAGTTAAAGAATTGGTTGAAAATGATGCTTTTAAAAGTTTTTCAAAAGATTACTTAATTTATATAACGGATTTTTCAAATTTTTATGATGACTCACATTCTAGTTTCTATGAATTAACTTGGGATTATCAAACTTATTTTGAATTTATGAGATATCATAAAATCATCGGAGAATTAATGGATATACCTGAAAATGCTAGAAATTTAGCAATTGAATCTATTGGAAGCACAATTGAATCTGCAAAACAAAAGCTTGAAATCAATAAAAGTCTATGTCCAAAGATTGGACATAGTATTAGCAAATGGCATAAAATGGAAGGTGAAAATGGTAAGTCTCCATTTTGGTATGGAACATGCACAAAGTGTGGAGAAACTCAAATTACAAGAAAAGATCCAAATGGAATAAAATTAGAAAGAAACAAAAAATAAAACTCGTAACAGAGTTTTATTTTTTATCCTTTATAATTATTTCTAAATCATGTTTATCTGCAATATCTAGTAAATCACTAAAGTAATAGTATATATTTGCCTTATATCTTGATATTGTAGAATGACTTATTTTAAGTCTTCTTCCTACTTCTCTCATTGAAAGTCCTTGAGCTAATAAAATGTCAATTTCTACTTTCTTTTTTTCCGTTAATTGTTTATAATTCATATAGGAGCCTCCTTGCCGGGATTTGGCTCCTTTATTATATCAAAAAGCCGCACCCAAGTGGTGCGGTTCAATTTTCAATTTAGGAAAAAGATACACGTGATTGTGTATCTATTTTGTTTTATTCATCAAATGTAGCATCTACATAGTAGATTGGTCTACCTTCTTTTTCATATTGTTTTTCAAAATCAGTCATGATATTACTAATTTGTCTTTCATCATGATGTAAGTCTAGACTAACTTTATTAAAAGTGTACCAATATTGTGATAAAGTTTCTAGAGAATAAGCAAATAATCCTTTGTTGTCTGTTTTTAAAATAATGTGCTTGTTCTTCTTGAAAATCTTATCATAAAGTTTTAAATAACTTATGTGCGTAAATCTATTTTTCTCATCAATTCCTTTTGGCCATGGTTCTGAAAATGTTAAATATATGGTAGATATTTCTTTTCCAAAAATTTTATCGATGTTTCTAGCATCATCATTAATAAGTTTTAAATTAGTTATTTTTTCTGATTTTAATTTTTCAGTAGCCATTACCATTTGTGATGGATAAAGCTCAAGTCCAATAAAGTTTACATTTGGATATTTTTTTGCCATGTTTACGATAAAATCTCCACGTCCCATTCCAAGTTCTAAAGAAATAGGATTTTTATTACCAAATAAGTCATGCCATTTATTTTTATATTTATAAGGATCTTTAACAAAAAATTTACTTTCTGCAATTATTTTATCAGCGTTTTTAATTTTATTATATTCCACAGTTTTTCCTTCTTTCCTAAAGATTATATCATTAATTTTTATTTATGTAAAATTAATTTGACAAAAATATTCAAAAATTAGCAGTTATATATTGACAAGTGCTAAGCATAATATTATAATGATATTAGCACTGGTAAATAAAGAGTGCTAAAAGAGGTAATATTATGGATGAACGTAAAAACAATCTCTTAAAAGTAATTGTAGAGACTTACATTAAAACAGTAAGACCTGTTGGGTCAAAAGCTTTATGTGATATGTTCAATTTATCTAGCGCAACGATTAGAAATGAAATGGCTCTGCTTGAAGAAATGGGATATCTAGAAAAGAATCATATATCATCTGGTCGTATACCTAGTGAAGAAGGTTATAAATATTATGTAAAAAATTTGATGGAACCTGAAAAACTTACTGGTAGTGAAATGCTTCAATTACAAAGAATATTTGCAAATACTGATATAGAACTTAGTGATGCTATAAATAAATGTATGGATATCATAAGTGATATAACAAATTATACGAGTGTTGTTTTAGGTAAAAGTAGTAGTGATAATTCATTATTACAAATTAATATAATTGATTTAGGAAATAATCAAGTCGTAGCAGTTGTATGTACCGATAAAGGAAATGTTGAAAATAAGATGTTTACTTTACCAAATACAATTAATGTTAAAGAAGTGGTAAAAACAAGCGAAATAATAAATAAAATGCTTGTAGGAACACCAATTAATGAAGTAAGTAAAAGACTTGAAATAGAAGTAAAACCAATTATTAAAACCCAAATAAAACAATATGAAACAGTATATAGTATATTCTATAATGCCTTTAATGATTTTGTAGCTAATAATAGTAATATTCATGTTACAGGAAAAACAAAGATATTTGAACAGCCAGAATACAGTGATATAACAGAATTAAAAAGATTAGCTAATAAACTAGAAGATAAAAATCTTATTACTAAGATGGAAGAAAATAGTAATGAGGATGAGATTAAGGTTTATATTGGCGAAGAGACTGAATTTGATTCAAATGTAACTATTATTAGAAAAAAATATCATATTAATGGTGAAGAAGGCACAATTGCAGTAATAGGTCCAAAGAGAATGGATTATCAAAAAATTGTGGGACTTCTTGAATATATTGATGAAGAACTCGATAGTAGAAAGGATAAATAATGGAAGAAAAAAAGATTAAAGGTAAACAAAAAGTTAAAAGTGTAAAAAAGAAAGAACCTAACAAAATTAAAAATGAAACAAATAATAAATTAGTAGAAGAAAATGCTAAATTAAATGAAAAACTTCTTAGAGTAATGGCAGAAATGCAAAATATGAAAAGAAGAAATGATGAAGAAATTAGTAAACTTTGCAAATATGATGGGGAAAAATTAATTACAAAGATATTACCAATCGTTGATAATTTTGAAAGAGCAATAATGCTTGATGATCGAGATTTATCTGATGAAGTTTCTAAATTCTTAAGTGGATTTAAAATGATTTATACTAATTTAGTAAGTATATTAAATGAATTAGAAGTAAAAGAAATAGACTGTAAGGGACTAGAATTTGATCCAAATAAAATGGAAGCAGTTCTTACAGATAGTAATAAAGAATTACCAAGTAATGTAGTACTTGAAGTACTACAAAAAGGTTACACTTATAAAGATAAAGTTATAAGGGTAGCAATGGTAAAAGTAAATGAATAATTAAGCTCAAGTAAAAGAAAAGAAAGGAATGATTAAATATGAGTAAAATTATAGGTATTGACTTAGGTACTACAAATTCATGTGTTGCAGTACTTGAAGGGGGAGAACCAAAGGTTATAGCTAATGCTGAAGGAAATAGAACAACTCCATCAGTAGTGGCATTTAAAGGAGATGAAGAATTAGTTGGTGAAGTTGCAAAAAGACAAGCCGTAACTAATGTTAAAAATACTATTTCTTCAATTAAAAGAAAAATGGGTACTAGTGAAAAAGTAGAAGCTGGGGGAAAGAAATGGACTCCAGAAGAAATTAGTGCTAAGATATTAGGAAAACTAAAGAAAGATGCTGAAAGTTATCTTGGAGAAAAAGTAACTAAAGCAGTTATTACAGTTCCAGCATACTTTAATGATGCCGAAAGACAAGCTACTAAAAATGCCGGTAAAATTGCAGGATTAGAAGTAGAAAGAATTATCAATGAACCAACAGCAGCAGCACTTGCATATGGTTTAGATAAACAAGATAAATTACAAACTATCTTAGTATACGACTTAGGTGGTGGAACATTCGATGTTTCAATCCTAGAACTAGGTGATGGTGTGTTTGAAGTTAAATCAACAAGTGGTAATAATCGTCTAGGTGGAGATGATTTTGATGCAAGAGTTACTGATTATTTAGTAAGTGAATTTAAAAAAGAACATGGTATTGATTTAAGTAAAGATACTATGGCAATGCAAAGAATTAAAGATGCTGCTGAAAAAGCTAAAAAAGACTTATCAAGTATGACTACAACTCAAATTAGCTTACCATTCATTGCACAAAACGATGAAGGTCCAGTTCATATGGATATGACTTTAACAAAAGCTAAATTTGAAGACTTATGTCGTGATTTATTTGATTCAACACTTGAACCAGTTAGAAAAGCTTTAAAAGATGCTAATATGACTGCTAAAGATATTGATAAAGTAATATTAGTTGGTGGATCAAGTCGTATTCCATATATTCAAGAACTTGTTAAAAAAGAACTTGGACAAGAACCTAACAAGAGTGTTAACCCAGATGAAGTAGTTGCCATGGGTGCAGCTATTCAAGGTGGAGTACTTACTGGTGAAGTTGATGATATCGTTTTACTTGATGTTACACCATTATCACTTGGTATTGAAACTCTAGGAAATGTTATGACAGTATTAATCCCAAGAAATACAACAATTCCAACAAGCAAATCTCAAGTATTCTCTACTGCTGTAGATAATCAACCGGCTGTTGATATTCATGTATTACAAGGTGAAAGACCAATGGCTAATGATAACAAGACACTTGGAAACTTCCAATTAACTAATTTGCCTCCAGTAAGAAGAGGAGTTCCTCAAATTGAAGTTAAATTTGATATTGATGCTAATGGTATTGTTAATGTTACTGCTAAAGATTTAGGTACAAATAAAGAACAATCAATTACAATTACATCAACAACCAATCTATCTGATGAAGAAATTGATAAAATGATGAAAGAAGCTGAAGCAAATAAAGAAGCTGATGAAAAGAGAAAAGAAGAAGCTGAAGTAAGAAATAATGCTGATAGTATTGTATTTGCTACTGAAAAAGCTCTATCTGATCTAGGTGATAAAGTATCCGAAGACGACAAAAAGAACGCTGAAGAAAAACTAGAAGCAGCTAAGAAAGCCTTAGAAGGAACTGATATTGAAGAAATTAAAAAAACTAGCGAAGAATTAAATAAAGTAGCTATGGATTTAGCAGCTAAAGTATATGAACAAGCAGCTAAAGATAATGCAAATAATACTGAAACAAATAGTGGTAATGATAATGACCATGAAAAAGTTGAAGATGCCACATACGAAGAAAAATAATAAAATATAAATTGGTAAAAAGAGAGCGTCTTATACTCTCTTTTTGACCGTAATAAGGAGCACAGATGAAAAAAGAAAATCTTGAAAGAATGCTTGAAAATATGTTATCAACTGGTGGGGACTTTGCAGAAATATTCCTTGAAGATAAAAAAACTACAATATATAACTATGTTGATAGCAACTTAGATGGATATAGCGTTAACTATAGTAGTGGACTAGGTCTTAGATTAGCTAAGGAAAATAATGTTTATTATGCTGCTACTAACGATTTTAGCAATAAAAATATTAATTCAATCATAAATTCTTTAAAAGAAAACGTTAATGAAAAAGCAATATATGATTATGTATCCCTAAATAGAATAAAAAAATATAAAAATAATCATAAAACTCATTATACAAATGAAGACATAAAAAAATTATTTAATAGCTTAGATAAAAAAATAAGAATTAAAGATGAAAGAATTAATCAAGTAAGTCTAAATTTACAAAATGTTAAACAAAATGTAACCATTGCTCGTGAAAACGGTTTATATAAAAAAGAAGAAAGAGAAAGAACTAGATTATATATAACAATTAGCTTAAAAGATAATGATAAAGCATGTAACATAGCATATTCTTATGGCAAAACAATTAGCTTGGATTTACTAGACGAAATAAATTATGATGAAGTAATAAATAACCTAGTAAAAGAAGGTCTTGATAAATTATATGCTAAACCTTGTGTTGGTGGAGAAATGCCAGTTATTATCGAAAATGGTTTTGGTGGGGTAATATTTCACGAAGCCTGCGGACATGCAATGGAAGCAACATCTGTAGCAGATAAAATATCAGTTTTAAGTCATGATTTAGGTAACAAAATAGCAAGTGAAAAAGTAAGTATTATTGATGATGGAAAATTATGTAAAGAATGGGGATCAAGTAAGATTGATGACGAAGGTAGAGAAACAAAGATTAATAAGTTAATTGATAAAGGTGTGTTAACTGGATACTTAATTGATGAAATAAACAATCGTAAGATGAAAATGCAACCAACCGGAAGTAGCAGAAGAGAAAGTTATATATATGCCCCGACATCTAGAATGAATAATACCTATCTTGAAAAAGGGACAGATACTTTTGAAGAAATGATAAAAGATATAAAATTAGGCCTTTATGCCAAAAAAATGGGCGGAGGATGTGTATCACCCGAAACCGGAGATTTTAACTTTGCTTGTGATTTAGCATATATGATTCGTGATGGTAAAATAGCTGAATGTGTTAAGTCTGCTAGTTTAATTGGTAATTGTAAAGATATATTACAAAGTGTAGAGATGGTCGGAGATAACCTAGCGCTTGGACAAGGAATGTGTGGTTCAATCAGTGGGTCTGTACCCGTAAATGTCGGTATGCCTCGCATAAAAGTTGGCCATATTCTTGTCGGAGGTGAAAAAGATGAATAAATTAATTGAAATTGGTAAAAAACATAACATAGATATTGAGATATTTAAAGAAAAACATAACAGCACAGACATAAGTACATTAAATGATAAAATTAAATTATTTCAAATAACCAATGTATCAAAATATATAATTAAAGCTATCAGGGATAATAGATGTGTTAAGATTGTTACTGAAAGTATTAAAAATTCTGAAGAGTTAATAAACACTTTGGAAGATATATTTAAAACATCAGACAATAAAAATTCTAATAGACTATGCGCTGGTAATATAAAAAATAAATTAAGAAAAAAAGAGATAATCGATTATAGTAAAGTAAAAGAAGATTGATTATTTATTATGATACTGGGCTTATGCCCCAAGGAGGAATTTACGTATGGTTAGAGCAATTGTAGGTGCTAACTGGGGAGACGAAGGAAAAGGAAAGATGTGTGATATCTTATCAAAAGATGCAGATGTAGTTATTAGATTTCAAGGAGGAGCAAATGCAGGGCATACAATAGTAAACGAATATGGAAAAACTGCTTTACACATGCTACCATCAGGAATTTTTAGACAAGATGTTATAAATGTAATTGGACAAGGAGTTGCTTTTGATATTAATGCATTCTTTGAAGAACTAAAATCTGTTAAAGAAAAAGGAATGAAAAATCCAAACATAGTTATTTCAGATAGAGTTCAAATATTAATGCCATATCATATTAAATTAGATGAGTTAGAAGAGCAAAGATTAGGAAAAGCAAGTTTTGGTTCAACAAAATCAGGAATTGCACCATTCTATTCTGATAAATATGCGAAAGTCGGTGTACAGGTTTCTGAATTGTTCGACGAAGAAGCACTTCGTGAAAAAATCGAGGGAATTTGTGTACAGAAAAATGTGATCTTAGAGCATCTCTATCACAAACCGGCTTTGAATGTTGACGAGTTGATGAAGACTTTGGCAGAGTACCGTGATATGGTAGCGCCTTATGTATGCGACGTATCAGCTTATCTTTATGAAGCAAGACAGCAGGGGAAACGTATCCTGTTAGAGGGTCAGCTTGGTACATTAAAAGATCCGGATCACGGAATTTATCCGATGGTTACATCTTCTTCCACGCTGGCAGCATATGGCGCAATCTATCCGATGGTTACTTCATCGTCTACGCTTGCTGCGTATGGAGCAATTGGAGCAGGAATCCCTCCATATGAAATCGGACGTATTGTAACCGTTGTAAAGGCATATTCCAGTGCCGTTGGAGCCGGAGAATTTGTCAGTGAGATCTTTGGTGATGAAGCCGATGAACTTCGCCGCCGCGGTGGTGATGGTGGAGAATACGGAGCTACGACAGGCCGTCCACGCCGTATGGGATGGTTTGATGCGGTAGCAAGCCGTTATGGATGCCGTATTCAGGGTGCGACAGAAGTGGCACTTACTGTACTTGATGTACTTGGTTATCTTGATGAACTTCCAATTTGCGTTGGATATGAGATTGACGGAAAAGTGACAAAGGACTTCCCGACGACAAGAGAACTTAAAAAAGCCAAACCGGTTTATGAAGTGCTTCCGGGCTGGAAAGAAGAGATTCGCGGTATTACAGAGTATGATAAACTTCCGGAGAATTGCCGCAAATATATTGAATTTATTGAAAAAGAACTTGGCGTGCCGATCAAGATGGTATCAAATGGACCGGGACGACATGAAATCATATATCGCTGATGAATATGGAAAAGAATGGAAATCAGGAAAAACTTGGTTTCCATTCTTTGCATAAAGCGAGGATGGAGAAGACATGTTTTTGGTATTTTTTATATTTTGGGTTGTGTTGAATGGCAAAATAAATGGGGAAATTGCGGCATTCGGTGTAGTGATCGCGCTTGCTGTATTTTTGTTTTGCTGTAAATTTTTGGAATATTCCGTAAAGAAAGACATAGCAGTTTGCAAGGTTTCCGGCCTTGCTGTTTGCTATGTTTTTTTGCTGCTTTGGGAAATTATCAAAGCCAATGTGGGAGTCATGCGGTTTGTCTACAATGAAAGAGAAGAAGTCGAACCATGTGTAGTAGAGATGGAAACGCCGTTCGAGATTAACTGTCTCAATGTGATTCTGGCAGATTCCATCACACTGACACCGGGAACGATAACAGTAGAACTGACAGACAACAAATTCACCATTCACTGCCTTGACCAAACGATGGCAGAGGGAATGGAAGATTCCTCGTTTGTACAGTTATTGAGAAAGATTGAACGGGAGGTGAAGGCATGTTGACAGCGATACAGCAGCCATTTTTTGTCGTAGTATTTATTCTGCTTGGAATTTGTATGATCGCCTGCCTGATCGCAGCCATCCGCGGACCGGAGCTTGGTGACCGGATCGTGGCAGCAAATATGATCGGAACATTGACGATCGCCACCATCTGCCTTCTTTCCTATGCATTACAGGAAAGCTGGCTATTGGATGTGGCGTTGATCTACACCATGATCAGTTTTCTGGCAGTCGTTGTATTGAAAAAAGCGCCAAGTGCTTCTACATATACCGTTGCTTCTATGACACCGAAGTTAAACGGAAACTCATTGGTTGCAATCTC
>ERZ834722.3604-NODE-3604-length-10236-cov-5.579904_pt1 | contig 10236 bp, 13 predicted proteins | sample MGYA00519576_ERZ834722 | MGnify/ENA primary metagenome ERZ834722 (study PRJEB31850, sample SAMEA3708759) | human gut metagenome | biome: human gut; feature: human-associated habitat; material: faeces | place: China | collected 2014 ...
TTTGAGGTCCTGGATTCCTCTGCTTTTATTGATGGTTAGATTAGATGGGAGTATAAGACCAATCAAACAGCAGATACAGCCCGATCCCGAACACCGCACCGAGCAGAACACCAAGCACAATGGATACGGGGATGTTCAGGAAGTCCGTGACCTTAGCCGAGCCGCCCTGCGCCATTGTTAAAAATGTGGAGAACAGAACTATCACAAAAATATCATCGCAGGAGGCTCCTGCAAGTATCATCTAGGGTATGCTCTTCCCGGTACCCCATTTTTCTTCGATGAGCTTTACCATTCTTTGTACGACCACCGCAGGAGACACCGCACTCAGCACCGCCCCCATGACAGTGGCTTCTATACGGTCTACTCCAAGCAAGATAGGTGCGAAAACAACATACCCGATGATCTCACAGCAGGCAGGCACAAATGACATCAACACCGCAGGTCTGCCGACTTTTTTCAGGTCAGACAGATTCAGCGAAAGCCCCGACTTTATCAGTATGATTATGAGGACTATCTGCCGAAGTTCTGAGGATATACCGAGTATTTTCGGATCGAGCAGATCAAGCACATAGGGGCTTGTCACGATACCTACGCCGAGCATACCGATGATACGGGGCAAGCCTATCCTTTCAAAGATCGCAGCGGCAGACAGCCCGACAAGAAAAATGATTGCAAGTGAGAACAGCATAGAAATTCCTCCATAAAATAAAAAAGCCGACAACAATTGCGTAAAACGCAGAAGTCATCAGCTTATGATAGACGGTTTCACAGGCTCAGTACAAGCCGTCCGTGGGTAAACATCATTCCCATATGAAGTTTTTTATAATTATAATAACACTTTGTTGGCAGGTTGTCAATAGTGAATCTCAACCGAGAATTTCAATTTTGTACTTGACATAAGTCGAAATCTGTGGTATAATTGACATAAGTCAGAAAGGAGATGCTATTATGCCAAGACCACAGAAATCACGCCGTATCTGCTGTTATCCCGATTACTGGAGCTTTGCGCCCGATCAGGATAAGGCAAACGATACGGTCACAATGTCACTTGACGAGTTTGAAACGATACGCTCTATCGACTATCAGGGAAAAACGCAGGAACAGTGCGCTCAGGAGATGAACGTGGCGAGAACGACTGTCACTGCAATCTATGACAGTGCAAGAAAGAAGCTCGCTGCTGCTCTGGTCGAGGGCAGACGCATCATCATTTCGGGCGGAAACTATACTCTTGATAACACGGTCTCCGAGGAGATTGCACGGAAAGGAAGCACTATTATGAGAATTGCAGTAACTTATGAAAACGGACAGATATTTCAGCATTTCGGTAAGACCGAGCAGTTCAAGCTCTACGATGTTGCTGACGGCAAGATCATAGGCGAACAGGTAGTTGGAACAATGGGCGCAGGACACGGTGCTCTTGCGGGATTTCTGAAAAATGCACAGGCTGACGTTCTGATCTGCGGAGGTATCGGCGGAGGCGCACAGATGGCTATGCAGGAGGCTGGCATCACCCTCTACGGAGGAAATATGGGCAGTGCCGATGAAGCGGTACAGGCTTTCCTTGCACAGTCGCTTGTGCAGAACGAGAATCCAACCTGTGATCATCACCATGAACACGGCGAAGGTCACTCTTGCGGAGATCATGGCTGCGGAAGCCATAGCTGTGGTAATCACTGATGAAGTATGATCATACCGAAAAGGCAGTCGCTCTTTTCACACAGGGATATAACTGCGCTCAGTCGGTTTTTGTGGCGTTTTCAGATGTGACAGGCATGGACGAGGAACTTGCCAAAAGGCTTTCATCATCATTCGGCGGCGGCATGGGACGGCTGCGTGAGGTATGCGGCACCTGCTCCGCTATGTTCATGGTGGCTGGTATCCTCTACGGCGAGGGAACGGAAACCGATCACGCCATAAAAACAGAGCACTACAAGCGTATCCAGTATCTTGCTGAGGAATTTCGCAAGAAGCACGAAACTATCGTCTGCCGCGACCTTTTGAAAGGACTAGCCGTTACAAACGAACCAACTCCCGAAAAGAGATCGGAGCAATACTACAAGGTAAGACCTTGCGTTAAGTTTGTCAGGACTGCTGCGGAGATACTCGACCGCTATCTTGAAGAAAACCCGCCGATGAGGTGAACACTATGAAGATCATCACACTTGTAGAAAACTCCTGCGTGAATGAAAACTGTATCGCAGAGCATGGACTGAGCATCTATATTGAAACAGAAAAGCATAAGCTTCTCCTTGATACGGGACAAACGGATGCAATTGTAAAGAATGCGGAAGTTCTGGGCATCGACCCGTCTGCTGTCGATACCGTTATACTCAGTCACGGTCACTATGACCATTCGGGCGGTATTCTGCCTTTTTCAAAGCTGAACCGTACTGCACAGATCATTATGCAGAAGTCGGCTGCCGAACCGCACTTCAACGGCGAACGCTATATCGGGATTGATAAGGCAATTCTCGACCTGCCGAATGTCAGGCTTATTGAAGGTGATGTTCAGCTTGATGATGAGCTGTTTCTTTTCAGCCGTATCACAGGCAGGCGGTGCTATCCGCAGGGAAACCAAAAGCTGTCCTGCGTGAAAAACGGTGAAAAAGTCTGTGATGATTTCTATCACGAGCAATGCCTTGTCATTACGCAGAACAGCAAACGCTGGCTTCTATCTGGCTGTGCTCATAATGGCATACTCAATATCCTTGACAGATATGGGGAACTGTTTGACAGCTATCCCGACTTTGTTATTACGGGATTCCACATGATGAAACGTGAGGGCGAGCATACCGAAGAAGAAAAAGCTCTCATCATTCAGACGGCGCAGGAGCTTTCGCAGCTTGATACTGTATTTTACAGCGGACATTGCACGGGCATTCCTGCATTTGAGATAATGAAAGAGATCATGGGTGATAAACTTATTGCTCTCCACAGTGGGGAAACAGTCATATAACAAAAAGTCCGTGAGCGAAAACTCACGGACTTTTTTCATTATAAGCCAAGTGCATATCCTGCAATAATACCGATAACAGCAGATATACCTATGATCGCTATGGGGTGTAGCTTTTTGAACGCAAGCACAGCTCCAATGGCAAATATGATAAGTGAGAGCCAAAAGCCAGCACTCGAAAAAACAGTGGTCTGTAAACCGTTTGGAAAGAAAACCGTCATTCCGACAGACAGAAATGCTGCACCAATCAGACCAATCACCGCAGGACGCAGACCGTACATCACACCGTCAACAGCACGGCTCTTGCGGAATTTCTCATAAAATTTCGCTACAATTAGGATTATCAAAAATGACGGCAGGACTACTCCGAGTGTTGCACAAACAGCGCCAAGCACTCCGCCGGTGCGGATGCCGACAAATGTAGCCATATTGATTGCAAGCGACCCGGGTGTGCTTTCGCTGACTGCAATGAAATCTACCACCTCAGCTTGCGTAAGCCAGCCGTGACGCTCGACTTCGCTCTGTATCAGTGGGAGCATGGCATACCCTCCGCCGAACGTGAATGCCCCGATTTTCAGAAAGGTCAGGAACGGCTCAATCCATATCATCGCTCGTTCCCCTTTCTGAACAACAGCGACCACACAAGCCCGAACACTGCACAGCCTATGATAACGAACACGGCATCTATTTTCAGAAAAGCTGTCAGCACCAATGTTGCCGTCATGATGGCATAGGAAACTGCGTGCTTTTTCGTTGTCATGAACATGGTATAGACCGCTTTGAGTATCAGGGCGAGAACGCCTGCACGGATACCCATAAAGGCATACTGCACTGCTCTGGACTCCTGAAAGGCTTTCAGGACAAAAGAAATAAGCGAGATAATAAGGAACGATGGGAGTACCACACCCAGCGTTGCACAGACAGCGCCGAGCGTTCCTGCGGTTTGGCTGCCCACAAAGGTTGCCGCGTTGATTGCCACTGGTCCGGGCGTGGACTCTGCAATTGCCACGACTTCCAGTATATCGTCATCATTCAGCCATTGTTTATTATCGCAGACCTCACGCTGTATAAGCGGTATCATGGCGTAACCGCCGCCGAAGGTAAACGCTCCGATTTTCATAAAGGTCAGGAACAGGTCAAGGTTTTTGTTCATAGGATCACCCTGATTATTATACCACAATGATAGATTAGTGTCAATCTTCAACTGCTTGCAAAGCAGACAGTTCTTATGCTTACTACCGCCCTCCTGATTATAGTAGGTTACATTTACAGCTTGGTATGTCACTCGTAACAGTACAAGCCGGTGAAGCGTAAACTACCTGTCTCTGAAAAGAAAAGGCCTGAGAAATGCTTGTGTGAGCGAATCTCAGGCCTTTGTGTGTTATTCAGTTCCAATAGAGTATGTTGTTATTTTGGTTTGCTCCACGATGCCTATTAGGACTTGTGTGGAACGGTTTACGAGTGCGCCAATAGACTACGGGTAAGTAGCACACATCAATATTGTGCCTTAACGAAATCTTAACACCTTAACCGTAATCTTAACAGCACCTTAACCGCTCATGTGATATAATAAAGCTATCATTTGAACGAGAGGTGTACGATGTTACATAAAAATAGAGTAAAAAACAGAACTCATATGACTTCATTTCAGGTCATCATTATCAGTTTCTTTTGCCTAATTCTGGTAGGTACGCTGCTTCTGATGCTGCCGATCTCATCAAGGCAGCGGTGTGTGACTTCATTCCCTGATGCAATGTTCACAGCCGTTTCAGCTACCTGTGTGACTGGGCTTGTTGTAAAGGATACTGCTACATACTGGTCTCTGTTCGGGCAGGCGGTCATTCTGATGCTAATACAGATCGGAGGTATGGGCGTTATCACCGTCGGGCTTGCGATCATTAGAGCATCAGGGCGGAAAATCGGTCTGTGGCAGCGAAGTACGATGCAGGAATCCATCTCCGCACCGCAGGTAGGCGGTATTGTGAAGCTGACAGGCTTTATACTTAAAACATCACTTATCATAGAGATGATCGGTGCGGCTTTGCTTGCACCCGTTTTCTGCAATGATCTTGGTATCGCTAAGGGACTGTGGTATTCCTTGTTTCACAGTATATCGGCTTTTTGCAATGCAGGCTTTGATCTGTTCGGCATAAAAGAACCGTTCTCATCGCTGACCTTTTACCACAGCAACATCTATCTCAATATCATCATTATACTGCTAATTATTACGGGAGGCATCGGCTTTCTCGTCTGGGGCGATATCGGAACACACAAGCACAGGATCAGGCGCTTCTCTCTGCAAAGCAAGGTCGTACTGATGACATCTGCTGTCTTGATCGTTCTGCCTGCGCTGTATTTCTTTTTTTTTGAATATGACCATGAGACTATCCATGACCGGACGATCCATTCACTGTTTCAGTCTGTCACAACACGAACCGCAGGCTTTAACACAACTGATCTCGCTGCTATGGATGAATCAGGTACAGCCATTATGATCATTCTTATGCTTATAGGCGGTTCTCCCGGTTCCACCGCAGGCGGTATGAAAACAGCGACTTTTGCTGTTCTGTTCCTTTCTGCGATCACAGTGTTAAGCCGCAGAAATGATGTGCAGTGCTTCAAAAGAAGAATATCAGACGAAGCTGTCCGCAGTGCAGGCGCTGTTTTGTTTATGTATCTTGTATCGTTCTTTACAAGCGGTATCATTATCAGCAGAGTGGAAAATCTACCGCTGCTGACCTGTCTGTTTGAAACAAGCTCAGCTATCGGTACTGTAGGGCTGTCACTCGGCATTACAAGCGGTCTGTCTGCTGTATCCCGTGTGATACTGATGATACTTATGTTTTTCGGGAGAGTCGGCGGACTGACACTCATTTATGCAGCTCTGCCGTCGGCGGAAAGTCAGAATTCACGCTTACCGCTTGAAAAAATATCCGTAGGATAAGGAGTCTTATATATGAAAACAGTTTTAATTATCGGAGTAGGTCAATTCGGCAGTCATATTGCCAGACGCATGGAGGAGCTTCGGTGTGAGGTCATGGCAGTAGATGAAAATGAGGAGCGTATCAACGATATCCTGCCCTATGTGACCAACGCAAGGATCGGTGACAGCACCAATGAGGAATTTCTCCGTTCGCTTGGTGTAGGAAACTATGATGTTTGTATCGTTGCCCTCGGCAGCTTGTTTCAGTCCTCTCTGGAAACAACGTCTTTGCTCAAGGAACTGGGGGCAAAGAAAGTCATATCCCGTGCGACAAATGATGTACAAATGAAATTCCTGCTTAAAAACGGAGCCGATGAGGTTGTCTATCCTGAGATGCAGATGGCACTTCGCATCGCTACAAAATATGCATCAGACAGCATACTCGACTTTATTCATCTGGATAACAATTACTCGATCTACGAACTGAAAGTACCGAAGGACTGGTTCGGAAAGTCGCTTTCACAGATCGATATACGAAAGAAATTCAAGATCAATATTCTGACGATCAAACGCGGAGAAGAGGTATTTATCCCTGAACCGGACACTGTAATTGAAACTGATGACATCGCATTTGTCATAGGTGAGGTTCGGGATATCCAGAAATGTTTCAGAATTTAGGAGATGATCGTGTGAGAGATGTTCTGCTTGCACTATCTGTAGGAGCAATGTTTCTCTACGGCTTTTATATTATGAAAAAAGTAGATGAATTCATCGAGGAGATACAAAAGAGCAGCCGTGGACACAACCTGTCAGAAGATGATGTTGACGAACACAAAAGTGATATGTTATAATAACAAGGGTGATTCTTATGACTGCTAATTCTATAAAAAGCTCTAAAGCGTTTTCTGTGTTCAAAGACTCCGCTATATGTCTTGTGGTGCTGACAGCCGCAACACTTGCCGGATACGCATTCAAAGTCTTTCAACTTGCCGATGCGGACATTATCATGCTGTATATTATTGCTGTGCTTGTGATATCCATTTTTACATCAAAGATGTATTTCTGCCTGATATCATCATTGGTAGGAGTAGTGCTTTTCAACTGCTTCTTCACCTATCCTGAGTTTTCTTTTTCAGTTCACGATGCAGGCTATCCTGTCACATTTGTGACGATGTTTATTACAGCATTCATTGCAGGAACGCTTGCCAATAAGCTGAAACACAATATCCTGATCGCCGAGCAGAATGCCCGTGAAAAGGAGGAGGCGGCACTTCTGGCGCAGAATGAACAGCTTAGAGCTGATATGCTCCGTTCCATATCCCATGATCTCAGAACACCGCTGACCTCCATATCAGGCAATGCCAGTACGCTCATTTCCGGCGGCGATACGCTTGATGAATCAGCACGTCAGCAGATATACACGGATATTTATTCCGAATCAATGTGGCTTATCGAAATGGTGGAAAATCTTTTATACGCTACACGAATTGAGGACGGCAGAATGCAGCTCAATATCTCGGTAGAGATACTTGATGACATTGTTCAGGAGGCTGTCAGACACACCGAACGCACTCACCCAAAGCGAAATATCATCGTTGATATGTATGACGAGATAATCCCCGTTATGGCAGATGCGAACCTTATCGTACAGGTCATAGTCAATCTTATGGATAATGCTGTCAAGTACAGTGATGAGGATTCTGATGTTACCGTCAGTGTGCGCCGAGAAAATGCGTATGCTGTTGTGATATCCGTGTCCGATCACGGCACTGGTATCTCCGATGAAGAAAAAGAAAAGGTATTTGATATGTTCTATACGGGCGGCAGCCGTTCCTCAGACAGCAGAAGAAGTCTGGGGCTGGGGCTTGCACTGTGCAGGTCAATTATTACTTCACACGGCGGTACTATATCTATCAGCGACAACATACCAAACGGTACAGTTGTCAGCTTTACTCTACCAATAGGAGAGGTCGATCTGAATGAATGAATATCTTGTTCTGGTGGTGGAGGACGACAAGCCTATCAGAAATCTTATTACAACTACTCTTAAAATGAACGACTATCGCTTTATTACTGCTGTCAGGGGCAATGAAGCGATCATGCTCAACGCTTCGCATAAGCCTGATATTATCATACTTGACCTTGGACTGCCTGATATTGACGGCGTTGAGGTGATAGAGCATATACGCACTTGGAGCGATGTTCCTATCATCATAGTCAGTGCAAGGAGCGAGGACAGGGACAAGATAACAGCCCTTGACAAAGGTGCAGATGATTACCTGACAAAGCCTTTCTCTGTTGATGAACTTCTCGCAAGGCTCAGGGTGATACAAAGGCGGCTTATGAAGTCCGAAAACATCTCGGTCACGGAGTTTGTCAATGGCAGATTACGGATAGACTATGCTTCAGGCTGTGTTCATCTTGATGATGAAGAACTTCACCTGACACCGATAGAATACAAGCTGCTTTGCCTGCTTGCCAAGAATGTCGGCAAGGTGCTGACGCATAAGTACATTATCCAAAGTGTATGGGGAACTCCTGCGGATAACAGCGAAGCCTCCCTGCGTGTATTTATGGCTACCCTGCGAAAAAAGCTGAGTGACAGCAGTCAGGCGCTGATACAAACGCATATCGGTATTGGGTATCGTATGATGAAATTATAGTTTTAGGGAGCAGTACAAAGCAGACACTTTATTTGATGATCTGTATCGCCTTCAATGGCTGCAAAAACAATTGAACTGATTTTTTCTAAAGGAAAAAAGGGCAATGCCTTCCACTCACGGAGGACATTGCCCTTTTCCTTATGCTGTGATTATACTTCCCTCTATTGCAATTATCAGAAATATGTGCTGTAATAAGAAAGGGGCGATGAAAAATGGGTGTGGATTGACAAGCAGAATACAAAATATAGAAAAGGCGTGAAAAGCCTAAAAAAGGCTTGAAATATCCGAAAAAGCGCGAAAAATAGCCGTTAATCCAGTGTGAAAATGTGCAAAAGCTAATTGTGAATAAATTATTAACTGCAAAAATAAACCGCACCGATTTGAGGGAAAATCCCACAAAACCGGTGCGGTTATTTTTTTATGCGATCAGCGTTTAAACATTGTTTAAACAGTACTTTTAAAATTTAAAAAAAGGCGCAAATAACGAAATATAGCGTTTTAACAGTTTAAAAATGCTCGAACATTTTTAAACGATCGCTTTCAGGAAGTGCTACTATTCATTGCAAAATAGTGGTAGCAAGCTGGCAACAAAAATGGGGAGGGGTAGCAACCAGTTGCCACCCCTGTTCTTATACAATTAGTATATATTGATTATACGAAGTCATCGCTTTCGAGTGTGCCGATAACAAGACCTTTGCACTTAATGTCCTGATTCTCCTTGAAAAAGATATCATCATATTCCGGGTTGATAGAAACGAGCCGGTCTGCTGCTCTTTCCTTGATGTAGCCGTTACCGTCAATTATAAAAATACCTATTTCGCCTATTTCTACATCCGGCTGAGAGCGAACAAGAACCCATTCTTTATCCTTGAACCGGGGTAGCATACTGTTTCCTGATATCTGTACGGCAAAATTAGCCTCTTCTGTCAGATCGCTGCGCTTGACTTTGAGAAAATCATGGTATGTATCGTCAATAAGAGGTTCACCTGTTCCGGCAGAAACTTTCAAAGTAGAATATTCTATGAAAATAGTCTCTTGCTCTGACTCAGGCTCCTTTGTAACTGGAGTTTCAAGTTCTGACAAGACAGTGGCTCTTTCCATTAATTTACCTTTGCTCATTTCGGATAATCTGTTGTAAATACCGAGCAATTCTCGCTCATCAGCTTTTAACTCAATCGTTGATGAGGTGTTTTCTTTGCCATATACCAAATAATCAAGAGAAACATCGAAGAAATTTGCAATTTCAATTAGATATTTTCTATATGACTTGCTTTTACCTGATTTCCATTCTGAAAAAGCTACACTTTTGATGCCAAGATAATTGGTTAATTCCCTCTGTTCCCTATTTCCTAAAAGCTTTGTGATCCTATCTAAAATGCTCAAAACTAACACAACTCCTTTGGCTAAACTGACAAACTTAGAAAAATTCTATTTATAATATTTATAGTAAATACTTCAAGGCATAAAAAACCTTAGTATAATTCTATCACAAGTAACTTGAAAAGTAAACAGAAAGGGAATGAATTTTTTATGAATGAACTTAAAGTGTTTCAAAATAGCGAGTTCGGTGAACTCGGAGTAATGATGATTGACGGAAAAGAGTATTTTCCCGCCACGCAGTGTGCTAAGATTTTAGGCTACGCAGACCCGTTCAAAGCGGTAAAACAGCATTGTGATGAAGAGGGGTGGGTAAATCG
>ERZ834722.3612-NODE-3612-length-10220-cov-16.845548_pt1 | contig 10220 bp, 10 predicted proteins | sample MGYA00519576_ERZ834722 | MGnify/ENA primary metagenome ERZ834722 (study PRJEB31850, sample SAMEA3708759) | human gut metagenome | biome: human gut; feature: human-associated habitat; material: faeces | place: China | collected 2014 ...
TGATCTCACTTTCTTTCACCTTTGTGCCCATGCTGCTGTTCAATGTGGTAAAGACAGGCTTCAACTTCGTGGTGAGCGCCTACGATACCATCGCAGACCTGTTCCATTTTTCCCACGAGGAGCGGGACATGGTGCAGTATATCTCGGATCAGCAGCAGCGCCGGGAAGAAGAAAAAGAGCAGGCTCAGTCCGCTCCCGGCCCGAAACCGGTTTTCTGAACCTTCCCAGCAGTATAAAGCATAGCAAAAAACGCATCTGCAAAATCTTGCAGATGCGTTTTTATTTTCAGATCACTTTCACTGCCCCCTGCTCCCGCAGACGCAGAATGTAGCAGCTGCCCTTGCCGAATACCCGCTCGATCTCGCTGTGATAGCGTTCCAGCAGGCTCTGGGGAACATACGCCTGAATGGTGCCTGCAAAGCCGCCGCCCTGCATCCGCCAGGCTCCCATGCTGCCCTGCAGGATACTCTGGCTCAGCGCCAGTGCCACCGAAAGCCCCTGATGCCGCACATCGGTGCTGCAGTAGACATTCTGGCATAGTGCAAAGGATGCGCGTCCGCTTTCCAGCACCAGCGCTGCAAAGGCAGCAAACTGTCCGGCCTGCAGCGCATCCCTCTGGGCAAGGGTGCGAGCGTTCTCTTCAAAATAGTGGATGGCGCGCAGCACCGCGCGGTCGCCGCAGGCTTTGCGCAGTGCAGGCAGTGCTGCCCAGAATGCGCTCTCCGTCACCTGTCCCAGCACCTTTTTGCCAAGAAACGCTGCGATCTGCTCCATCTCCTGCCGGATGGCTGCAAACTCACCGGTCAATTCGCTGTGGCTGCCGCGCGTATCGGTAACGCACAGGCTCATGCCCGGCGGCAGCAGGCCGTCGGCGTGGATCTTTTCCAAAACCGGCTGCTGGGGGTCTGCAAAATCCGCAAAGATAATGCCGCCCACTGCGCTGGTCAGCTGATCCAGCAGGCCGCTGGGCTTGCCAAAATAGGTATTCTCCGCATACTGACAGATCTTTGCCAGCTCCGCCGGGGCCAGACCGCAGCCATATTCTCCGTTCCAGATGGCAGCCATGCCCATTTCAAAGGCAGCAGAACTGGAAAGGCCGCTGCCGCGCAGCACATCACTGGCCGTGTATGCATCAAAGCCACCCACCGCTTTACCTGCCGCGCGGAAGCCCTCGGCAATGCCGCGGATCAGGCTGGCCGAGTGGGTGCTCTCCCCTTCCTGCGGCCCCTCCACGGTCAGGTCGATCACATCCAGCTTGTTGAACCCGCGGGATTTGACCCGCACGTAGCCATCTGTATTATGCGCAGCCACGGCCACAAGATCCAGCGTGACAGCCGCCGCAAGGCCATAACCGTGCTGGTGGTCGGTGTGGTTACCGCCCAGCTCTGCGCGGCCCGGTGCCGAATAAACCTGCACCTGCCTGCCCGGCCCAAAGTACAGCTCAAACTGTTCCAGCGCAGCACAGTAGCGTGCCCGCTGCCGACAGATCTCCTGCGCCGCATCGCCATACAGTGCCCGGAGCTTATCGTCCCATTTGCCCGCCGCGATCTCATTTCGGAGCTGCGCACTGTCTGCCATAACGATTCCTCCCTGAATATGCTGCTTTGGGATAGATGGGTTGTTACGTCTATTGTAATGCATCCAGCCGCTTTTTTCAATTTCCAACGTAGAAAAAGCGCGAATTTTGGCACCCAGTTCAAAGAATAAGATGTACTTTTGTTGAATTTGCGGGCAGGTGTGTGGTATACTATACCAAAGATCGGGCACAAAGCTGCCCGCAACGTGACAGAGCGGAGGAAACGCGGCTATGGCAGATGTATATAAGCAATCCTTCAAACAAAATTATACCAATAATATTGAGCTTTCCATCTTCAATTGCGGCATCGAACGCTGTGCTCCGGGCCAAACATGGGGGCCGGGTATCCGCGACCATTACCTGATCCATCTGGTACTTTCCGGCAAGGGCGTATTCGAGGTGGGCGGACGCACCTGGGAAGTGAGCCAGGGCCAGCTGTTTTTTGCCCGGCCAAGCCAGCTGATCCGGTATACTGCCGATGAGCAGCAGCCTTGGGAGTACAGCTGGGTAGGCTTCAACGGTGCGTGTGCCCACAAACTGGCCGCACAGCTCCCTTTCACCGACGACTCGCCGGTGCATCACACCCACGACCCCGATGGGATGCGTGCCGCTCTGGCCAACATTTATTCATCCCGCGGGCTGCAGCCGCAGGATGAAGCCGCCATGGTGGGCTACCTTTATCTCTTCATCGCCTCTCTGATGAAGGAGACCAGCGCTGGCAAGCCGCACACGGCTTCCTCTTCCAGCCAGTATGTGCTCAACGCCATCAAGTACATCCAGTTCAATTATTCACACGATATTTCCATTGATGATGTGGCAAAAAGCGTAGGTGTCTCCCGCAGCCACCTGTACCGCGTGTTCATGCTGAACGTAGGCAAAAGCCCCATCGATTACCTTACCGAATACCGCATCAACGAAGCCTGCAAGCTGCTGCGCGCAGGCAACCTTTCCATTGCCGAGGTCGCGGTGTCGGTAGGCTTCTTTGACCAGTTCTATTTCTCGCGGGTATTCAAGCGCGCCAAGGGCGTGCCGCCCAGCAAGTATTTTGCGGCGCAGGCTGATGCTCCCGCCGACGGCCCCGACCACCAGTAAAGGAGACCCTTCATGCCCTTACAGAAAAATCAAGTTCTCACCCTGCGCGTAGAGCGTCTTTCCAGCGATGGCAGCGGCGTAGCACACAGTCCCGACGGTGAGACCGTGTTTATTCCCGGTGCCGCCCCCGGCGACGAAGCCCGGGTGCGCATCGTTAAGGACTGCAAGCGCTACGCCTTCGGTATTCTGGACGAGGTGCTCACTCCTTCGCCGGACCGTATCCCGGTGGATTGTGCCGTGGCAGGCCCCTGCGGCGGCTGCAGCCTGCGGCATCTGGACTATGCTGCCGAGCTGCGCGCCAAGCAGGAGAATGTTGCAGATGCCTTTGCCCGCATCGGAGGATTGGATGTGCCTGTGCTGCCCATTGTGGGTTCGCCGGAAGTGAACCGCTACCGCAATAAGGTGCAGTTCCCGGTGGGCGTGGACAAAAGCGGTAAGCCCTGTATCGGCTTCTACGCCGGGCGCACCCATCGTATCGTCCCCTGCCCGGACTGCCGCCTGCAGCCCGGTGTGCTGAATGAGATCGGCAACGCATTGTGCGCTTTTTTTGCAGAAAAGGGCATCCAGCCGTACAGCGAGGAGACCGGCAGGGGCCTTGTGCGTCATATCTTTCTGCGGCGCGGCGCTCACAGTGGCCAGATCATGGTCTGCCTTGTCTGCACCCGTGCCAAGCTGCCCTCCGCTGAAGAGCTTTGCACCCGGCTGAAAGCTCAATTTGCAGAGATCACCACAATCCTGCTGAACGTAAATGCTAAAAACACCAACGTGATCCTTGGCACCGAGACCCACACCCTGTATGGGCAGGGGTATATTGAAGACACCCTGTGCGGCGTTCCGGTGCAGCTTGGCCCGCTTTCCTTCTATCAGGTCAATACCCTTGCTGCTGAGCAGCTTTACGGCATTGCCGCCCAGTATGCTCAGCTTACCCCGGACGACCTGCTGCTGGATCTCTACTGCGGCATGGGCACCATTGGTCTTTCCATGGCAGCGCACTGCCGTGAGCTGATCGGTGTGGAGATCGTACCGGAAGCCATTGAAAGTGCCAAGGCTAACGCTGCCCGCATGGGTGCAGATGTGGCCGCAAAGAGCCGATTTTTCTGCGCAGATGCCGGTCAGGCCGCCACCCGCCTTGCCGCTGAGGGCCTTCACCCGGACATCGTAATGCTGGATCCACCCCGCAAGGGCTGCGACGAAGCTACCCTTTCCGCCGTGGTGCGCATGGCTCCCCGCCGGGTGGTCTACGTCAGCTGCAACCCCGCCACCGCCGCAAGAGATGCTGCATGGCTGGAACAAAATGGATATCACGCAGAGAAGGTGCAGCCGGTGGATCTATTTCCAAGAACACGGCATTGCGAATGTGTGCTGAGCCTTTCCAAGGTGTGAGGTTTGAAAAATGGCTATTCCAAAATATAATGAACTTTACTCGCTGTTCCTCTTTGCGACTCAGGACGGTGCCCCGCATTCTTCAAAAGATGTAAAGAAAATCATCTCCCAAAAACTCCAATTAACCGCCTTGCTCTTGAATTGGTAAACATACATAAAAAGCGCCCGTCCCGGTTTTCCGGGACAGGCGCTTTGCATTTTAACCTTGTAATTTATCAGGACAGAATCATGCGGTCATTTGCAAACTCGCCGCCGCTGGCGATCTGGAACTTTGCCAGCAGGTCGGAGACGTGCAGGTTCTTCTTTTCCTCACCGGAAACATCATAGATGATATGGCCTTCGTACATCATGATCAGGCGGTTGCCATACTTAATAGCATCCTTCATGTTGTGGGTGATCATCATGGTGGTGAGGTGGTTTTCCTCCACGATTTTAGCCGAGAGGGTCAGCACCTTGAGCGCGGTCTTGGGGTCCAGCGCAGCGGTATGCTCGTCCAGCAGCAGGAGCTTTGGCTTGTTCATGGTAGCCATCAGCAGGGTCAGTGCCTGACGCTGGCCGCCGGAAAGCAGGCCCACACGGGCCGTCAGGCGGTCTTCCAGACCCAGATCCAGCGTTTTGAGCAGTTCACGGTACTGCTCGCGCTCTGCCTTGGTAATGCCAATGCGCAGGGTGCGGGGCTTGCCGCGGCGTGCAGCCAGGGCAAGGTTCTCTTCGATCTGCATGGTGGCAGCAGTGCCGGTCATGGGGTCCTGAAACACGCGGCCGATGTAAGCGGCACGCTGATGCTCGCTCAGGCGGGTCACATCCACACCGTCAATAATGATCTTGCCTTCGTCCACCGGCCACACACCGGCAACTGCGTTCAGCATGGTGGATTTGCCTGCACCGTTGCCGCCGATCACGGTAACGAAATCGCCCTCGTTCAGCTTCAGGTTCAGGCCGTTCAGGGCAGTTTTCTGGTTGACCGTGCCAGCGTTAAAGGTCTTGGAAACATTCTGGATCTCAAGCATTTTTTGCATCCTCCTTTGCCTTCTTCACCGGCTTCGAGAAGTACTTGCCCTTCCAGTACGGCACGGCAAGGAAAACAGCCACCACAGAAGCGCTCAGCAGCTTGAGCAGGTTGGCATCGAAACCCAGAGTCAGCACCAGCTGGATGACAATGTAGTAGATGATCGCCCCCAGAGAGACAGAAACCATCTTGAGTGCAAAGTTATGGAAGATGCGGCTGAACAGAGCCTCGCCAATGATGACAGCAGCCAGACCAATGACGATCGCACCGCGGCCCATGCCGACATCTGCAAAGCCCTGATACTGGCTCAGCAGAGCGCCAGACAGCGCCACCAGACCGTTGGACACAGCCAGGCCCAGCACGATATTGAAGTTGGTGTTGATGCCCTGCGCACGGGACATGGCAGGGTTAGAGCCGGTGGCACGGATGGCACAGCCCAGCTCGGTGCCGAAGAACCAGTACAGAATGCCGATCAGCACCGCTGTGACAATGATGATCATGACGATAGGGTTGTGGAGAGCGAACTCCTTGACCCAGCGCAGGGAGATCAGCAGGTTGTACTTGTCCATGTTGATGGCCTGATTGGCCTTGCCCATGATTTTGAGGTTGATGGAATACAGCGAAAGCTGGGTCAGGATGCCGGCAAGGATGGCCGGAATGCCCATAAATGTGTGCAGGACACCGGTGACGAGGCCGGACAGCAGGCCTGCCAGCAGCGCCATGAGCAGGGAGACCCAGACGTTCTGGCCGGACAGCAGGCACATGACGCACACTGCACCGCCGGTGCCAAAGGAGCCGTCCACGGTCAGATCGGCCACATCCAGAATACGGTAGGTCAGGTACACGCCAATGGCCATGATACCCCAGATAAGGCCCTGTGCACAGGCACCCGGCAAAGCGCCCGGCAGGTTTGCCAGTCTTGCAATGATTTCCAAAACAATTCCTCCTAAACGTTACACTTTTTTTCTTCCCGTTTGATACGGGAAAGCGGAGAAGAGCACTTTTTACCCTTCTCCGCTGATTTTCTGTTTGGTTTCCCGGAGTATTTTAGCCCTCGATCTCCTCGTAGCCGTCGGGAACGGTCAGGCCCAGATCGTCGCAGATCGTCTTGTTGTACTTCTTGGTCACATCGGTGTACTCGATGGGCATGGTGGAGATATCAGCCTCGCCGTTCAGGATCTTCACTGCCATCTCACCAGTGGTGTAGCCCAGATCGTAGTAGCTGATGGAAAGGGTAGCCACGCCGCAGCCGGCGCAGATGCCCTCTTCGCCAGCGAACACGGGCTTCTTGGCCGGGCGGCAGATGCCGTCCACAATGCCGGTGTTTGCAGCAACCGTGTTATCGGTGGGCACATACAGTGCGTCGTTCTCGTCGGCAGCCTTCTGGCAGACAGAGGACAGGTCATTGGAATCAGAGAAAGCGTACTGGGTAGCGGTGACACCCTTTTCCTCCAGATACTTCTGGACCTCATCCACCTGATACTGGCTGTTTGCCTCAGCAGAGCAGTACAGCAGGCCAACCTTCTTGGCCTCCGGCATCCACTCCACGATCATCTCAGCCTGCTGATCCAGCGGGGCCAAATCAGAGGTGCCGGAAATGTTGCCGCCCACGGTGCCGTCGAAATCGGTCAGGCCCAGAGCCACACCGTACTCGGTAACAGAGGTGCCCAGCACCGGAATGCTGTTGGTAGCAGACTGTGCAGCCTGCAGAGCGGGCGTAGCATTGGCCATGATCAGATCCACACCAGAGGAAACGAAGCCGTTGGTGATGGTAGCGCAGGTAGCGGAATCGCCCTGTGCATTCTGGAAATCGAAGGTGACGTTCTCGCCGAAGGAAGCAGTCAGAGCATCCTCAAAGCCCTGCGTAGCGGCATCCAGAGCGGCATGCTGCACCAACTGGCAGATGCCGATCGTGAACTTCTGGCCATCGGCTGCAGCAGAAGCAGCAGCGGAGGATGCAGGCGCAGCGGAAGAAGCAGCTGCAGAAGATGCAGAAGAACCGCCGCAGGCAGTCAGGGCAGCAGCTGCGCCGCAGGCAGCGGCAGCAGCCAGAAACGAACGACGAGTGATTTTACGCATAATGTTTATCTCCTCTATCTCTTTGCGTGTGCGGCCTACAGGTACCGCACCGGAAAGCTATGTTTTGTACGCAAGGCTCGTACAGTCTCGCTTTACACTCGTGAAGTATATCACACATTTCACGGTAAAACAACTCACTTTTGCCCTAAAACGGCCTTTATTATCGATTGTATCAAATATATCGATCGACTATTTTGATGTGTTATTTCGTTTTTGCTGATATTCCGTCAGTTTTGCAAATTCAGCATCCAGCCAGTGCAGTTTTTTCTCCAGCTGCGGCAAAAACGGTGCGGCATAGTCGTAGCTAAAATACAGCGCCTGCCAGAGCTTGTCCTGCATCCGGCGCACCAGCACCGGGCTGAGCAACGCTTCCAGCTGTTCCACCGTGTCTTCCAGTGTCATGCAGGTCTGCGCCCAGCGTACATCGGTCTGTTCCCGGGCCGGGACATCGTAACGAGCAAGATAGTCCTCCACCCTTGCCTCGATCACCTGCCCGCCGCAGCCGGTGGGCTGCAGAAAATAGCTCACCTGTCCTTTCCTGCTGATCTCCTGCGCCAGCGGGTACAGAGCACACACCAGCGGTTCGGCATCGTGGATGGCGCAGCGGTCTCCCGCAAGGAAGGGACAGTTGTTCCGGTTCTCCTTCACCGGGGCCAGACGCAACACCGGCAAATGGCTCACCGTGCCAATGCTGGCCCGGCAATATCCCCGCGCCACGATCTGCGGCGGCAGGCGCAGCCGGGCTGCAATGCGCCACAGGTCAAAGCCTGAAAGTACAATGTCCTCTCTGCCACGGCAGCAGTCGCCGCAGCCATTGCACGCAAAGCTGAAATGTGCATCCCGCGCCAGCAGGGGCATTGCCTCGGTACGGGTAAAATCGATCTGGCCGCACAGGTCGATATGGTGGTCTCGCATCTGTTCTCTCCTCTTTCCTGCATAATAAATAACAGGTCTATTGTACCGCAGGGCCGGTTTTTGTGCAACAAAAAAGCTGCTGTACGCTTGACAGCAGCTCATAGTGGCGCAGCGCGCCCGCACTTGGGCGGTACATCTATGCCATCTCACCGATTTGGAACGGTTCCCGCTCAGCCATACAGCACCGCTTTCTGCTGCCGCTTGAGCCAGTGGTAAGCGATCACGCACACCAGAATGGAGAACAGCGAACCGCAGGCCGAAGCAAGACCCATAGGCAGCAGCGTCTGCGGGAAAAACTTGGATGCGAGGTAGGCACCCGGCACGCGCACCAGCAGAATGGACAGCGTGTTATGCAGGAAGGACAGCCCGGACTTGCCATAGGCGCAGAAATAGCTGCTGAAGCTGAACTGCACGCCTGCAAACAGGCAGTCAAAAATATAACCCCGGATGTAAGATGCACCGGCCAGCACCACAGCCTCGTCCGAGGTGAAGGGCCGCACCACTGACGGTGCAATGAACTGCACTGCTGCTGCCACGATCAGTCCAAAGGTCAGGCCAATGCCGATGGCGTAGCGCAGAATGGCATCCACACGGTCGTGCTTGCCGGCACCGATGTTCTGCGCGCCCAGCCCCTTCAGCACAGCGGCTTCATCCGTCCGGGCCCTCAGAAACAGAATCGGTGCTTCGGTCAGGCCCCGGATGCAGCGGCACACCGCAAAGCCATCTTCTCCGGGCATCATCACATCCAGCAGGATGCAGTCCGCCCAGCGGCAGAGTGCTTCAGTCAGCTCCTGTCCGGAGCTGCGCGTCTCCACCCGGTGGCCGTCCCGCTCCAAGGCGGTGCGGATCAGCTTGCAGAGCTCCAGATTGTCATCCAGCGCCAGAATATTCGCCACAAAATCACCTCAACACGTTATAAACAAGGCAGGATACCCCATACAGCAGATACACATGGGCGGGGTAGAACCAGTAGAACAGCTGCTTGTGCCCGCTGCCGCGCTGCCCGTTGTACAGCAGCATCAGCAGCACCGCCGCCACGCCGAACCACTCGTAGTAGTCGGTGAACATCTGCGTCCAGACAAAACCCGCCTGCCGGCAAGCCATCCCGAAGATCAGCGCAAAGTCACACAGGAAAACAGTCAGCGCCCATACCGCCAGCTGCACTTTGCGCCGTCCACGCAGGGCATACAGCAGCACGCCGCCCAGCAAAAAGCTCCAGCCGCCGTCCGTGATGGCTGTCCACATGGGCAGCGGGCTGGTGATGACAAAGGCCACGACTGTCGAAGCAATGGGCATCTCCTGCACCTGCGGGAAGAGCAGCAGAAATACGACCACCACATAAGGCCAGCACAGAACGGCGGCAATGGCGCCAATGCCCTTTGCGAATTTTTTCTCCCGCAGCCAGTCGATGCCCTGCCAGACGATGCACAGCAGCATCAGATCCTGAAAAATAGCATTCAGCGGGTAAAAGTCATCCCCGCGCCGGAAGGCTTTGGCGTAGATCATAAAGAATTCCAGCGCCGCCATGGCTGTACCGATAGCCCAGATGCGGACAAAATACCGTTTGCGGTCATGGGTGTGAGCAAAGCCCTCCACCGTGCAGAACAGAAACAGCGGCGCACTGAGCCGCCCCAGCATACTGAACACCGTCGGGATGCAGCCGGTGAACTCGAAGAAATAATGAATGTGGTCCAGTACCATCAGCACCAGTGCAATGGTCTTGAGCTGGGTACCGTCCAGCCCTTTTTTCGTTAATTTGTCCATACAGACTCTCCTTTCCTTGTGCATTCAGTGTAACAGGAAAATCTGTAGAAAGTATAAGTTTCTGCCTTTATGATACTATTTTTTGCCCCAAAACGCAAACAAAAAAGCCCTAAGACTTTCATCTCAGAGCTTTCTGTTCAAGTCGGCGACTACCTATTTTCACGCGCCGTTTCCAGCGAACTATCTTCGGCACAAGTGAGCTTAACTTCTGTGTTCGGAATGGGAACAGGTGGAACCTCACCGTCATCGACACCGACCGATCTGACTGAACCAGTATAACATGTTTGTTGTACTTTGTCCAGTGTTTCTTAGAAGGACGTGCCTTCAAAACTGAATAATCACTGCTCACATTTTTTCGTTGACTCTCAGAGTCTCAAGCGAATTGTGGTCAAGCCCTCGACC
>ERZ834722.3615-NODE-3615-length-10210-cov-3.481536_pt1 | contig 10210 bp, 5 predicted proteins | sample MGYA00519576_ERZ834722 | MGnify/ENA primary metagenome ERZ834722 (study PRJEB31850, sample SAMEA3708759) | human gut metagenome | biome: human gut; feature: human-associated habitat; material: faeces | place: China | collected 2014 ...
AGAAAAAAGCAGAGGGCGCAAAGGTAGCCATCCGCAACATCCGCCGCGATGCCAATGATGCGTTCAAGAAACTTGCCAAAGAGGACGTTTCCGAGGACGAAATCAAAGAGCTCGAGGAGCAGACCCAGAAATTAACAGACAAATATATCAAAGAAGTAGATCAGATGGTGGACGTAAAATCCAAAGAAATTATGACCGTGTAATACAAAGAAAACGAGGGGCTGCCTGTCATTTGCAGGCAGCCTGTTATCGTTTACGGAGGAAAAAAGTATGGATAATGAATTAAAAGTGCCGAATCACATCGCCATCATCCTGGACGGAAACGGCAGATGGGCGAAAAAACGCAATATGCCGCGCGGCTACGGCCATATCGTCGGATGCGACAATCTGGAAAAAATGTGTGACGTGATTAAAGACATGGGTGTCAAATATCTGACCGTCTATGCGTTCTCAACCGAGAACTGGAAACGCTCCCGCGCCGAGGTGGAGGGCCTCTTAAAGCTGTTCCGCCAGTATCTGAAACGATGCATCAAAAAAGCACATAAAAATCAGATGCGCGTCAAAATCATCGGAGATCCGAGCGCATTCCCGCAGGATATTCAGGACAGCATTCATGAACTGGAGGAGTGCTCCAAAGATTACGATCACATGTACTTCCAGATCGCAATGAACTACGGTTCCCGCGATGAGATTCTGCGCGACATGACCCGCATGATCGAGGATGTGAAAAACGGAACTCTCGCAGAGAATGCGTTTGATGAGAACGGAAAACTGACGGAGCAGTGTTTTGAGAGCTACCTCGACACCGCCGGAATCCCGGATCCAGATCCGTACAAGCGGCGAGCAGCGCCTTTCCAACTACCTGATGTGGCAGCTGGCCTACACGGAATTTTACTTTACCGAGGTTCCGTGGCCGGATTTCCACGAAGAGGAATTGAGAAAAGCCATCGAACAATATAATAACAGAGACCGGCGTTACGGCGGCGTGAAGGAGGAATAAGATGTTTAAGACAAGGCTCATAAGTGGAATTATACTGGTGATTGTGCTGATTGCGACAGTCGGAACTGGAGGAAATGTTCTTTTTGGTCTGCTTGCGGTTGTCAGCCTGATTGGATTGACAGAATTATATAAAGTGATAGAAGTTCAGAATAAACTTTTAGGATTTGCAGGATATCTGGCAACAGTGGCCTATTATGTACTACTCTATACTGGGAATCTTCAGTATATGACACTTTTTACGATTGTGTTTTTAGTATTAGTTATGGCGGTATATGTATTTACATTTCCAAAATATAAGACAGAAGATGTTATGTGGGTATTCTTCAGTATAGTGTATGTTGCTGTAACACTTTCTTATATCTATCAGGTAAGAATGCTGCAGGACGGAATATATATCGTATGGCTTATATTCGTGTCTTCATGGGGCAATGATACATGTGCATATTTCACAGGTGTATTTCTTGGAAAGCATAAGATGACTCCAAAGCTTTCACCTAAGAAGACTTACGAGGGCGCAATAGGTGGAGTTGTCGGTGCGACACTTCTTGGCTTTGGATATGGATTTGCCATAAGCTCTAAGATGTCAGATGTAATTGTACATCCTGTATATACATTTGCAATAGCCAGCTTCATAGGTGCATTCCTGTCTATATTCGGAGACTTGGCTGCATCTGCTATTAAGAGAAATCATGATGTGAAAGATTATGGAAAGTTAATACCGGGACATGGTGGAATTATGGACAGATTCGACAGTGCAATATTCACGGCACCTGTTGTTTACTGGGCAATAGAGGTTATTAACAAAGTCTTTGGAGGTTGATAATGAAGAACGTTTCGATACTTGGTTCAACTGGTTCAATTGGAACACAGACATTAGATGTTATTAGAAGAAATGCTGATATTAACGTAGTTGCACTTGCAGCGGGCACAAGGGTTGCTGACCTTGCAGAACAGGTCCGTGAATTCAAGCCACAGCTTGTATGTATAGGTAAAGAAGAACTTGTTCCAGAGTTAAAGACTCTTATCGGTGATATGGATGTTAAGATTGTAAGTGGTGACGAAGGTCTTATTGAGGCTGCAACAATTGAGAGTGCAGAAATTGTTGTCACAGCGGTTGTAGGTATGATGGGAATTACACCTACAGTTGAAGCTATCAAAGCACATAAGGACATTGCACTTGCCAATAAAGAGACACTTGTGTGTGCTGGTCATATTATTATGAGTCTTGCTAAGGAATGTAATGTTAATATATATCCTGTTGACAGCGAACATTCAGCAATATTCCAGTGCCTTAACGGTGAGAACCGTGGTGAGATAGAGAAGATTCTTCTTACAGCTTCTGGTGGTCCATTCAGAGGAAAGAAAAGAGCTGACCTTGAAAATGTACAGTTAGAGGATGCACTTAAGCATCCTAACTGGGCTATGGGACGCAAGATAACAATAGATTCTTCTACTATGGTTAATAAAGGGCTTGAGGTGATGGAGGCACAGTGGCTTTTTGGAGTACCTGCCGAGAAGGTTCAGGTTATAGTCCAGCCACAGAGCATAATCCATTCAATGGTTGAATTCAAGGATGGAGCTGTTATGGCACAGCTTGGAAGTCCTGATATGAGACTTCCTATACAGTATGCTCTTTATTATCCTGAAAGAAGAGAGCTTAATACAGAAAGACTTGATTTCTATGAACTGGCTAAGATTACATTTGAAAAGCCGGATATGGAGACTTTCAAGGGACTTAAGCTTGCTTACGAGGCTGCAGCACGCGGGGGAAATATCCCGACTGCACTTAATGCAGCTAACGAAGTAGCTGTAGCAAGATTTTTAGACAGAAAGATAAAATATCTGGATATTCCGGATATTATAGAATACGCCATGAATGAAGTGGATTATATCAATAATCCAACAGTAGAGCAGATTCTCTCTACACAGAAGATAGTAACAGACATGATAGAAAGCAGGTGGTAGGAGTTGGTTCTTAATGTTATTCTGGCGATTCTTGTACTTAGTATAATTGTTATTGTCCATGAATTCGGACATTTTATAATAGCTAAGGCTAATGGCATAACTGTAGTTGAATTCTCAATCGGATTCGGACCGAAGCTGATACATTTCAGAAAAGGTGAGACGGAATATTGTATTAAAGCACTTCCTTTTGGTGGTGCATGTACGATGCTTGGTGATGAGTTTCTTGAGATGAGTGTTATACAGTCAGAAGAAGATGATGACGAAGAGCTTACGGATGAAGAGAAGGAAGCTAAGAAAAGGAAGCTTGCTATTGAAAATGGCTATGACATGGAAAAGTCATTTGCAAGTAAATCAGTCTGGGCAAGAATTGCTGTTATAGCAGCAGGTCCGGTATTTAATTTCATTCTTGCTTTCGTGTGTGCAGTAGTTATTGTCGGAAGTCTTGGCTATGATCCATGTGACATTGACGTTGTTAAAGATAATTCGCCAGCCACAGAAGCAGGGCTTCAGGAAGGTGATGTCATAACTAAGGTTAATGGACATAAGGTAACATTTTACAGGGATTTTTATTTCTACAGGGCTTATAATGCAGATAAGACTCTTAACATAACATTTACAAGAGACGGTGAAAAGATGACAACAACTGTTACTCCGCAGCATATTAAGCAGCAGAAGTATCAGGTTGGAATTATGATGAATGAGAATTGTCTCATAAGTTCTGTTACCAAGGATTCTCCGGCTGAAAAGGCGGGACTTAAAGCTAATGATGTTATCAAAGCAGTTGATGGTACTGCAATGGAGAATAGTTCCAATGTGACAGAAGCTATTACATCAAGCGGCGGCAATAAGGTTGTATTCACGGTTGCAAGAGATGGAAAAAATGTTGATGTGACAGTTGAGCCTAAGATGGTTGAAGTTGAAAGCTATGATACAGGCTTTGTTGTATATGGAGACAGGGTAAAGACTTCTCCTATTGGTACGCTTAAGTATTCAGTGGAGGAAGTCGGATACAGTGTCAAGACAGTAATACAGAGTCTTGGAATGTTATTTACAGGAAAGATTGGGTTTGATTCATTGTTAGGACCTGTTGGAACTGTCAGCACAATGAGTGAGATTGTTGAAGAAAGTAAGGCAGATGGTGCATTTTATGTATTCCTTAATCTTATGAATCTAGCAGCACTTATCAGTGCCAACCTAGGAGTTATGAATCTGTTGCCAATTCCGGCACTTGACGGAGGAAGGCTTGTATTCCTTATAATAGAGGCATTAAGAGGCAAGCCGGTTAAGAGAGAACATGAGGGAATTGTCAATTTCATAGGTATGATACTTCTTGTCATACTTATGGTTGTTGTATTGTTTAAAGATATAATGGCATTGTTCTAATACAGAAAGGACACAGGGGTTATGTACAGAGATAATACTAAAGTTGTTAAGATAGGAAACCGCATGATTGGCGGTGGTAATCCTATTCTTATACAGTCAATGACTAATACACATACGGAAGATGTTGAAGCTACGGTTGCGCAGATTAAGGCACTTACCAAAGCCGGTTGTGAAATAATCAGATGCACAGTTCCAACTAAAGAAGCTGCACTTGCGATTAAAGAAATCAAGAAGCAGATAGAGATACCTCTTGTTGCTGATATACATTTTGACTACAAGATGGCTATTATGGCAATGGAAAATGGGGCTGACAAGATTAGAATCAATCCGGGCAATATCGGTGGAACAGACAAGATAAAGGCTGTTGTTGATGTTGCAAAGGAAAGAAATATACCGATCAGGGTTGGTGTCAACAGCGGTTCACTTGAGAAAGACCTTATTGATAAATATGGCGGAGTAACAGCAGAAGGAATCGTTGAGAGCGCACTTGACAAGGTTAAGATTATTGAAGACTTAGGTTATGATAATCTTGTTGTCAGCATCAAATCTTCTGATGTAATGATGTGCGTTAAAGCACATGAGCTTATTGCAAAACAGACTAATCATCCGCTTCATGTTGGAATTACTGAGTCCGGAACAATATTCTCAGGAAGCATTAAGTCATCAATCGGACTTGGACTTATACTTAATCAGGGAATTGGCGACACAATAAGAGTTTCGCTTACAGATGATCCTGTAAGGGAAATAGAGGCTGCGAAACTGATACTTAAGACTCTTGGCTTAAGAAAAGGCGGAATAGAAGTTGTTTCATGCCCTACATGCGGAAGAACAAGAATTAATCTTATAGACCTTGCAGGAAAGGTTGAGAAAATGGTTTCAGGGTATGACCTTGACTTGAAGCTTGCTGTAATGGGATGTGTAGTTAACGGACCGGGAGAAGCAAAGGAAGCTGATCTTGGAATTGCAGGCGGTGACGGCTGCGGAGTACTTATTAAACATGGAGAGATTATTAAGAAGGTTCCAGAAGAGGAACTTCTTGATACACTCAGGTATGAACTTGATAATTGGAATGAGTGATACATATGTACAGATTTTTTGAAGTGTTTAAGACGCTGAAGCTGCCAGAGGATCTGGCGGTGTATTTTGAGAATGTTGAAGTAACTAAAGTCTCGAAAACATCGACCAATTCTCTGGCACGCGTTTATATAAAGAGTGACAGGGTAATAGAAAAACCAATAATATTCAAGGTTGAGGATGCATTAAAGAAACAGATATTCCGTATATCCAACATGGACGTGCGGATTATCGACAGATATGTTTTGTCAGCACAGTATACGCCACAGACTGTAATGGATATATATTATGACAGTATCCTTGCAGAGCTGGAGAAATACTGGACACTTGAATATAATCTTTTAAAGAATTCCCAGTGGGAGTTTGAGAAAGAGGATATGCTTGTATTCACGATTGAGGACAGTTTCCTTGCACATCAGTATGCTGATACACTGACAGATTATTTCAAGAAAATATTCCTGAACAGATTCGGGTTTGAGATAGATGTTGAGTATCAGTATGCCAAGAAGAAGGAAAGCCAGTACGAGAGAGAAAATGCATACAGGATTAATCTTCGTGTCAAAGAAATTGAGAATAATATGATGGCGGCAGCAGAAGATAATGCCGACGGCAGGGATGATAAGAAGCTTACTTCTGAACAGAAGGCAGCAAAGAAAGCTGAGACAGCAGCCAAGCAGAAGGCGGCTAGAGCAGCATTTTTTGCAAGCGACAACAGGGGCAGGGAAGAGCTTAAGACATACAGCAGAAAGCCTGCTAACGAAGATGTTTTATATGGAAGAGATTTTGACGGTGATGTAACACCGATTGAACAGATAGATACGGCAATCGGAGATGTTATTATCTCTGGCATGGTCCGTAATGTTGAAATGCGTGAAATCCGTAACGAAAGAACTATTATTATGTTCAATGTCACAGATTTTACAGACACTATTACAGTAAAGGTTTTTGCAAAAAATGAGCAGGTACCAGAGCTTTCAGGTGTTATCAAGAAGGGTAATTTCTTAAAGATTAAGGGTAACGCTACATTTGACAAGTACGACCAGGAAATATCAATTGCCAATGTGTGGGGCATAAGAAAAGGATCTGATACAAGACAGGTGCGTAATGACCTCGCACTTCATAAAAGAGTTGAGCTGCACTGCCATACCAAGATGAGTGATATGGATGGTGTGTCTTATGTATCTGATATTATCAAACAGGCAATCAGATGGGGACATAAGGCAATTGCAATTACTGACCACGGTGTTGTGCAGGCATTTACAGATGCATTCCATACGATGAGCGACCTCAAAGGCTCTTATGCCAAGAAGGGTGAGAAGCTTGATTTTAAGATAATATATGGAGTCGAGGCTTATCTTGTTGATGATACCAAGCAGATAGTAACGAATCCGAGAGGACAGAGCTTTAACGATACATATGTTGTGTTCGACCTTGAGACAACGGGATTTTCTGCGGAAGTTGACAGAATTATAGAGATAGGTGCAGTCAAGGTGTGCAATGGTGAGATAGTAGACAGATTCTCTACATTTGTTAATCCTGAGATTCCTATTCCATTCAGAATAGAGACGCTTACGCACATTAATGACCAGATGGTTATGAATGCACCTAAGATAGAGGAGATTCTGCCTAAGTTTCTTGAATTCTGCGAGGATGCTGTTATGGTTGCACATAATGCGGAATTCGATACGAGCTTCATAATCAATAAGGCAGAGAAGATTGGTATAAATGTGGATACTACCATTATAGACACAGTGCTTCTTGCACAGTTTCTTATGCCTAATCTTCATAATTATAAGCTGGATACGCTTACAAAGCATCTTAATGTTGTACTTGAAAGCCACCACAGGGCGGTTGACGATGCTGCTGCGACTGCAGACATATTTGTCAAGATGATTAAAATGCTTTACGACAGGGATATTCCGGATGTTGATAAGCTTAATGAGGAAGGTAAGATGGATGAGAACGCCATCAAGAAGCTTCATCAGTATCACTGTATAATTCTTGCTTCTAATGAGATGGGAAGGATTAATCTGTACAGACTTGTTTCTGCATCACATTTGCAGTACTTTAACAGATTCCCTAAGATACCGAAGAGTCTTGTTAACCAGTACAGGGAAGGTCTTATTATAGGAAGTGCGTGTGAGGCAGGTGAGCTTTTCAGAAGTCTTGTAAATGGTCGTTCAGAAGCAGAGATAGCGAGAATAGTTAATTTCTATGACTATCTTGAGATACAGCCAATTGGCAATAACAGGTTCATGATTGAGAAAGAAGACTGTTATGTTCAGAATGAGGAGGATTTGCGCAATCTGAACCGTAAAATAGTAGAACTTGGCGACAAATTCGGCAAGCCTGTTGTGGCAACCTGCGATGTGCATTTCTTAAATCCAGAGGATGAAGTGTATCGTAGAATTATCATGGCAGGAAAAGGCTTTGATGATGCGGATAATCAGGCACCGCTGTATCTTCATACTACTGAAGAAATGCTTCATGAGTGCGATTATCTCGGAAGCGACAAGGCATACGAGGTTGTTGTAACCAACACTAATAAGATTATGGATATGTGTGAGGAGATTGAGCCTGTAAGACCGGATAAATGTCCTCCGTTCATTGAGAACTCTGACCAGATGCTTCGAACAATCTGTGAAAATAGAGCTCATGAGATATATGGTCCGGAGCTTCCACAGATAGTAACTGAGCGATTAGAGCGAGAACTTAACTCAATTATCTCTAACGGATATTCCGTTATGTACATAATTGCGCAGAAACTGGTGTGGAAGTCTAATGATGACGGATACCTTGTTGGCTCAAGAGGTTCGGTTGGTTCTTCATTAGCAGCAACAATGGCGGGTATCACCGAGGTTAATCCGTTAAGCCCGCATTATCTGTGTCCAAAATGCTACTATAATGATTTCTATTCAGATGAAGTCAAAGCATTTGCCGGAGGCGCAGGCTGCGATATGCCTGATAAGATATGCCCAAAATGCGGAGCGAAGCTTAATAAGATGGGATTTGATATTCCGTTCGAGACTTTCCTTGGTTTCAAGGGAAACAAAGAGCCTGATATTGATCTTAACTTCTCCAATGAATACCAGAGTAAGGCTCATGCCTACACAGAGGTTATCTTTGGAAAAGGGCAGACCTTCAAAGCTGGAACTATCGGTACTGTCGCAGAAAAGACTGCGTATGGTTTCGTTATGAAGTATTTTGAAGAGAAGTCAGCAAAGAATGCACTTGAGGGCAAGCCTCCTATTGTTAAGAGAAAATGTGAGATAGAACGAATAGCAGAAGGCTGTATTGATATTAGAAGAACTACAGGACAGCATCCTGGTGGAATTGTTGTACTTCCAATTGGTGAAGAGATTCATTCATTTACACCGGTACAGCACCCTGCAAATGATATGACGACATCTATAGTAACAACACATTTTGATTACCATAGTATTGACCACAACCTGTTAAAGCTTGATATCTTAGGACATCTTGATCCTACAATGATACGAATGTTACAGGATTTAACGGGAATTGACCCTCTTGAGATTCCACTAGATTCTAAAGAGGTTATGTCACTGTTCCAGAACACTTCTGCGCTAGGAATCAAGCCTGAGGATATAGGCGGCACAAAGTTAGGAGCACTTGGAATACCAGAATTTGGTACTGACTTTGCTATGCAGATGCTTATGGATACTAAACCACAGTATTTCTCAGACCTTGTCCGTATCGCAGGACTTGCGCATGGTACTGATGTATGGCTTGGCAATGCACAGACTCTTATTAAAGAAGGAAAAGCTACTATTTCAACAGCTATATGTACACGAGACGATATTATGATATATCTTATCCAGAAGGGACTTGATTCAGAGGAATCATTTAAGATAATGGAAATGGTCCGAAAGGGTAAGGTCGCATCCGGCAAATGTAAAGAATGGCCGGAGTGGAAGCAGGATATGATTGACCATGGTGTACCGGACTGGTATATATGGTCATGCGAGCGAATCAAGTACATGTTCCCTAAGGCACATGCTGCAGCGTATGTTATGATGGCATGGCGTGTTGCATACTGTAAGGTGTTCTATCCGCTTGCATATTACACAGCTTACTTTAGTATAAGAGCCACAGCATTTGACTATGAGAAAATGGCTATGAGTCCTGTAAGGCTTGAACACTATATTGCAGAGTACAAAGCCAAGAAAGCAGAAGGAACAATCTCTAATACAGAAGATGATGAACTTGGTGTAATGCGTATTGTTCAGGAAATGCATGCAAGAGGCTATGAATTCACACCTATAGACATATATAAGGCAAAGGCAAGAACATTCCAGATAATTGATGGAAAGATTATGCCATCATTCAATGTTATATCAAAGGTAGGTGAAGTCGCCGGAGAGTCAATAGAGATAGCCGCCAGAGATGGCGAATTCTTATCAAAGGATGACTTACGCCAGCGAGCCAAGATAGGACAGTCAGCGATTGATAAGCTTTCAGAGCTTGGAATACTTGGAGATATGACAGACAGCAACCAGTTGTCACTGTTTGACCTGTAATGGGGAATTGAGGTGAGTGTGATGATGGCTTGGGATGGGAAAATGTGTTAAGAGGATGAGCTAAGTGGATGCGCTACGGTGATGTTTTGCGATGATGTGTTGCGGGCATTACTGTGTGTGTTATGTGGTGAACACCTACTAAAAGCTATCGGATAACAGAATTAGTGGGTATTTTTCTTATAATATTGCTACGGTTTCAGAGCAGAGACCTACTAAAGTATCTAAGTATTGTACTTTGGTAGGTCTT
>ERZ834722.3617-NODE-3617-length-10201-cov-8.636211_pt1 | contig 10201 bp, 9 predicted proteins | sample MGYA00519576_ERZ834722 | MGnify/ENA primary metagenome ERZ834722 (study PRJEB31850, sample SAMEA3708759) | human gut metagenome | biome: human gut; feature: human-associated habitat; material: faeces | place: China | collected 2014 ...
ACCTACGATGGGGGAGTCAAAGTCCCCTGCCTTACCGCTTGGCGATGGCGCATCAGTAGAGAATAGTATAGCATATTTTTCAAAATTCCACAAGCCCGCCGGGCGGTTCCACCCAAATTTTCTGAGCCGGGCAGGCAAATCCCGTCCTTGCCGGGGTCCCACCGATATGATATACTTGCACTGTAAAAGTTTTCCTGTTCAGCGCGTGACGCAGAAAGGAGCGCGGCTTATGGACCATATCATTCTCGGCATCCTTTTTCTGGTATGGGGCGCGGCGGACGTCCTCCGCCTCGAGCTGCCCGGCATACTGGGCAAGCGGCTGAAATCTGCCAGCGCCGAGGAACGCCGCCTTTGGCAGAGGCTTCTGGGTGTGCTGGAGCTCATCGTGGGCGGCGGGCAGCTGCTGTTCTACTTTTTCTCCGACAATCAGACCGTCACCAGCATCATCCTCGCGGTGATGATACTCGCCGCCGTCTGCATCCTCGGGCCGTACTACCACTGGCGGAAGCAGGAAAAAGAGAACACACAGGAATGAATCACGGGAGGAAACAGTATGGGGCCTTGGTATTACGAAGTCGTGAGCTTTGACGGCGATTACGTCAACCTGCGCCGCACCGACATCGAGAGCGACGAGCTGAACCCGGTGGCACTGGCGCTCCTGCCGCCGGAAATCGACGTGGGCAGCAAGCTCAAGTGCGAATATTTCCAGTACGAGATCATCAGCTGACAAAACGAAGCGCCGCCCGTTCGGGCGGCGTTTCTGCATCTTCTGATAAAGTTATACGCGCTCGGCCACCAGCTGGAAGCCTGCCTTGGTGAGTTCCTGCCGGATCTGCTCGATCTGGGCGTTGTCGCGGGTCTCGAGAGTTAGCTTGAGGAAGCAGCTGGAGATGGGCATATTGGGGTCGGAGCCGTCGTGGAGGACGGACACCACATTGCTGCCGCAGCGGGAGACGATGTCGGCCACCTGCTGCAGCTGGCCGGGCTTGTCTTCCAGCGCGATGGTCAGGTTGGCTTTGCGGCCACTCATGACGAGGCCGCGGGTGATGACGCGGTTGAGGATGTTCACGTCGATGTTGCCGCCGGAGACGAGGCAGACGACCTTCTTACCTTCGATGGGCAGCTTGTGGAAGAGCGCCGCCGCCACAGGCACTGCGCCTGCACCCTCGGCCACCAGCTTCTGGTTCTCCATCAGAGAGAGGATGGCGGCTGCGGTCTCGTCCTCAGTGACGGTGACGATGTCGTCCACATACTCTTCACAAAGCTTATAGGTCAGCTCACCGGGGGTCTTGACCTGAATGCCGTCTGCGAAGGTGGAGACGGCAGAGAGGGTCTGGTATTTGTGCTCATGGAGAGAGCGGTACATGCTGGGTGCGCCCTCGGCCTGCACGCCGTAGACCTTGACGTCGGGCTTCAGGCTCTTGATGGCAAATGCCACGCCGGAGATGAGTCCGCCGCCGCCCACAGGCACGATGACAGCGTCCACATCGGGCAGCTGGTCGAGAATTTCGAGGCCGATAGTACCCTGACCGGCAATGACCTGCTCGTCGTCGTAGGGGTGGATGAAGGTCATGCCCGTTTCTTCCTGCAGCTCCACGGCCTTGTCGTGGGCGTCGTCGTAGGTGCCGGGTACGAGGCAGACCTCCGCACCGAGGTTCTTGGTGTTCTCAACCTTCATGATGGGCGCACCGTCCGGCATACAGACGATGCTCTTGATGCCGCGGCGGGTAGCGGCCAGCGCCACGCCCTGTGCGTGGTTGCCCGCCGAGCAGGCGATGACGCCCTTGTCGCTCTCTTCCTTGGAGAGCTGGCTGATCTTATAATAAGCGCCGCGCACCTTGAAGCTGCCGGTCACCTGCAGGTTCTCGGTCTTGAGGTAGAGCTGGCAGTCCTTGGAGAGCCGGGGTGCCTCGATGAGGTCGGTCTTGCGGGCTACGTCCTTGAGGACAAAGGCGGCGTGGTAGATCTTATCCAGTGTCAGCATATCGTTTTTCCCATCCTATCTCTGTTTATCCATCCCGGCACACGGGCTATTTTTATTGTTAAAGACAGGATTTAGTATAGTTTACATAAATTGATTTGTCAAATGAATCTATTTCACAGTTTAAGGCAGAAAGCGGAATTTGCTGACATTGTATTATAGAAAAAACGCCGCCATTCACCAAACAGTGAACAGCGGCGGGGTATTACCACTTTATCCTATTACTTTCCGGTAAACTCAAATCTCCGCGAGGATAGCGTCACCCATGGCGGTGCAGCCGAGGCAGGTGCAGCCCTCGCTCATGTTGTCGGCGGTGCGCAGGCCCTTGTCCAGAACCTTATTCACCGCGTTCTCAATGGCGTCAGCCTCCTCAGTCATACCGAAGGAGTAGCGCAGCATCATAGCGGCGGAGAGGATGCAGGCAGTAGGGTTGACGATGTCCTTGCCCGCGATGTCGGGAGCAGAGCCGTGGATAGGCTCATACAGGCCCCGGGTGCCGTCGCCCAGACTGGACGAGGGGATCATGCCGATGGAGCCGGTAATCATGGAGGCCTCGTCGGAGATGATGTCGCCGAACATGTTCTCGGTGACGATGACGTCGAACTGGCTGGGGTCCTTGACGACCTGCATGGCACAGTTGTCCACGAACATCTCGCTGTACTCCACCTCGGGGTACTCAGCCTGCAGGCGGTGCATGACCGCACGCCAGAGGCGGCTGGTATCCAGCACGTTGGCCTTATCCACGCAGCAGAGCTTCTTGCGGCGCTTCATTGCCGTCTCGAAGCCGATGCGGCCAATGCGCTCGATTTCATGCTCCGAGTAGGGCATGGAATCCACAGCCTGCTTCTCGCCGCTTCCCAGCGTGTAAGTCTCGTGCTTGCCGAAGTAGACGCCGCCGATGAGCTCACGCACGATGATGAAGTCGATGCCCTTTGCCACGATCTCGGGCTTGAGGGGGCTGGCCGGAGCCAGCTGGGGCCAGATCTTGGCCGGGCGGTTGTTGGAGTAGAGGCCCATGCCGGCGCGGAGGCGGAGCAGACCCTTTTCAGGGCGCTGCTCACCGGGCAGACCCTCCCACTTGGGGCCGCCCACTGCGCCCAGAAGGACGCTATCGGCCGTGAGGCACTTGTCCAGCTCATGCTGGGGCAGCGGGTCGCCGTACTTGTCGATGGCCTCACCGCCCATCGCGGCGTCGGTGTAGTGGAAGGTGTGGCCGTACTTTTCGGCCACCTTATCGAGAACGCGGAGGGTCTGCTTCACGATCTCGGGGCTGGAGCAGTCGCCCCAGATGACAGCAATGTTTTTTTCCATTTTAGGCTCCTTATTTCTTCGTCAGCGACTTCATCAGACCGCCGTCGGCGATGATCTTCTGGATGAACGGCGGGAAGGGTTCGGCCTGGAAAGTCTTGCCGGTGGTCTCATCGGTGATGACGCCGGTATCAAAATCCACGCTGACAGTATCGCCTGCGCTGATGGCGTCCACGGCCTCGGGGCATTCCATGATGGGCAGGCCGATGTTGATGCTGTTGCGGTAGAAGATGCGTGCGAAGCTCTTGGCGATGACGACAGAGATTCCGGCGGTCTTGATGGCCAGCGGTGCGTGCTCACGGGAGGAGCCGCAGCCGAAGTTCCAACCGCCCACCATGATGTCGCCGTCCTTGACGTTGTTGATGAAGTCCTTGTCAATGTCCTCCATGCAGTGGCTGGCCAGCTCTCTGGCATCCTGCGTGTTCAGGTGGCGGGCCGGGATGATGACGTCGGTATCCACGTTATCCGGGTATTTGAAAACAGAACCGTTTGCGTTGTTCATGGGTGACTCTCCTTTTCTCAGACCGTGCGGGGGTCGGTGATGTAGCCGGTCAGTGCGCTGGCGGCAGCGGTGGCGGGCGAAGCCAGATACACCTCGCTCTTGACGTGGCCCATGCGGCCCACGAAGTTGCGGTTGGTCGTGGAGACGCAGCGCTCACCCTCGGCGAGGATGCCCATGTAGCCGCCGAGGCAGGGGCCGCAGGTGGGGGTGGAGACGATGCAGCCCGCGTCGATGAAGGCTGTCGTCCAGCCGCGGAGGATGCACTCCTTGTACACGGCCATGGTGGCGGGGATGATGATGCCGCGCACGCCCTTTGCGATGTGTTTGCCCTTCAGGATGTTGTGAGCGGCCTCCATATCCTCGAGGCGGCCATTGGTGCAGCTGCCGATGACCACCTGGTCGATCTTGATGTCCTTGCCCTCGCTGGCGGGGTGGGTGTTCTCGGGCAGGTGGGGGTAGCTGACGGTCGGCTCGAGGGCAGAGAGGTCGATTTCAATGGTCTTCTCGTACTCGGCGTCCGGGTCGGCCTCATAGAACACCGGCTCGCGCTGGCTGCGGCCCTTGAGATAAGCCTTGGTCACGTCGTCCACGGGGAAGATGCCGTTCTTGGCACCGGCCTCGATGGCCATGTTGCAGATGCTCAGGCGGTCGTCCATGGAGAGGGAAGCGACGCCCGGGCCGGTGAACTCCATCGACTTATACAGCGCACCATCCACGCCGATCATACCGATGATGTGGAGGATGAGGTCTTTGCCGGAAACTTTCGGCGGCAGCTTGCCGTTCAGCACGAACTTGATGGCGGCAGGCACCTTGAACCATGCCATGCCGGTAGCCATGCCGGCGGCCATATCGGTGGAGCCAACGCCGGTGGAGAATGCGCCCAGTGCGCCGTAGGTGCAGGTGTGGCTGTCGGCGCCGATGACGCAGTCACCGGCTGTCACAATGCCTTTTTCGGGCAGCAGAGCGTGCTCGATGCCCATCTGGCCCACATCGTAGAAATTGAGGATGTCGTACTTGTTGGCGAACTCGCGGCACTGCTTGGACTGGGTCGCGCTCTTGATGTCCTTGTTGGGGACGAAGTGGTCGAGGACGATGGCGATGTGCTCTTTGTCGAACACGCCGTTGAAGCCCGCCTTTTCGAACTCGTTGATGGCGACGGGGGTAGTGATGTCATTGCCCAGCACGATGTCGAGCTTGGCGTTGATGAGCTGGCCTGCCTTGACCTTGGCGAGGCCTGCGTGTGCAGCCAGAATTTTCTGCGTCTGGGTCATTCCCATGGTTCATTCTCCTTTTGATACTCTCTCAAAAATCTCTCTTTATTTATTGTTGATCGCGCTGACCAGTGCATGGATACCGGCCACGATAATATCGGTATCGGTGCCTGCACCCCAGGTGACGATGCCGTCGCCCCACTCGAGGCCGACGTAGGAAGCGGCGCGGGAGGTGGAGCCTTCGTCCAGACTGTGCTCGGAGTAAGTTTCCAGGTGGAAGTCCATGCCGGTGGCGCTCTGGATAGCGTTTGCCACAGCATCCAGACGGCCATTACCCACCGAGGTGACCACCTTGCGCTGACCGTTCAGATCCAGCGTGACGGTGGCGGTGATGCCGTTGACCTGTGCAAAGTGGGCCTCGATGACAGACAGGGGTTTCGACTTGTTGAGGAAGGTATCCTCGAAGATGTGGAGCACTTCGCCTGCGCTCAGCTCCTTGTGGTTGTGGTCGGACACGCTCTTGACCTTGTAGCCCAGCGCCTCGCGCATCTTTGCGGGCAGGTTGTAGCCGTAGTTCTGCTCCAGCACGAAGCCGATGCCGCCCTTGCCGCTCTGGCTGTTGATGCGGATGACGTCGGCGTCGTAGGTGCGGCCAATGTCGTGGGGGTCCACCGGAATATAGGGGCAGGTCCAGCGGTGGTCGCCCTTCTCTTTGCGGTAGGCCATGCCCTTTGCAATGGCGTCCTGATGGCTGCCCGAGAAGGCGGCGAACACCAGCTGGCCGGCGTAGGGGGTGCGCTCGTAGATGTGCATCCGGGTGACCCGCTCATAGGTGGCGCAGATGGCGGGCATATCGGAGAAGTCCAGCTTCGGGTCTACGCCGTGGCTGTACATATTCATCGCGAGGGTCACAGCGTCCACGTTGCCGGTGCGCTCGCCGTTGCCGAAGAGGCAGCACTCCACCCGCTGAGCGCCTGCCAGAACGGCCAGCTCTGCACAGGCGACGCCGGTGCCGCGGTCATTATGCGGATGGGTGGAGATGATGACGCTGTCACGGTACTTGAGGTGCTTGTCGCAATACTCGATCTGGTTTGCGTAAACGTGGGGCATACTCATCTCGACCGTGACCGGCAGGTTGATGATCATGGGGCGGTCGGGGGTGGGCTGCATGATGTCCAGGACCGCGTTGCAGACCTCAACGGCGTAGTCCACCTCGGTGCCGGTGAAGCTCTCGGGGCTGTACTCGAAGAGGAAGTTGCCCTCATACTCCTCGCTCAGCTGCTTGACCAGCTTTGCGCCGTCCACGGCAATCTGCTTGATCTCCTCCTTAGACTTGTGGAACACCTGCTCGCGCTGGGCGACGGAGGTGGAATTATAGAAGTGGATGACCGCACGAGGTGCGCCCTTGACAGCCTCGAAGGTGCGGCGGATGATATGGTCGCGGCACTGGGTCAGCACCTGCACGGTGACATCGTCGGGGATCATGTTCTTCTCGATGAGGGTACGGAGGAACTCGTACTCCGTCTCGCTGGCGGCCGGGAAGCCGACTTCGATCTCCTTGAAGCCAATTTTGACCAGCATCTGGAAGAATTCCAGCTTTTCCTCGAGGCTCATGGGGACGATAAGGGCCTGATTGCCGTCGCGCAGGTCCACGCTGCACCAGGTGGGAGCTTTCTCGATGTGGTCTTTCTTGACCCAGCTGTCATAGCCGGCGGGGACCGGGTAATATCCCGGTGCGTACTTGGTAGCGTCCATCATAATTCTTGTCCTCCATTTTTGCTGTGTCAACCTCTCAGTCTCGCATTCGCTCGACAGGGCCGGGCTGCGGCAGCGCGTCAGCGCTGACTGAGAGGTTGACTCCTTTTATCAAACGAAAAGGCTCCCGTCTCTCAAAGGACGAAATCCCCTGAGAGACGAGAGCCTGTAATTTCTGTTACAGGGCACCCGTGGTACCACTCTCTTTGCTGTGCCAAAAGCACAGCCGCTCTGCACGATCGGCTTTTTGAAGCGAATCGCTGCCCTTATAACGGTGGGCTTCCGTCAGGACCTACTGTCTGCTTCAGTCCTGCCGCTCAGGGGCCAGTAACCGAGACCCTCTGCACCGCCTTGCACCATCCGGCGGCTCTCTGCACGCAGAAGAAAATCGTTTTTTCCCCGTCAACGCATTTGCGCTTTGTTCAAAGTGGTTTCATTTTAGCAAAAGCCGCCGCCACTGTCAAGCAGTTTGACTCACATTGAAAATGAAACGATTTCACATAAATAGCAGCATAAATTTTCAAAATTTGCGGGTGGATTCTTTGCTTTGTTAAGAATCTGCGAAGTTTTTGCAAAGTTCGCCTCGAAACGCTGGTTTCTGAAATGGCGTCGTGGTATGCTGTTTGCAACGTAAGGAGGGACCCCCATGAAAGAAGTCAAGACCCCCAAAAAGCCATTGGCTATTTACTACGCCATTGTATTACTGGTGCTGATGCTGCTCAACTTCGTGCTCGTGCCGTGGATGAGCGAACGGCAGGTAAAAGAAGTGGACTACGGCACCTTCATGTCTATGACCGAGGACAAAGACATCGGCCGGGTGGATGTGGAATCGAACCAGATCATCTTTACTGATAAAGACGAAAAGCAAATTTACAAGACCGGCCTGATGAACGACCCTGACCTGACCCAGCGCCTCTACGACGCAGGCGCACAGTTTTCCAGTGAGATCGTCGAGCAGGCTTCGCCGCTGCTGAGCTTTCTGCTGAGCTTTGTGCTGCCCATCGTCCTCTTCGTCTGGCTGGGCAATTTCATGAACAAAAAGCTCATGGAAAAGGCCGGCGGCGCGAACTCAATGATGTTCGGCGGCGTGGGCAAGTCCAACGCCAAAGTCTACGTCCAGTCCACCCACGGCATCCGCTTTGCGGATGTGGCCGGCGAAGATGAGGCCAAAGAGAACTTACAGGAAATCGTAGATTATCTGCACGACCCCAAGAAATACGAAGAGATCGGTGCCTCGATGCCCAAGGGCATCCTGCTCGTCGGCCCTCCGGGTACCGGCAAGACCATGCTGGCAAAGGCCGTGGCGGGCGAATCCAACGTGCCGTTCTTCTCCATCTCCGGCTCGGAGTTCGTGGAGATGTTCGTGGGCATGGGCGCGTCCAAAGTCCGTGATCTGTTCAAGCAGGCCAAGGAAAAAGCCCCCTGCATCGTGTTCATCGACGAGATAGACGCCATTGGCCAGAAGCGCAACAGCGGCCAGCTGGGCGGCAACGACGAGCGCGAGCAGACCCTGAACCAGCTGCTCACCGAGATGGACGGCTTCGAGGGCAACAGCGGCGTCATCATCCTCGCGGCCACCAACCGTCCGGATTCCCTTGACCCGGCCCTGACCCGTCCCGGCCGCTTTGACCGCCGTGTTCCTGTGGAACTGCCCGACCTCAAGGGCCGCGAAGAGATCCTGAAGGTCCACGCCAGGAAAGTCGCTCTTGCCCCCGGCATCGACTTCAACACCGTGGCCCGGATGGCCTCCGGTGCCTCCGGCGCAGAGCTGGCCAACATCGTCAACGAAGCCGCCTTGCGGGCCGTGCGCGCTGGCCGCAAGAGCGTGACCGAGGCCGACCTCGAGGAGAGCATCGAGGTGGTCATTGCCGGCTACCAGAAGAAGAACTCCATCCTCACCGACAAGGAAAAGTGCATCGTAGCCTACCATGAGATCGGCCACGCACTGGTGGCGGCGCTTCAGAATCACTCCGCACCCGTGCAGAAGATCACCATCATCCCCCGCACCTCGGGCGCACTGGGCTACACCATGCAGGTCGAAGAAGGCAACCACTACCTGATGACCAAGGAAGAGCTGGAAAATAAGATCGCCACCCTCACCGGCGGACGTGCTGCCGAGGAAGTGGTGTTCGGCTCCATCACCACCGGCGCGTCCAACGACATCGAGCAGGCCACCAAGCTTGCCCGCGCCATGCTCACCCGTTACGGCATGAGCAAAGAGTTCGACATGGTGGCCCTGGAGACGGTGAACAACCAGTATCTGGGCGGCGACACCTCGCTGGCCTGCTCGGCGCAGACCCAGCGCGAGATCGACCAGCGGGTCGTGGAGCTGGTAAAGGCCCAGCACGAAAAGGCCATCAAGATCCTCACCGACAACCGTGCAAAGCTCGACGAGCTGGCGAAGTACCTTTATGAAAAGGAGACCATCACCGGCGACGAGTTCATGGAGATCCTGAATCAGTGAGCATCCGATCCGTAAATCAGAAAAGAGGAGGAGCCGAAGGGCGCCTCCTCTTTTGCTGCCGTCTCACAGCCCCAGGCCGTAGATGCGGTTGGCGTTGTCAAAGAACACCGGCTCCCAGTGTGTCTCCGGCACCAGCCGGCGGATAAAGCCGATATATTCTCCCAGGTTGACAATGGGCCAGTCGGTCCCGAACATCACCTTGTCCCAGCACTGGATGGCCGTCAGCCAGGTGCGCAGCAGGAACACGTAGCCCGCCTGCTCCCGGGAATAGGCGTCCAGGTCCACCCGCCCCTCCAGAAGGCCGGACAGGTCGGCGGCCACATTGGGATTTTTCTCCACCACTGCCGCCGCGGCCTCCAGAAAGGGGTTGCCGAAGTGGCACATGACGAACTGGGTATCCGGATGGTCTGCCGCCACCTCATCCAGGGCCAGGGGGTGGCAGTATTTCAGATGGGCCCGGGAGAAGGCGGTCAGCCCCATGTGAACGGCCACCGGCTTACCGTAACGGGCTGCCAGGCGGTAGATGGGCTGGTACATGGGGTCCGACAGAGCGATCTTGTTGTACCCGGGGTACAGCTTCACGCCGCAGCAGTTGTCCCGCCGCAGGTGCGCCTCCACCCGGTCCGCCAGGTCCGGGATCACCCGGTTCCCGTCCTCCAGCAGGCTGCTGTCCAGGCCCACGCAGTAGTGGAACAGGTCTGTGGGGTAGTCGTGCCGCCGGAGCTCCAGATTGTGATTTCCCATCACCACGCCGTGGACAATGTGCAGTTCTCCATAGACCTCCCGCAGATGGTCCACGTTGTTGTGATGGCCTACCTGCCGGGCCATCTCCTCGGCAGAATCCTCCGAAAACAGGTGCAGGTGGGCGTCGATGATCTTCATACCCGCAGTTCTCCTTCCAGTTCGCCCCGGTATCCAGCGGAGCGGCGATTTTTCAACACCGCTATTATAACAGAGTTTGCCGCCTTCGCAACCCCCGT
>ERZ834722.3618-NODE-3618-length-10201-cov-2.643603_pt1 | contig 10201 bp, 8 predicted proteins | sample MGYA00519576_ERZ834722 | MGnify/ENA primary metagenome ERZ834722 (study PRJEB31850, sample SAMEA3708759) | human gut metagenome | biome: human gut; feature: human-associated habitat; material: faeces | place: China | collected 2014 ...
TCCCGGACGCTGCGGGCAGAATTGAACTGCGGATACATATACATTACCTCTCCTCTAGTATGCGAATAGGTCTTACTTATACCAACTTTCCACTGTGGTGGTAAAGACGGATGTGCCGACGGGGATGTCGTACCTGACCGCGGGGATGACCGTGTTGGGGTCGTACAGGTTCGTGTTGGGGTAGGCGTTCACAAGGAAGCCCTCGCCGCCACGGCCCTGCACGGTGCAGCGGCAGGTGTCGTTGTGGGCCTCGGCCCCGGTGCCGTTGGCCGCGGCGGCAAAGCCGGCGGCGAACTTGGGCACGGCAAAGCCGCAGTCATACGCCGTGCAGGCGATGGTGCTCTCCACCGTATGGTTGCGGACGTGGCCCCACTTAGTGGGCACCAGCTCCGTCGTGACCTTGATGCCCGGGAAGGGCCGCCACTCGCTCAGCAGACGGTCCCCCATCAGGACAAACCTGTCGCTGTGGCGGCGCACGAAGGTCCAGCCGTCGATGACGAAGGCCAGCATACTGTCGGGCGCGGCCTGCTCCAGCTGCACATAGCTGCGGCTGGCCGAGAAGCCGAACCGCGTGTTGTAGACGAACTTGCCGTACTTCTCGACAAACTGGCCGTGGTCGCCCTTCTCGTAGTTGGCGGGCGAGTAGGCGTTCAGCTGGCCGTCCGGCAGACGCTGCAAAAGCAGGTCTGCGCTGGGCTGGCCGGTCACACCGGCGCGGGTCAGCTCGACGGGCAGCGGGGCGGCCTCGGCACTCCAGAACGGGTGGTCGTCGGGCAGGGCCAGCAGCAAAAAGACCTTCAGGCCCCAGTACGGGCTGCCGGGGGCGTTGTACTGCTCGGCCATGTACTGCTGCGGGTAGCCGTAGCCGATGGTCAGCACGCCGTCGCGGTCAAAGATGGGCCGTGCCAGCCACCAGTTCAAATTGCGCACGATGATGCCCTTCATGACCGGCAGGGGCAGCGGCTCGAGACCGGCCCAGATGCAGGCGGAGTAGAAAGCGCTCTGGCCGATGCGGTAGGTCAGGCTGCGGCCAAAAGGCAGCGCCGCGCCGTTTTCATCGAACCAGCGCGCAAACTGCTGGCCAAACTTGGTCACGCGGTTCCGGTAGAGCGCCGCGCGGGCGGGGTCGCTCTTAGCGGCAAACACGCTGTAGAGCACGGTGTAATACTGGATGGCCCAGGGGTTGTAGTAATCCTTCTGGGGCTTGATGTCCGCCGGGCCGTCGGAGTACCAGCCGTCGGCGACGTACCATTTATCGACCTCGGCCATGTCAGCGGCGGCGCGGGCCATATCGCAGGGCATCCCGACAGAGTCGAGCGCCAGATTGACGAGCACGCGGAACAGCAGCCAGTTGCAGCCGGGCAGGTCATGGTGGTTGATGGTGTCGAGCCACTTGGCCAGATTGGCCTTTTCGGCGTCGGTCAGCGGCTCCCAGACGCTCTCAGGCGTCTCCAGGATCGCGCAGGCCAGCGCGGCCATCTCCACAAAGAGCTGGTCATAATCGTTCGGGTCGCCCCAGTATTCGGGGCTCTCGGGGTCGGTGCCGCTGACCAGACCCTTGCGGTAGATGCGCAGGAAGTCATCCGCCCTGCCGCCGCCCGTCCAGAACGGGGCCAGCGCCCACAGCGGGCGGGAGAAGGCTTCCATCTCGATCGTGCGGCCCGGGTAGGTCACGCCGGTGTCGCCAAGGTGCAGCCGTGCGCCGCCCTCGGAATACAGCGGCAGCAGCGGGTCCAGAAATCGGTGCATCAGCGCCGTAAAATCGGACTTTGTATGTAATTTCATCACCAGTACAGCTCCCAATCCTTTGTCAATCTCGTCAGCGCTTCCATGTAGAAGTAGTCGCCCCAGCTGACACACTCGTCAACGCCCTCGGGCGTGCAGGTGTTGTAGGGGCTCTTTTTGCTGTAGGTGCCGTGGCGCACAAGGCCGATGCCCTGCGGGCCTTCCTTGACGGCGTAGTGCCGGGCCACGCTGCCCAGCATCTGGGCGGCCAGCTTCGTGTACTCGGCAGCTTCGTCGGTGCCGACGTACTTGGCGGCCTCCAGCAGGCCGCAGGCCACGATGGACGCGGAGGAGGAGTCGCGTGGCTCCTCGGTGCCGCTGGTGAAGGTCATATCCCAGTACGGGACCAGGTCCTCGGGCAGGCGCTCCAGATAGTAGGCCAGCACACGGCGGAAGGCGTCCAGATACTCGGGGCGTCTGGTGTAGCGGTAGCTGATGGCCGTGCCGTAGACGCCCCACGCCTGACCGCGGGCCCAGCAGGAGTCATCCTTATAGCCCTGACAGGTCGCGCCGCGCACAGGGCCGCCGGTCACGGGGTCCATGAAGAAGGTGTGGTAGGTCGAGCCGTCCGGGCGGATGGAGTTGGCCAGACAGGTCGTGACATGCTTGTGCGCCAGATCGGCGTAGTGGGCGTCGCCGGTGGTCTCGCTGGCCCAGTAGAGCAGCGGCACGTTCAGCAGGCAGTCGATGATGTAGCGGTAGTTGTCTGCAGCGCCGAGCGCGCCCCACGCCTGAAAGAACTCGCCCTTCTCCTGAAAGCGGGTGCAGAGCTGGTCGGCAGCCAAGATGGCGGCCCTTCTCCCCTTCTCACTGCCGGTCAGCTTGTAGGCGGCGACACAGGACGGGCTGTACAGGAAGCCCATGTCGTGATGGTCGACCTCGATCTTGTGCTCAATGCGGTAGAGGAAGCTGTCCACCAGGGTCAGCGCGGTATTTTTGAACGCCTCGTCGCCGGTGCGCTCATAGCTCAGCCAGACCTCACCGGGCCAGAAGCCGCAGGTCCACTGGTTGTTCTCGCATTGGGGATAGATGTCATGGACGCTGGAATGGTTCTGGCAGTGGTCGGTATACAGCGGCAGATTCCGGCGGACGAGCGCGATAGCGGTATCCAGCGCCTGCTCAGCCTCGGGTTTGGTCAAAATGGGGTTTTTGAAAGTTTTCATGGAGAACCTCTTTTTTTAGATAATAGATAATAAAAAAGGTGGCGTTTTTGCCCGTTGGCAAAAACAAAATGGCGGTTGAGGAATTTCGTGCGGCGCCTTGTCGGCGCACTCCACCATATTTTTTGTCTTTTATCTATTATCTCTTATCTTAATAAAAACCGGGGCGCAGGGCTTTCGCCTTGCGCCCCGTACAAATGGGTAACTGCTGGGTAGCTATATCAGCCCTTCAGGCCGGAGGATGCAACGCCCTGGACGAAGTACTTCTGCAGGGACAGGAATACGATCAGGACCGGGATCAGTGCGACAACGGAAGCCGCCATGATCAGGCCATACTCGGCAGAGTACTGGCTGATGAACATACGCAGGCCGATCTGGATGGTCTTGAGCTCGGTCTTGGTCAGGTAGATCAGGGGTCCGAGGAAGTCGTTCCACGTGTTGACGAAGGTAAAGATGACCAGCGTCGACACAGCGGGCAGAGAAAGCGGCAGCATGATGCGGGCATAGATGCCGTACTCGGACAGACCGTCGATACGGGCAGCCTCGCACAGCTCGGTGGGAACGCCCTCATAGAACTGCTTCATCATGAAAACGCCGAAGGCGCTGAACGCCTGCAGGAAGATGATGGCCAGATGGGTGTTGTTCAGGTGCCAGGAGCGCATCATCATGAACTGGGGCACCATGTAAGCCTGCCAAGGCACCGCGATGGTCGCGATGTAGCCAAGGAACAGCACGTTCTTGCCCTTGAAGTTCAGCTTGGCGAACGCATAGGCGGCGAAGGAGGAGGTCAGGACCTGTAAGATCGTGACGATGATGGTCAGGAACGCGGTGTTCTTAACGAAGGTCAGCAGGGGGATCTTCGTCCAGATGTCCACATAGTTCTGCGGGCGCGGGTTCGAGGGGATCCACTCAATGGGGAACGTAAAGACGTCCTTGTTCAGCTTGAAGGATGCGGAAAGCATCCACAGGAACGGGATGAGCATCAGGGCGGCCACGACGATGAGCAGTGCATAGATCAGCACGCGGCTGACAACATGCTGCGCCTTCATGGAGCCTGTCTTTTTCTTAACTGCGGTAGTAGCCATGTGTGTTTCCTCCTTCCCTTAGTCGTTGCTGGACGAGCCCTTGAACTGGATGATGGTGACAAACAGCACCAGCACAAACAGCACCATGGACACGGCACTTGCGTAGCCGTACTTCGGCGTGTTGACGAAGGCTACGTTGTAGATGTAGTAAACAAGGGTCATGGTCGCATTGCCGGGGCCGCCCTGGGTGATCATGTACATCTGGTCATACACCTTGAAGGAGGCGATGGTCAGCATGATGATAACGAAGAAGGTGGTGGGCTTCAGCTGCGGCAGGGTTACATTCCAGAAGATCTGCCACTTGCTGGCGCCGTCCAGCTCGGCAGCCTCCTCCAGCTCGGGGTTGGTGCCCTGCAGACCGGCCAGGTAGATGACCATGTAATAGCCCATGTTCTTCCAGACGCTGAACAGGATGACCGTGATCATAGCGGTGTCCTTACCGGCGGCCCACTTGGGCAGGTTCTCCACGCCAAGGGTTGCGAGGATCTGGTTGACCGGGCCCATGGAGGGGCTGAAGATCATGTTCCAGACCGCAGCAACGGCGACCAGAGAAGCAACGTAGGGGAAGAACGAAACGGTACGGAAGAAGTTGCGGAACTTGACCTTCTGGTTCAGCAGCATGGCCAGACCAAGGCTGCACGCCAGCGTCAGCGGCACCGTGCCGATGGCGTAGACCAGCGTATTGACAAAAGCAGCCTTGAAAGTTTTGTCGCTCAACAGGGCAACAAAGTTGCTGATGCCGGTGAACTCAACGGGATGGACACCGTCCCAGTTGCAGAACGAAAGCCCGATAGCGAAGATCATGGGCACCAGCGTAAAGATGCAGAAGCCGATGAAGTTCGGTGCAATGAAGCTGTAGGCAACCAGACTGTCGCGGAGAGATTTGCTCATGCCGCGCTTCGGTTTTGCCTGCACAGCCTGCGTGGTTTCAGCCATGGGTCATACCTCCTCGGTGTTTTGGCAATAAGTAAGGGGCAGGCGCGCCCGCCCGCCCCTTTTGGAAGGAAAAGGAAAACTTATGAAAAAGAAGTCAGGGAATCGTTTGGGAATCAGCCGAGGATAGCCTGGACCTGCTCGTTCATGTTGGCGATGCCCTCGTCAACCGTCTCGCTCTCGGTCATGATGGCGTCATGCTCGGTGTTCAGGATGGTCTCGATCTCGGAAGCCTTGTCAGACAGAGGCATCTCGAGGTAAACAGCAGTGGTCTTCAAAGCCTCCTTAGAATTTTCATCATTGGGGAAACCGTCGGTAGAAGCGATAATCTCGCTGGTCTTATCGCTGGAAACTGCGGGGAAGTTGCCAGTAGCTGCCAGTGCCTCGGCGGCTTCTTCGGAAGCGCACCAATTCAGGAAGTCAGCAGCAGCTTCTTTCTTTGTAGAGTTGGCGTTGATAGCCAAGCTGGTCACAGTGCCCAGAGTGGAGCCGGCAGGTGCGCCGTCCGGATGAGGATACTTGACGATGCCGAAGTTGACGGGCTGGACGCCGTTGGCAGAAGCCTCAGCATTATACTTCTGCATAGTAGCCAAGAACCAGGAGCCCATGTTGCACATGGCTGCCTGACCGTTCTCAAAGGCACCGGAGTAATGCAGGCCGGAGGTCTTTTGCTCGCCGTAGTTGGGAACAACTCCATCCTGCTGTTCTTTCAGAATCATTTCGTAGTAAGGCTTCAGGAAGTCGTAGTTGCCATCGATGATGGTGTTCTTGCCGTCCAGAATGCCGAACAAGGAAACGGTGGAGCGCCATGTATGATAGATGTTGCCATAAACACCTGTTTTCTCACTTACCTCGCGAATCTTGGCATCCCACTGTTCCATGGTCATATCATTGGTAGGATACTCGATGTTATTGGCATCAAAGATATCCTTATTGTAGTAGACAACCCAGAAAGAAGAGATAAACGGGACAGCGTAATAGTTACCGTCATCCGCAGTCAGCTGCTCGATAATGCCGTTGAACTTAGATGCATCAACATCCAGCGTAGTGTTCAGTGGCTCCAGAACGCCCAAATTGATAAGGTTTGCATAACCGGGGATATCCTTGATAGAAACGATATCCAACTCGCCATTGGCACCGGCCAGCTGGGTAGCCAGCTGCGTCATATAATCGGTGGAGCCAAGGTCAACCATGTCAAATTTGACATTGGGATGGCTAGCTGTGTAAGTATCAGCCAGTGCGCTCCACTGGGAAGTCGAGTCCTTATCCCACAGTGCCCAAGTCAGGGTGACAGCCTCGTCGCCGGAGCCGGTGCTCTCGGCAGTGGCCTCAGTGGAAGAAGCAGTGCTCTCCGCGGTGGAAGCGGTAGAGTCGCCGGAACCGCCGCAGGCGGCCAGGCTCAGGGCCATGGCACCTGCCAGGCCGAGAGCAGCAATTCTCTGCATTTTACGCATAATGTTTCTCCTCCTAATAAGAAAACATTTTTTCGGGATCCAGGCTTGTCCCCTCATGGGGGCCGGTCCCTTTCGTTGCCATTATAATACATCATCTTCCCGTCGAAATGGATGGTTTTTTTGGGGTTCGGTTTGCAAATTTTACGGCAGTTCCCCAATCGCGGCAGAAAAACCTGTACTTTTTTAAGAAACCTGCAATATTTATCTTTCCCTACAGTTCTCCCTGTCTGTGCATGCGTCGTTTTGTCTGTTTTGTACATTTTTGCGCTTGACACGCCTATTATAATAAGGTATCTTTTTATAAACGGCGGTGTGTTTTCTTCCCCGCTTTCCTGCATGATTTGCATTTTTATTTACATATTTACATAGAGGAGCCTTCATGGACAAGCTGAAATTCCGCCGCAGCGGCATCCAGGCACGGGTGCTGGCGCTTACGATGTTTTTTACGCTGGGCGCATCCCTGGTCATCGCCGCCAGCAATATGCACCAGATGACTGCCGAGTGGGAGCGCACGACGATCCTGAACGCCGAGTATGCCCTGCAGACCGCGGCATCGGCCATCCGCCGGGATGTGGATGAGATCGACGACCTGGCCGGCTGGTGCGCCTACAACCCCGGTATGCGCACCTACCTGCTGACCGGCGACACCGCCAGCAACCAGGCGCTGTCGATGTACCCGACATTGACCGCCAAGTTCAACTCGATGCGCACGATGGCCTACATCCAGCGCTTTCTGCTCATCAACGCCTCGGGGCGGCAGATGATGTTCGGCACGGCGGCCACCAATGCCGTGACCCTGACGCCGGATATACTGCAGCGCATTCCCGGTTACGATTCGCCCAATACCGGATGGGACTGCATTCTCCGCGACCCGCTGGCCCTGAACTCCCAGGCTGCCAACACGATCCCCGTCACCCACACCCTGACACTGCCCGGCACAGACCGCACAGCCCATGTCTGTATCTTTGTCTCCCCTTCCCTGATCCTTTCCCCGCTGCGCAGCTTCACCCTGGCCGACGGCGGACAGCTGTATTGGGAAATGGGCGAAAACCTCTACACGATCAACGGCAGCCTGCTGTCCGCGCTGAACGGCTCCATCGCCGACTTTGACGATGCCGTCCCGCTGGACAGCAACACGCTCGACCCAAACACCGAGGTCTACACACGCGGGTCCGGCAGCAGTGCACAGCTTGTTGTGCGGTATCCCATCGGCATCCATGAGCTGTACCTGATCGAGGTGCTGCCCAACGGCCCCACACAGCGGCAGATCACCTTCGTGTCGGTGCCGCTCCTCATCAGCCTGACAGCCATCCTGCTGCTGGGCTGCTCACTGGCGTTCCTGCTGCACCGGATGATCGCCCACCCGATCTCGGCGCTGCAGAGCCGCATTGAAAAAATCAGCGGCGGCGATTTCTCTGCCGACCCGGATATTGAGTGGGACAACGAGCTGGGCGACATCGGCCGCGGCATCAACAGCATGTCGGCCGGCGTCACTGCGCTGATGGAGCACCGCCTCGAGGACGAGAAGCAGAAGCAGGACCTCGAATACCGGATGCTGCAAAACCAGATCAACCCGCACTTCATTTATAATACGCTCAACAGCATCAAGTGGATGGCGACCATCCAGCACGCCCCCGGCATTGCCGAGATGGTCATGGCGCTGTCCCGTCTGCTCAAGAGCATCTCCAAGAGCAACGAGCGCCTTGTGCCGCTGTATGAGGAGTTCGCCCTGCTGAACGACTATTTCACGATCCAGCAGTACCGCTACGGCGGCACGATCACGCTGGACGTCAGCTATATCGAGGATGAGTCGCTGAACCACAGCTGCCTGATCCCGCGGTTCACTTTGCAGCCCCTCGTCGAGAACGCGATCTTCCACGGCATTGAGCCGAAGGGCAGTGCCGGGGAGGTCACACTGCGGGTCGAGCGCGACACCGCGAACGGCGATGTGCTCATCCACCTGACGGACGACGGCGTCGGCATGACGCCGGAGCAGGCCGCAAAGGCCCTGCAGGAGCCCGGCCCCGAGGAAGCCGCCGCCAAATACCGCCATGTGGGCATGTGGAATGTCCACAAGCGGCTGCAATACAGCTTTGGCGAGGCCTACGGCCTGAGCATTGAGAGTGAGCCCGACATCGGCACAACGGTAACAATCCGTCTGCCGGGCCCGGACAGCCAAAAATAAAGGGGGTTTTCTTGTGACCGGAGTCTTGCTTGTAGACGATGAGCCGCTGGTCCTGATCGGTATGCAGGGCATGCTGAACTGGGCCGCGCTGGGCTATGAGGTCGTCGGCACCGCCCGCAACGGTGCCGAGGCGCTCAGGGCCGTTCAGGAGAAGCAGCCGGACATCGTGGTTTCCGACATCCGTATGCCGGTCATGGACGGCTTTGCGCTTGCGGAAGCCTGCCATAAGGACGGCTCTGCCCTGCCGGCCTTCATCATGCTGACGAGCTATGAGGAGTTCGACTATGTCAAACGCAGCATGCGTCTGGGCGTTGTGGACTACCTTGTCAAGATCGATCTGACCGCCGACAGCCTGACCGCAGCGCTGGAGCACGCCCGCGACACTGCCGAAAAAGAAAAAAAGCTGCGGATGCCATCCCCTGCCCCGGTCAGCCTCGACACCTTCCGGGACCGGCTGTTTCTGCAGCTGTACGGCGGGCTGTTCACGGATCGCGCCGTGTTTGACCGGCAGTGTGCCGAGCTGGGCGTCACCTTCAAAGCGCCGCGGCATATTGTGGCGGTGGGCAGCCTGCAAACGCCCGACCTGCCCACGAGCCAGCTTGTGACGCTGAGCACCGGCGTGACCCGCATGGCCGCCGAAACGCTGCCCAAGTACCGCCCCTGCCGCGTGACCGCCATGGATCTGCGGCATTTCTCGGTGCTGCTGCCGCTGGAAGCGGACGAGGACCCCGAGGCTGTACTGGCTCCGATCCTGAAAACCGCCGGGCAGATTTTGTACAACTATTTCAGCACTGCCATTTACTGGGCGGTGGGCCGCCCGGTGAACGACATTTTAAAGATCAGCGAGAGCCAGCACGACGCCTTTGCCGCGCTGCCGCTGCTGCATGAGGGCGAGCCGGTGGCCTTCTACCATGAAAGCCCCAACACCCAGCTGGATCACCGCGCGCAGGTCGTCGGCCAGGTGCAGCAGTACATCCGCGATCATCTGTCCGAGCGGCTGACGCTGAACGATGTAGCTGCCGTCTTTAATTTCAGCCCGAACTACTTGAGCCAGCTTTTTGCACAAAACAGCGAGAGTGGTTTTGTGGAGTTTGTCACTGCCACCCGCATCACCGCTGCGAAGGAACTGATGGCCTCCACCGACCTGAAGGTCTACGAGATCAGCGACAAGGTCGGCTTTGACAGCGCTTTCTATTTCAGTAAGGTGTTCAAAAAGCTCGAGGGCGTCAGCCCCCGGGAGTACATGCAGAGAATGAAGGTATCGTATGTTGACGCAAAAGATGAAGCAACCGTTTAAGACCGCACAGCCGGTCCTGTTCCCGCCGCTGGCGGACCGCGCCGCGTGGGAGAGCCTGCCCGGCGCCGCCCGCTGGGCCGCTGCCGGGCAGGCCGCGCTGGCGGACGCCCAAACCGCGCCGGAGCTGCCGCTCTCGCTGTGGCTGCAATTCACCCGCAGCGGGGACCGCGCCAAGTGGGAGCACGCCTACTTTGCCCGCCGCCGCACGCTCTGCGCGCTGGCCATGGCCGAGGCCGTGACGAACCGCGGCACCTATCTGCCCGCGCTGGCCGACCTGGCCTGGCGCATCTGTGAGGAGAGCG
>ERZ834722.3621-NODE-3621-length-10191-cov-16.170087_pt1 | contig 10191 bp, 10 predicted proteins | sample MGYA00519576_ERZ834722 | MGnify/ENA primary metagenome ERZ834722 (study PRJEB31850, sample SAMEA3708759) | human gut metagenome | biome: human gut; feature: human-associated habitat; material: faeces | place: China | collected 2014 ...
TGATGTAGGAGGGGATGATCTCGCCCGTTTCCCTGTCCACAATGTCCACGACCCTGCCGAGGTTGCCCGTTTCGCGCAGGTTCTTCCGGTCATCGTCGGAGAACTTGTGTTCCTTGTAGTCGTCGAGCTTCTGCTCCTTGCGGATGAAGTGCGGCACAAGGCTGACGTTGCCCTCGCCGTCCTTCTTGAAGGAGAGGCGGGCGTCCAGTTCGAAAGCCTCTCCGCCGAAATTGGGCGACACCCTCACCAAGTCGGACTTGCCGTAGTTGAGCATCCTGTTAAGGTCGCCCGACTTTTCAAGGTCGTCGCGCTTCACGCCCCATTTCTCCTCCAACTTCTGCCAGTTGATCTTGCTCTCGTCGATGGGCTGGTAGCCCCGGTTGCCCTGCGTCTGCTGAGGACTTTCCTGATTCTGTTCGTTTTTCTGTTCCATTTCTTCCTGTTTTTTAGGTTCGTCATCTTGTTTCTGTTCCGGTTGTTCCTGTTTTTCGGCGGACTGCTCCTCCTGTACTTTCTTTTCGTAGCCGGAGGTGTCCACCTTGTGGGGCGCAAGCATCTCCTTGTTGCCGTCGGGATCTTTCAGCAAGTCCTTGATAACCTCCAGCAGTTTGTCGGCTTGGTCCGCCGCGACACGGTAGAAACCGAAGCGGCTGGGTTCCCTGCACTGCCGGAAGAAGTTCCTGAAGAAGTTGTCCAGCACGTCGCCGTGCCGGTCGAATTGCAGGAAACTCTGCGCGTTCTCCGCTTTCGCGGGGATACGCTTGGGGGAGCCGTCGGCGTTCAGCCCGGCTACCACGCTGATTTCGCCCGTCTTCTCGTCACGGACAACCAGCACGTCCTTTTCGTCTTTTTTCTTTGCCATCTGAAAAATGTTTTAATGGTTATTTTTGAAAGAAATTATGGATACGAGCCTTGTAGAAGGCTATGTCTTCCTTGCGGAAATCCTTTACATGTTCGGAGAGGAACGTCAGCACGTCCGCCTCGCTGTAATAGGTCTTTTTGCCGAGCGTCTTGTAGGGCAGCGCGCCGATGCTGCGGTAGCGTTGCAGGGTGCGCTTGCTGATCTGGAGCAGTATGCACAGGTCTTGGTTGTCGAAAAGCCTGATCCCGTCCATCGGGTTCGGGGCTTTGCCGGACGGCTGCATGGAGAGCAGCATCTCGTCCTGACGGTCGAGCCGTTCCATCACCTTCTGCATCCAGTTCTCGAAATTGTTGCGGGTAAGCAGTTCCATGTCTTACGTCCTCCTTCCTTTGGGTCTGCCGCCCGTGCGCAGCGTGTGGTTGCGTTTCAACTGTTCCGGTGTCGCGGCTTCGCCCGTAACGGTGCTGTCTTCGAGCAGGCGGTCGATTTCCGACTGCCGGTAGCGGCACTTGCCGCGCAGCACGACATAGGCGATGCGCTGTTCGCTGCGCATGCGCTGGAGGGTGCGGCAACTCACGTTCAGCAGGTGCGCCGCCTCGCGGGTGGTGAGCAACCTGTCGGGAGCTTCTTCCTTCCTACCGCCGGAAACGGCACGCACGTGTGCCGCTATCTCGGCTATCTGTTCCGTCAATGCGGTGAAGGCGGAACTTTCCATCGTTATCACTTTCATATTCAGTTCTTTCTTTTGGTTTATTTGCATGAACATAGGCTGCGCCTCGGCATACCGTTCAAGCGGGCTTGACGTTCTGCGCTCGGCTTGCGCTATGTTTCTGCGACAAAATTCGGCAATAAACCAAATGGGCTTTAACAGCTCACTACGTGGCTCACGTAAGATTTTTACGGATAATGGCTCCGTAACCCGGACAGACGGCGCAACAAGCTGCCTTTTAGCGGGAAACGGTACGTGTTCAAGGCGGCTTCGTTACCTTTGCGGCAAACTCTGAAATGTTTTGCTTATGGAAATAGTATCTATCGAGAAAAAGACCTTCGAGATGATGCTGGCGTCATTCAACGCCCTCTCGGAGAAAGTCGCCGCCCTCAGGCGCAAAAGCGACGGCGGGCGGCTGGAAAGGTGGCTCACGGGCGAGGAGGTCTGCGGGCAGTTGAGAATCAGCCCGCGCACGTTGCAGTCATTGCGTGACAGGCGGCTTATCGGCTACTCGCAGATAAACCGCAGGTTCTATTACAGGCCGGAGGAGGTCAGGCGGCTGATTCCGCTTATCGGCACGATCTATCCCGATGGAAAATGACTCTGTTTTTATTAACCACTTAATCCGATGTTATGATGAACGAGAACAACGAGGTTTTCACAATGGAGGACGAGCCGGTTGCCACCGCGATACAGAATATGCTCAAAGGCTCCAAATGGCTCTCCGCATTTTTGGAAAGTTACCGTCCGCCACTGGACGGGGAACATTACCTGACGGACAAGGAGGTGGCGGAAATGCTCCGGGTAAGCCGCCGCACCTTGCAGGAGTATCGCAACAACAGGATGCTGCCCTTTATCCTTCTGGCAGGTAAGGTGCTTTATCCCGAATCGGGACTGCGTGAACTGTTGGAGGCGAATTACCTCAAGCCGCAGGAATAAGGCGGTTGCATGAAAAAAAGGAAACGGACGGCACCCGATGGCGTTGTCCGTTTCCTTTTTCGTTATCTGTATGCGTGTTCAGCAATATCCGGTTTTCCCGTTCTGTATGAACATCACGTATGCCTGCCTCTTTTCCTTTGAGAGTGCCTTTTCCACCAGCCACATGCGGAACACGTGTGTATAGTAGGTATTCAGCCGGAAGGCTACTGGAATGATGATTTCAAGCGAGTAAACATCCGCGTACAGGCCGTTTTCAAGCTGTATGTAGCGGCATACCTCGTAGTCGTTCAGCACGTCCGACTTGCGGACGGCTTTGATGGCGGCGTTCACTGCCGGGACGGTGGCATGGAACTCTTCGGCGATTTCCCCGGCGGTCATCCATACCTCGTTACCGGTTACGCTGACCGTCTTGTCCTCTATAATGATTATGTCACGTTTCATGGCGTCTCTGTTTTAGATGGTACATCCTGCAAATTCCTCTATTTGGTTCAATCTTGCGGCAAGGTTCTCCATGTCTTGGTTGAGCTTCTCTTTGGTTATCTTCGCGTATATCTGCGTTGTCTTTATACTCTTGTGTCCCAGCATGGAACTGACTGTTTCGATGGGTACACCGTTGGAGAGGAACACCGTCGTGGCTGCCGTATGGCGGCTCTGATGCCACGTGATATGCTTGGTGATGCCGCAACGCTTGGCGACGGCACGGATTCCGGCAAGGCACGTGTTGTAGTGGGGAACAGGGAAAATCCTGCCGTTTTCGCACAGCCCGCGGTATTTGTCGATGATTTGTTTCGCAATGTCAAGCAGGCGGATGTTAGACACCACGCCCGTCTTCTGGCGGTTGATGTTTATCCACTCGTGTTCATCGAAGTAGGTGCGGATGTTCTCTTCCGTCAAATTGCGCATATCGGCGAATGACAAGCCCGTGAAGGCGCAGAACAGGTAGAGGTCGCGGTATAGTTCCTGTTTGGCGTTCTTCAGTTTACCTTCCATCAGCAGGCGGATTTCGTCTTTGGTCAGGAAACTGCGTGTCGTTTCCTCCTTCTTGATTTCATACTCCCTGAACGGGTCGCGTGTGAGCCATTCGTTGTTGATGGCGATAAACACCATCGTCCGAAGTGGGCATACATACAGCCACACGGTATTGGTGCAGCAGTGTTTGTCCGTGCGCAGAAACATCTCGAAGTCGGAAATGAAAGCGGGGGTAAGCTCTTTCAACGCGATGTCCTTCACGTGGTAACGGATGTTGAGAAACTCTTGCAGGTGCTTGTAAACGGTCTTGTACTTCAAAAGCGTGCCTTTGGCTTTCATGCCTGCTTCCACCTGCTTGGCATAGTCCTCGTTGTGTTGCTGGAACACCTGCATCAGCGTGTGATAGCGGTGTTCCAGTCCGAGAAAGGCGTTCTTCACCTTCTCTGCCGTGACGAAATTGTCACGCTCCATGATTTCCTGATAGTGCTTGTTGATGCGCACCCGCATCTTGTCAAGCATGCGGTTCGTTTCGAGTGCCGCCGTGCTTCTGCCCGTGACACGTCCCCCTTTGGTGTCCCACAACTTGGGATCGATGGTCAGTTTGCAACTGAATTGCGTCTGGCTGCCGTCCACCGTGATGCGTCCCATGACGGGAACCGTCCCGTCTTTTTTCACTACCTGACGTTTGAGGTAGTAAATAACTGAAAATGTACTCTTCATCGTCCTTAATTTTTTTTGTTCAAAATTAGTTGGTGAAGAGCCCTCCTCTGATACGCAAATTGCGGAAGAACGGCGCAATCTTTTTTCGTTACCGGATTTTTTGCGTGAGTTGTCAGTAACTCACTAATCCTTAAAGCCTTGTTTCGTTATTCGTGTCCATTTCGTCACCTATTGGGCGTGGTTACGAACAAGTAACGTAGCTCCGTCTTGATTTGGCTTCGGCGTGGATTGTAATGGCTCTCGGAATAATTGGCAGCGTAAATGAAACCCCTGTAAATCAAATCCATTACCATATTCTTCCGCATTTCACTTTTTTGTAGTAACTTTGTTTACAAAAACTGAAATTTATGAATAAAACTCCGGCAGCACCGGAATAAAACTCCGGCAGCACCGGAACAAAACTCCGGCAGCACCGGAACAACACTTCGGTGCCACCGGAACAACAAAAAGCAGCACCGGAACTACACTCCAGTTGTGCGGGAGTTTCGCAGTTTGTTGCCTATGCTTTAGGAAAGTTTTACTTCGATTTTGCCTATGTTTTAGGGAAGTTTATATCTGGTTTTGCCTATGCTTTAGGAAAGTTTTACTTCGATTTTGCCTATGTTTTAGGAAGTAAACTGGTAGATGGACGATGAAGGCTGATAGATGGCTGGCAGATAACCCTGGCCGAACAGCTATCTATCAGCTCTCAACTCTCTGATTTATAATAGGCTATGCGTCTGCTGATATTTCTGACACATTTTTTCGCATACTTATTGTTTTTATGCACAGCACCATTAAAGTATATGGCAAATTCTCGTTGTTTATTCCACAATACCTGTTTCTATCTCGTTTTCTAAATACGAGAACACATATACAGCCCCTTCATAGTATAAACCACAATGGCTTATGGAAACGCAACTCCTCAATCATGAACCTATAAATAGCGGAGGTCAGGAGATCATGACTCACAGGATATCTCGCTGTGCATCTGCCTATCTCCCATGCCATGTGTAAGCGTCTCCTTCTGTGAGCAATAGGATACCCTTGCTTTGAAGAAAAATTTAACGGACTATTGATACTACGGAAAAATTGCTAAAAAGTGATAATTCCATGAGTTGTTTGATGGCGTTTTGAAAAACAAGTGTTATCTTTGCACACGTTAGGAAACATGAGCATTCGCCTTAAGAAACTCATGCTAATAACGAGATAAAAAGTTTGGGATAATGCGTATTATTAACAATAGAAGAATGCGGTTTGCCTGGCTGCTGATGTTGGTGTATCTGCCAATGATGCTCGCCTTCACCTTCCACCACCACTCGGAGGTGGAGGGTAGTGCCGTTACATCTTATTGTTATGAATGTGCGCATCACATCCACCACGATGGACATCTCACAGCCGAGCAGAACTTCATGCACGAGTGCGTACTCTGCCAATTGCACAGTTTGCCATATGTGGTACCAAACATCGTTCACATAGCAGTGTTTATTGCTATGGTTCATATCGCCGTTGTCATGTCTTGCCCATTTGTCAAGACTCGCCAAGGCGATGTACATTCTACTCGTGCTCCACCTGTATTCCTATCTTTGTAGTTTTTTTGATGATTAATCAAAACCAAAATCGGCTATAGCTATATCCTGACGGGCGATTTAGCTTCCTTATGGTCGGTTTAGCCGATTGATTTTCAAAGATTTATGATGAAAAACAAGAAGCTGATATATATTGTGCTTCCTCTTTTCATCAACTTGTTTCATGCGCTTACGGCAAGTGCCAAGGCTATGTCCTTACCTAAAGATTCGGTGAGGATTTCGGCTCAGGCAGACAGTGTCAAGCGGATGATGAGGGATGGTGTATCCCTAAAAGAAGTTGTAGTAAGCGGAAGCTCCAATAAAGAAATACAGATGAAGTCAGCCCTCAATGTGGTGAGGGCAAACCAAAAATTCATAGAGGAAAATTTCAGCGGTTCGCTGATGCAGACGCTGAGCCGATTGCCTGGTGTGCAGGCAATGAATGTAGGTTCGGGAGAGTCGAAGCCTGTAATTCGAGGCTTGGGCTTCAACCGTGTGTTGGTGGCAGAAAATGGCATCAAGCATGAGGGACAGCAATGGGGCGATGACCATGGTCTGGAGATAGACCAGTATGCCATCGACCAAGCTGAGGTCATCAAGGGGCCTGCCTCGCTCACCTATGGCTCCGATGCCATCGGTGGTGTCATCAATCTGAAGAGCAACACGATGCCGCTGAAGAAGTTTGCCGGACAGGTGAATCTCTTTGGCAGAACCAACAATGAGTCGATAGGCTCATCGGTTCGACTGACAGGTAGAAACGGCAAGTTCTGGTATAAAGCGAATGCCACATGGATGGATTACGCCGACTACAAGGTTCCTGCCGACAGCATCGAGTATTACTCCTATTGGATTAAGCTCAAGGACCAGCGTCTTCGCAATACGGCAGGACGCGAAATGGATGGGAATCTGATGCTCGGATATGCTGGGGACAGGTGGACCACCTCTTTTCGCATTGCCGATGTGAATGCAAAGGCTGGTTTCTTTGCCAATGCTCACGGTTTGGAGGTGAGATTGTCGGACATCGATTATGACAGTTCGCGTCGCGACATCGACTTGCCTTACCATACCGTCAACCACTTCTGGGTATCAAATCATACCGACTGGAATTGGGCGGATGGCATGCTGGAAAGTAATTTCGCCTACCAAAACAACCGACAGCGCGAACTTGCCGAACCAGTGTCGCATGGCTATATGCCGATACCGACGAACACCCTGGAGAGAAGTTTTACGAAGCAAACCTTCTCCGCCAACGTGAAGGCGATGCAGCAGATGGGCAAACACGACCTGCAGGCAGGTGGCAACGTAGAGTACCAACGCAACCGCCAGGGAGGATGGGGATTCATCTTACCAGACTTCGAGCAGTTGACCTTTGGTGTCTTCGCCATGGACAAGTGGAATTTGAGCGACAAGCTCAGCTTGACCGCCGGGGCGAGATTCGACCGTGGAAGCGTGAGGATTCACAGCTATCACGATTGGTACAAGACACCGTTGAAGGCATCAACTTCCGATTCTCCCATGGATGGAACTGTGCTGCAAGGTACAGTACAGCAAGGAGATTCCACTTACATGGAGCGTTCCGCCAATCTGAGACGTAGCTACAACAGCTTCACTTGGTCGGTGGGCGTGAATCGGATGCTGGGCGGCTGGGTGCTCAAACTCAATGTGGGCAAGAGCTTCCGTATGCCGATAGCCAAGGAGTTGGGAATGGACGGCGTGAACTACAATATCTTCCGTTATGAGAAAGGCAACACCAGTCTGAAGCCTGAGGAAAGTTATCAGGTGGATGCGGGCATCGTATGCGAAAAGGGTGTGCTTTCGATGCAGTTGACTCCTTATCTCAACTATTTCCCCAACTATATCTATCTCAATCCTACGCCTCAGTACAAGGAGGGCTTGCAGCTCTACTATTACACACAGGCCAAGGTACTGAGATGGGGCTTCGAGGCAAGCGTTTCGTGGAAGATTCTTCCATACTTGAAATTGGATGCCGACGGCGAGTACCTTTACGCACGCCAGCTCAGTGGAGAGAAGAAAGGTTATGGACTTCCGTTCTCCACCCCATGGTCGGCTCGCGCAGAGTTACGCTATCTATTGCCCACACAAAATCCTGCCAAGTCGGGATTCGTGGCTTTGGAATGGCAAGTGGTGGGAACGCAAGATATAATCGTTCCTCCCGAGGAGAAGACCAAGGGGCACCAGCTCTTGAATGCCAGCATAGGAAAGAAGTTCAAACTTGGTGAAAACCAGTTGGAAATAACCCTTCGTGGAGAAAACTTGTTGAGCAAGCGATACTACGACCACACTAGTTATTACAGACTGATGGGAGTGCCTGAACCTGGAAGAAACTTCTCGGCTATGGTTTCCTGGAACTTCTGATTCCTTCCTCGAATCATAACTCGAATAATAAGGAGTTCTCTTGGAAGAATGATAGCCAAGCGGCAAGGAAGCCCTCCTGTCAGTTTGACAAAGATGGACGAACAGTGCGCTTCTGGTGTACAACAAAGCGTTTCTGTAAGTATATAAAAGTAAATAAAAAAGATTAGAAACAATGAAAAAGATTATATTTATTGCAGCCTCAGTGCTGTTTTGTGTATTTAGTTTAGTGTTGTCATCTTGCAGCGATGATGATGATGCAAAGCAGAGTGTAGCAAAACCAGTTGTAGCCCTTGCCGAGGTAGGCAAGGAGAACTCCAAGGAAGCCATCGCCGGCAAGGATCTCCACTTGGAGGGCGACTTGGTGGCAGATGGTTTGATTGCCCGCATTGACGTGACTATCGCCGCAAAAAACGGCAACAAGACCATCGTCAAGCAATCTTATACCGAGGGCAAATACATCGGTGTGAGAAACACTACCTTCCACGAGCATCTTGACATCCCTACCGATGCTGCTCCTGGTGCTTATACTGTAACATTTGTCGTAACCGACAAGTTGGGTCAGAGCACTACCTTCACTTCCGACCTTACAGTCAAGGCACTCGACAAGACAGCCCCAACCATTACTTTCAAGGAAGTGGGCGAGGATGATAGCAAGAAGGCTGTAATTGGCCAGAAGATGCACTTGGAGGCACAAATCGAGGCTCCTCACAAAATAGCCAAGATAGAAGTGGAATTCCACAACACAGCAGCTGGTTACGAACATGTATTCACCTATACAGACGAGAAATATGTAGGCGAGACCTCAGTTCTCTTTCACGAGCATCCTCAGATTCCTACAGACGCTCCTGCCGGCGAATACCACATTCACTTCACCGTAACCGATGCTGCAGGCAATTCAACGACCGAAGAGGCCGAGGGCATTCAGATTACCAAGGAATAAAGCTTCAGGTATGAGATAAAAAATAAAATGACAGTTTCTTGGCTTTGGCACTTTGGTGCCAAGCCAAGAAACGAAATCTTTAATACGTAAGAACGATGAAAAGAAGTACAATTTATTTGTTATATATATATTTTGCTGCAGCGGTGATGGGGATAGCTGGTAGCTTGACCTCTTGTTCAAGTGACGACACCGATGACACAACGGTCAACGATCAGGAAAAGCCTAAGATTGTGGATGGAGACTTGCCCAACCCCATCGACTGTCAGCAGTATCATAGAGGCGATGTTATCGCTTTCCGTTATACTTTTACAGACAATGCAGAATTAGGCAATTTCAACATAGAGATACACAACAACTTCGACCACCATACCCATTCTACTTCGGCTGGCGACTGTACGCTCAACCCTAAAAAGAACCCAGTAAGTCCTTGGGTATATAACCAAGACTACCCTATTCCTTCGGGTTTGAAATCGTATGATGCAAAGGTGGACATTACCTGTCCTAAAGACATAGATCCTGGTGATTATCACTTTATGATACGTGTAACCGACAAGTCTGGTTGGCAACAGCTCAAGGCAGTTAGCATCAAGATCTTAGAATAAAAGGTTCTTCCGTTAAATGCGTAGACGCTTGTCGTGTAGAGCGTATAGCTTTAACGTGAAGAACTCATCATTTCTGAATCCATACATTTGTCTTTTCAGCACTTTTATCTCGTTGTTTATACCTTCAGTAGGGCCATTTGATATTGGGTAGGCATACCATGCAAGTATTATGCAATCATCAACGGTTCATTCAAGTTCAGCACATTGTCAAGCCTTGTCTTGTATTTGGCATCAAAGATGTCGTTGCCGTTTCTCAGCAATATCCAGCGCGTGCCCTTGATTACCTTACGCTTGTTCACGTCTTTCTCTGCATACCACAACTGGCGGCACAACTGGTCTATCCTCTCATTCATGAGTTTTACCACATGAAAATAATCCACTACAAGAGAGTGTTTGATGGTTCAACAGACAACACCAGTTTCTATCTCGTTTTCTAAATACGAGGACACATATACAGCCCCTTCATAGTACTAACCACAATGGCTTATGGAAACGCAACTCCTCAATCATGAACCTATAAATAGCGG
>ERZ834722.3629-NODE-3629-length-10174-cov-2.582765_pt1 | contig 10174 bp, 10 predicted proteins | sample MGYA00519576_ERZ834722 | MGnify/ENA primary metagenome ERZ834722 (study PRJEB31850, sample SAMEA3708759) | human gut metagenome | biome: human gut; feature: human-associated habitat; material: faeces | place: China | collected 2014 ...
ACCAGTCGATGGGATTTTGTTTCCTCGCCAATATTCCCATTGCCGTCGAGCGAGCGAAAGCGCAGCTGGGGCTGGGCAAGGTGGCGATCATTGACTGGGATGTTCACCACGGTAACGGCACCCAGCATATCTACCTGCAGCGCGACGACGTGCTGACTATCTCCTTGCATCAGGACGGCTGCTTCCCGCCGGGCTACGCCGGCGAGGACGATCGCGGCGTGGGCGCGGGCGAAGGTTACAACATCAATATTCCGCTGTTGGCCGGGGCGGGGGATGACAGCTGGCGCTATGCGCTGGAAACTATCGTTATTCCGGCGCTGGCGCGTTTTGAGCCGGAGCTGATCATCATCGCCTGCGGCTATGACGCCAACGCCATGGATCCATTAGCGCGGATGCAGCTGCACAGCGATAGCTTCCGGGCGATGACCGAACAGGTCCAGCAGGCGGCGAATCGCCTGTGCGGCGGGAAACTGGTGATGGTGCACGAGGGCGGCTACGCCGAGTCCTACGTGCCGTTCTGCGGCCTGGCGGTGATGGAAGCCCTGAGCGGCATCCGCACCGAGGTCCAGGATCCGCTGCTGGAATTTATTCAACAGCAGCAGCCGCGCGCCACGTTCGCGCAGTTCCAGCGCCAGGCCATCGATCGGCTGGCGCAGCAGTTTGGCCTGCAATAGTCGCTCACGCTCACGTTGATCCCTAAAGTCCCAATATGGGACTTTTACTTTACTTAGTCCCGAAATGGGACTAGTCTCTGCCCATGAAGATAATCTCAGTGAAAACCTTAAGGGACTTCTGGGCGGAGAATCCCGACGCTGAACAACCGCTAAAGGCCTGGGTAGACGAAGCGACAAAAGCAGACTGGAAAACCCCGGCGGAGATAAAGGACCAATACCGCAGCGCAAGTATTCTGAAAAATAAGCGGGTGGTATTCAACATTAAAGGAAATGATTACCGGTTAATCGTAGCCGTTGCTTATCTGCGGGGGTGGGTGTTCGTTAAGTTTATCGGTTCGCATAAGGAATATGACGAGATAAACGCTGAGACGATAGAGAGGAAGTAAATGATGAATGTGAAGCCTATCCGCACTGAACAAGATTACGAGGCCGCGTTACGCGCGGTTGAACCTTTTTTTGATAATGAACCTGCGCCGGACACGCCGGAAGGGGATTTTTTTGAGGTGATGTGCCTGCTGATTGCTGAAAAAAAGCACTATCCCATCGAGCCGCCGACGCCGATAGAGGCGATCAAGTTTCGCATGGAGCAGCAGGGGCTGACCGTCAAAGATCTGGAGCCGGCGATTGGTAAATCGAATCGCGTGTATGAAATTCTCAATGGTACGCGCAACCTGACGCTCCCGATGATTCGCCGGCTTCACGCACAGTTCGGCATTCCTCTGGAGAGTCTGATCGGCGCGTGATGGCGCGGGCATCCGGCTCACTCATGCATCCACTGACTTACTGCCTGATTAACCATCGCCAGCACGCTGAGCAGCAGCATCCGCTGCTGCGCTTCCAGCCGCAGATAACGGCGCAGCGGCGGCATTTTACAGACCACTTCGCTGGCGGCCCAGGGTTCAATGCTGCAGCGCCAGCCGCTACTATCAAAGGTCAGCGAAAAGCGGCGGTAATCCAGCTCGCTTAAGGTCTGCTGGAGATTAGGAAAACCGTTGAGATAGCCGGCGAGTTCCTCGCTGTCTTTGCCGCCGATAAAGCGGATCGGCTGGCGTTTCCACCAGCCGGATTGATGGGCGCGAATGTTACCGCGCACGGGCCGGGTCACCGGCCCCTCGACGACAAACTCGCAGCTGTGAATGCTGGCCATAAACAGCCGCTTCTGACGCACGCTGAAGGTGACGGCGGTGGTGTCGTTCAAGCGCAGCAGCGCGCTGCGTTCGCTCAGCTTTTCGCTGGGCCAGCCCGCCAGATCGCGCTGCACCGCGTTCATTAACGGCGTTTCAAACCAGGGGACGGAGGACATCTGGCGTCATCTCCCCGCGGGTCTGTTTTTCATAATTGTTGATGGCGCGCTCAACCACCTCTTCCACTACCAGCGGCTTGAACGGATTGACGCGCTGCACGCACACCGTCCAGAACAGGGCGTAAGCGGCGGTCAGGCCGAGCATTATGCCGAACGGCACCAGCACCTGGCGGCTGTCCATCCCGGGCGGCGTGATATTGACGATAGCGATGATGATCCCGACGCTGGAGATAATCTGCGGCAGCGGGAACCACGGCGAGCGGTAGGCGCGCGGCAGGTCCGGGCGGCGAATGCGCAGCATCACCACCGACAGAGTAACCAGCAGATAGGCGACGCCCCAGGCGCAGACCGCGGCGAGGATCAGCGGCACGATGCGGTCCAGATCGCCGTTCAGATACCAGGCGTGCAGGCAGGGGATCGCCACCCCGATGGCAATGGCGATCACCGGCGTCTTAAAGCGCGGATGCAGCCAGGTCAGGAAACGGGGCAGCGCGCCGTCCAGCGCCATGCCGTAGATAATACGCGGCACGGCGGCCATCAGCGTATTGATGGTGGCGCAGCCGGCCAACAGCAGCCCGACCCCCAGCCAGTACTGGCCGGCGTGGCCCATCACCCGTTCGGCGAAGGCCGGGATCGCCATCGGTGTATCCAGCAGATGGACGTTGTTGGCCGCGTCGAGCACGGTATTCTCCACCTGGCGGTTGATCGCCGCGCCGTAGATAAACATGCAGCTGGCGACGCCCAGCAGGCCCAGCGCCATCGCCCGCGGTATGGTGCGGTGGGCCTGTTTGATCTCCGGCGCCATCGGCGTCACCAGTTCGCAACCGACGAACATAAACATCGCCATGCCGATATAGCCGAACAGGCCGTTGATATCGCTAACGTTCAGCGGTGTGCCGAACCAGCCGGACAGATGGGTGACCGGCGCCATAAAAATGCCGCACAGGCCGAAAATGGTCAGCGTGGTCCACATGCCGAAGGTCAGCACCACTTCGACCTTGCCGAAGATTTCCACGCCGATGGCGTTGAGCAAGCCGAAAATCACCACCATGCCGACGCCCACCATCCAGGTATTCTGGTGAGCGGCCATCTGGGCGTTAATCGACTCGAAGTTCACCAGCGCCATAATGCCCGCCAGGATCGTCTCCGCCGTCCCGGCGAAGATATGGACGATCAGATAGGCGCACAGCGCGCCGGTGATAGCGAAGAAGCGGCCCATGCCGCAGGAGATATAGTCGTACACCGAACCGGTGGTGGGAATGAGCGTCGCCGCCTCGGCAAAGGTGGTGACCTGCGCCTGCATCATAATAAAGGCCAGCAGTACCGCCAGCGCGAAGGTATCGCCGCCCATGCCGAAGCCGCTGGTGACCGTCAGGATCACCGGGCTGGCCATGATCAGCCCGACGGAGCTGGCGAGGGTGGTCGGGAAGCCGACGACGCCGCGCTCAAGATGGCTGGCGAGTCTGTTACTAAACATAGTCAACCTCTGCACAATAATGGGGTAGGGCAGGGAATAGCCAGCGCCACTCCCGGATAGTCATAATTTAGGCGGGCATCCTGCTCAACGAATATCGTCCGGAAGGTGGAGGGCGGCGCATGATTCTGTGACGCAGTCGATGAATGTCGCGGCGGATAAACAATATGACCCCGAAAACCGGGGCCATCCGTCTTGCCACGTTGCGCCTGTTTCTGCCGGATGGCGGCTGCGCCTTATCCGGCCTACGGTTTCCGCACTCGTCACTTGTAGGCCGGATAAGCGTAAGCGCCATCCGGCAGGATAACTACAGTAGGATTTTCAGGCCGTGTTTTTGTACGACGCTAAGCAATTTTAATGACATTCCGCTCGGTCGCTTAGCGCCAGTCTCCCATTTTTGCACGGTAGACACGCTGGTATTCAGATAACGAGCGAACACGGGTTGGCTAACATTGAGTTGTTCACGTAGCGCTTTAATTTCAATGGGTTGAAGTGCGGCTACGCTACCGAGACATGATTCATCAAAATGGCGCATTGTTTCCTGTGGGATTGCACCAACGCTGAATAGCCCCGACGCAGCGCTATGGATCGCTTCGAAAGCCGGGCTTTTGTATTTATTTTTTGCTGTCATCGCAAATCTCCACCAGTTCTTTACTTTTAACTAAGACCGTCGTTTTCTCTTCAGAGAGATTGGCATAGTGTTTTGCTAACTCACGAAAACCCATTAACTCGCGATGGTTGATATTGGCCATATCCTGTTTGGCATATAGAAAGGTATAAAACCAATACTCTGCGCTTTTGGTAAGGATGATTGCGCGATCGCGATTCTTGTTGAGTCGCTTTTTATAAACCCCTCCTCCTAAATCAACCACCTTGCCCTGAAGCGCAGATTGAATTGCCTGATAGAGCTCGTCGTCGGAAATGCCATGAGAGCTAGCCTCTCTGGCGAACCATTTGGTTTTAAAGATACGCATTGCTGACATCCTGTCGTTAAAAGTATAGCACATAGTGCTATATTAAATTCTCCTGAGATTTGTTAAAGCGATAGCAAGCATCGTTTTTTTAAACATGCGAGCAGCTACGCATCCTCTTATGAAAAGCGATGAGAGTTGCGAAAACGTTAAATTCGTCACAAACAAAATGTTACACTGCGCGGCTTTCAGCCACTTTCTTCGCAGGTCACTCATGAGTCATTCAAATGAAACCAAACCCCATGCACGCGATCTCGCCCGGCCAAACTGGTCGGCGGTCTTCGCGGTTGCTTTCTGCGTTGCCTGCCTGATTACCGTTGAGTTTTTGCCGGTCAGCCTGCTGACGCCGATGGCGCTGGATTTAGGCATCTCCGAAGGGATGGCCGGGCAGTCGGTGACGACGACGGCATTCGTCGCGATGTTTTCCAGCCTGTTTATCACCTCCGTCATTGGCAAAACCGATCGCCGCTACGTGGTTATTCTGTTTTCGCTGCTGCTGACCTTTTCCTGCCTGCTGGTATCGTTTGCCGATAGCTTCACCCTGCTACTGCTGGGGCGCGCCTGTCTGGGCCTGGCGCTCGGCGGCTTCTGGGCAATGTCGGCCTCGCTGACCATGCGTCTGGTGCCGATGCGCGTGGTGCCGAAAGCGCTATCGATTATTTTTGGCGCGGTATCAATCGCGCTGGTGATCGCCGCCCCGTTGGGCAGTTTCCTTGGCGGGCTTATCGGCTGGCGCAACGTCTTTAACGGCGCGGCGGTGATGGGCGTGCTGTGTACGCTCTGGGTGCTGAAAGCGCTGCCGTCGCTGCCCGGTGAATCGGCTTCTCAGCAGCAAAATATGTTTGGTCTGCTGAAGCGTCCGGGGGTGATGGCCGGAATGTGCGCCATTTTCATGGCTTTTGCCGGACAGTTCGCCTTCTTTACCTATATTCGCCCGGTGTACATGACCCTCGCCGGGTTTGATGTCGACGGCCTGACGCTGGTGCTGCTGAGCTTTGGTATCGCCAGCTTTATCGGCACCTCGCTCTCCTCGGTGCTGCTCAAGCGTTCGGTAAAAGCGGCGCTGGCGATCGCGCCGCTGGTGCTGACCGCCTGCGCGGTGGCGCTGGTGCTGTGGGGAGAGAGCAAAATCATCGCCTCGACGGTGGCGATTATCTGGGGCTTCGCGTTTGCGCTGATCCCGGTGGGGTGGTCAACGTGGATCACCCGTTCCCTCTCCGATCAGGCGGAAAAAGCCGGGTCGATTCAGGTGGCGGTGATCCAGCTGGCCAACACCTGCGGCGCCGCGGTCGGCGGCATTGCGCTTGACCACTTAGGGCTGCTGTCGCCGCTGGTGTTGTCAGGGATATTGATGCTGTTTACCGGCCTGCTGGTGGCGGCCAAAGTGAAGGTGAATTCACCCGCTTAAGGCCGCTCACCTTTTGCCAGCCGGGCATTGATGTCGGCAATCACTTCCGGCAGGTCCGCCAGGGTATCAACCACATAATGCGCCCCGGCGGCATACAGTTTGCCTGCCGCCCGCTCGCGGCGGGTGGCGATTTCCGCTTTCGACATCGCCTGGTACTCCTTCCAGGTTGCGCCGAATTCGTTACCGGACACCGCCAGCCCGACGCTCCACATCCCGGCATGTAACCCTTCGCTGATGCCCGGCGCGGCGTCGTCGACCTTCACGCAGTGGGCCACATCGTCTATGCCCAGGGTAATCACGTTCTGCAGCGCCATCCACGGGCCCGGACGACCGCCGGCGGCAAGGTCATCGGTGGCGACCCAGTGGTCCGGGGCGTAGCCCTGGGCGGCAGCGGCCGGTACCAGCTTTTCCATCACCGGGCGCGGATAACCCGAGCAGGAGCCGATCTTCAGGCCCTTGGCGCGCAGCGTGGCGATGGTGTCGACCACGCCGGCTATTGGTGCGGAAAAATCGACAACCTTAGCGATTTGCAGCGGCATAAACGCGGCGTAGATCGCATCGATATCGGAGGCAGTCATCGCGCGGCCGAATTTGGCCTGCCAGCGGCTATCGACAGCAGGGAGTTTGCCCAGCGCCTCAATGTGCTGCCACTTGCCAAGCCCCATCGGCACGCGGGCCTCTTCAAGGGTGATCTCAATATCGAAGGCCTGGCGGAAGGCCTCGACGAAGATTTGCGTCGGGGCGAAAGAGCCGAAGTCTACGGTGGTGCCTGCCCAGTCAAGGATCAGTGCGCTAATACGGTTCATGGCGGTTCCTTATTGTTTCCAGTACATGGCGTTGTCGATAGCCGCCAGCAGGGCGGTGATATCGGCGTCGTAGACTTCGCCAATGTTGCCGATGCGGAAGCAGTCGCTTTGCGATACTTTGCCCGGATAGATAACGAAGCCCTGATCTTTCAGCTTCTGGTAGAAGGTGTGAAAGCGATACTGCGGCGCATCCGGTGAATAAAAGGCGGTAATGATCGGCGAGTGCAGGCTATCGTCGAGCAGCGGCCGGAAGCCGAGCGCGCGCATCCCGGCGACCAGCCGGCGCTGATTGTTGCGGTAGCGCTGATGGCGAGCGCTGACGCCGCCCTCCTGCGCCAGCTCTTTCAGCGCCTGGGCGAAGGCCAGCACGGTATGGGTCGGCGAGGTGAAGCGCCACTTGCCGTGGTTGTCCTCCATGCAGCGCCACTGGGCGTACAGATCCAGCGACAGCGAGCGCGAACGGCCTTTGCAGGCGGCCAGCTCCGCTTCGCGGGCAATCACGAAGGCAAAGCCCGGCACGCCCTGAATGCATTTGTTGGCGGAGCTTATCAGGTAATCAATATTCAGCGCGGCGATATCCAGTGGAATGCCGCCGAAGCTGCTCATCGCATCGACGATATAGCGTTTATCGTACCGTTTCGCCAGTTCGGCCACCTCTTCGATCGGATTCAGCATACCGGTGGTGGTTTCGCTGTGTACCATCGCGATATGGGTGATCGCCGGGTCGTTCTGCAGGATCTGTTCGATCGCGGCCGCGTCCGGACGGGAGACTTCGCCGCAGTCGTAAGGGTGGCAGGCGATGCCCATCAGCTGCGCCATCTCAATCATACGCGCGCCATAGGCGCCATTGCTGACGATCAACACTTTGCCCTGTTCGCCGATGACGCTGCCGAGCACCGCTTCGACCGCGTAGCTGCCGCTACCCTGCAGTAGCACCGCCGTATAACCGTCGGCCGGGGTAGCCAACTGCACCAGCTGCTGGCGAATGGTCTGTACCACGCCGAGATTGTAATCATCATCCCAGGTGCAGCTATCGAACAACATCGCCTCTTTCACCGTACGGGAGGTGGTTAACGGGCCGGGGGTCAGCAGCAGGTAATTTCGTGAAGTCATTTGTCTCACCATTTGGTCTATACCAGATTTATGGTTATCATGGAGACAAAGCCGGGAAAGGGTCAAAGGAAATGTGGCGCTGCAACAAAAAATTCATCTGGCTATGTATAATGAGCGCACGAAAAGTGGCAGTGAGTAAACATGAAATCACCCTCTGGCGAGATGCCGCAATACCTGATGATTAAGGCGCAGCTGCAGGCGCGTATTCAAAACGGCGCCCTCAAAAGCGGCGACAAGCTGCCTTCCGAGCGCGAGCTGTGCGCGCTGTTCAACACGACGCGGATTACGGTGCGTGAGAGCCTGGCGCAGCTGGAGGCCAGCGGCGTGATTTACCGCGCCGACCGCCGCGGCTGGTTTGTGACGCCGGAGCGTCTGTGGCTGGATCCGACGCAAAATACCAACTTCCACAAGCTGTGTCTCGAACAGGGGCGCGAACCGAAAACGGTGCTGCTTGATGGCCGCCTGGCTGCCGTGCCGCTGGATGTAATGGCGCCTCTGGCGCTGCAGCCCTTCGATCAGGTCTATTTGCTGACCCGGCTGCGCTATGCCGACGGCCGGCCGGTGTGCTACTGCGAAAACCACTGTCTGCCCGCGCGGGTGCCTGAGCTGCTGCGCCACGATCTCAACGGCAGTCTGACCGAGATTTATCAAACTCACTACGACCTGATCTATACCAGTATGCATCTGTCGTTTTATCCCACCTCAATGCCGCCGCAGGCCGCCGAGGCACTGGGGGTGATGGAGGGGCGCCCGGCGCTGCTGTTACGCCGGCTGAATTACGATCAGCATGGGCGTATTCTCGATTATGATATCGAATACTGGCGGCATGACAGCCTGCGGATCGAAGTCGATACCCATTGATTTTATTAGTTAAATTTTTTGATCTCCCCGGTGGCGCTAGCGCTTACCGGGGCTACGCATCCCGCTCGTTTTAACTCCTTCGACACACTTCTTTCATCGTTTTGTCATAAACCATCGGTAGCGTGAAGCTAAATCTGGTCTACACCAGAATAACTGACTATTTGATGAGGCTTACACGATGAAACTCTCCCGACTTGCTCTGCTGTCCCTGTTCGCGCTGACCAGCTCTCCGGTTTGGGCGGACGGCGTCGTCACGGTTTACTCCGCCGACGGCCTGCATGACGGCGATAACAGCTGGTATCAGAGCCAGTTCGCTGCCTTCACCAAAGCGACGGGCATCAAAGTGCAGTATGTGGAAGGCGGCTCCGGCGCTATCGTCGAGCGTCTGGCCAAGGAGCGCACCAATCCGCAGGCTGATGTGCTGGTCACGGTGCCGCCGTTTATCCAGCGCGCCGCGAAAGAGCAATTGCTGGCAACCTTTACCCCGCAAGGTAGCGCGCAGATCCCCGGCGCCAACGACCGCTATTCGCCGCTGGTGAACAACTATCTGACCTTCATCTATAACGGCCAGTTGCTGAAAACCGCGCCGGCCAGCTGGCAGGATCTGCTGGATAGCCGCTTTAAGAACAAGTTGCAGTACTCCACGCCGGGTCAGGCGGGCGACGGTACCGCGGTGATGCTGCAGGCGTTCCACAGCCTCGGCGGTAAAGACGCCGGCTTCGAGTATCTGGGCAAGCTGCAGGCCAATAACGTTGGCCCATCGGCCTCGACCGGTAAGCTGACGGCGCTGGTCAACAAAGGCGAGCTGTACGTCGCCAACGGCGATCTGCAGATGAACCTGTCGCAGATGGCGCGTAACCCGAACGTTAAAATTTTCTGGCCGGCGGATGATAAAGGCGAGCGCAGCGCGCTGGCGCTGCCTTACACCATCGGGCTGGTACAGAACGGACCGAACAGCGAAAACGGCAAAAAGCTGATCAATTTCCTGCTGGATAAACCGGCGCAATCCAGCGTCAGCGCGCGCTCCTGGGGCCTGCCGGTACGCAACGATGTAGCGCCGGAAGATGCTAACTTTAAGGCGGCGAAAGCGGCGCTCGACGGCGTGAAGAGCTGGGAGCCGAACTGGGATGATGTCGCGGTATCGCTGTCGGCTGACATTGCCCGCTGGCATAAAGTGATCGATAGCGAGTAAGCCTGATGTTGATGAAAACCACCGTCACTTCTTCCCCGTCGCTGGCGGGGACGTCCGGGATCACCCTGGACTCGCTGCGCGTTTCATACCACGGCAACGTGGTCTTAAAACCGCTGTCATTGACCATTGAGCCCGGTGAGGTGCTGGCGCTGATTGGCCCTTCCGGTTCCGGGAAAACCACGGTGCTGCGGGCGATTGCCGGTTTTGTGCAACCGGCTGGCGGGCGGATCCTGATCGGCGATACGGACGTCACCCAGCTGCCGCCGTACAAACGCGGGCTGGCGATGGTGGTGCAGAACTACGCGCTGTTTCCGCATATGACCGTGGAACAGAACATCCTCAGCGCACTGAAAAAGGAAAAGGACCCTGCCG
>ERZ834722.3633-NODE-3633-length-10168-cov-4.245624_pt1 | contig 10168 bp, 10 predicted proteins | sample MGYA00519576_ERZ834722 | MGnify/ENA primary metagenome ERZ834722 (study PRJEB31850, sample SAMEA3708759) | human gut metagenome | biome: human gut; feature: human-associated habitat; material: faeces | place: China | collected 2014 ...
TATCAGATTTTAGGAGTAGACCAGAGTGCATCGGATGAGGAGATTAAGAAGGCATACAGAAAACTGAGCCGTCAGTATCATCCGGATGCGAATATCAACAATCCTCATAAAGATGAGGCAGAGGCTAAGTTCAAGGAAGTCCAGCAGGCATATCAGCAGATCATTAATGAGAGAGAACATGGTGGCTCCGGGAGTGGTAGCTATTATGGTGCTGGTGGTTCCAGTTACGGAGGGTTTCAGGGATTTAACGGAGGCTTCCGGACGGAGGGACAGAGTGAAGAGTATGTGATGCATTTAAAATCTGCTGCAACATATATTCAGAATCATTACTATAATGATGCGATCAATGTACTGAATCAGATGCAGGAAAGAACCGGGCAGTGGTATTATCTCAGTGCCGTAGCCAATATGGGACTGGGAAACAATCTGATGGCACTGGAGTATGCGAGACAGGCGGTGATGCAGGAGCCTTATAACCAGCAGTATCAGCAGTTGGTAAGGATTCTGGAGTCGGGAGGCACATGGTATCAGGGGATGCAGCGGAATTACCAGCCGGCTTCCGGATGCAGCTCGGATCTTTGTATGTATCTTTGTATCGGCGATATGTTCTGTAATCTTTGTTTTGGCAGAGGATATTACTGCTGATAAAGTGTTATACAAATGACAAATTTTGTGTCTGTAGACCCTGATTTGCAGGCTGAGAAAGGAATGTAGGATTCATATGAGGGAAATGCGTTTTAAAATGGAACGTCCGGGTCTGGTCAAGGCCGGAGATGCAGTTAATGTTACAGAAAAGAAAACAGCGTTAAACTATAGTTATATTATTAACCCGGCAGTGGCTATGTCCGGTTGTTATAAGCTGCCACAGCGTCTGAAAACTCTGGATGGTGTGGTGAAGGATGTAGAGAAAACGGAGCGGGGCTATTATGTGATCGTAGAGTTTGACGAGGATCCGGTAGAAGAATAAAGGAGGAATGCAGAGAGATGATTACATTTGAGAGAACATCTGTGATGAACATGGAAAACGCTATGCGTGGTGCCAGAAACCCATTAAACAGCTGGGCGAGAGGTGACAGCTATGTCAATGATAAGGGAGAATTCATTTTTGGGGAAAATGATCTGCAGCTGGCCAAAAGATTATGTCAGGCAGGGAATGACCACCGCAAATTTATCCGCCAGATTTTTATTACGGTGGATATTACCGCACCAATTTACTGGTGGAAGGAGTATGACACTTATAAGGTTGGTACGGTAGCTAATTCCACAAGCACTATGCATAAGATCCACAGCAAGCCTTTTGAAAGAGCAGATTTCAGTATGGATCATATGGTGCCGGAGGCGGAGACACAGATGGATCAGATGATCGATTGTCTGGAGCAGATCCGTTTGAAATATATGGAGACAAAGGATAAGACTCTCTGGTACAGTATGATCCAGCTTTTGCCGGAAAGCTATCATCAGATGAGGACATGCACCATGTCCTACGAAAATGCGATTGCTATGTATCGGGCACGTCATGGTCATAAACTGCAGGAATGGCACACCTTCTGTAACTGGGTTTGTGAGCTTCCGTATTTTCAGGAGCTTTTCCCGGAGGCGGTAGAGGTATAATAATAAACAAGAAATCGCAGGATATCATGAGTCCTAAAGGGTTCATATCAGGAGTTTCTTCGAAACTCCGTCATGCGCAGAAATCGTGCGCGGATATATGATAGAATATATCCGGTTGCGTAGAAAGGAAATAAAAATGTTAGAGGTAGGATTAAAGGGGCATCAGGAGATGACAGTAACAGATCAGTTTACAGCAAAAACCATGGGAAGTGGTGTGATGGATGTATTTGCAACACCGGCAATGCTTGCTTTGATGGAAAAAACAGCATTTATGAGTGTAGCAGAGCATCTGAATGAAGGCTGTGGTACAGTGGGAACTCGTGTAGAGATTGAACATGTAGCATCTTCACCAATTGGCATGAAGATTACATGTGACAGTGAATTGACCGCTATCGAGGGACGCAAGCTTGTATTTAAGGTGGAGGCGTATGATTCCAAGGGGCTGATCGGTAAGGGAACTCATGAGAGATTTATTATTGAAAGTGAGAAGTTCCAGGAGAAGACAAACCGTAAGCTGGAGCAGTAAACAGCAGATCAAAAATATAAAATGGCGGTATCCAATATAATGGATGCCGCCATTTTACATTTAAAATGTAATCCTCTATTTCTTTAATGAATAAAAGATTTTTATCGTTTGTTACTGTTTCTCCAGATATGAAGCTTGTCTGCTTCAGCAATCAGCTGATCACGGAAATCAGGATGTGCCACAGAAATCAGAGCTTCGGCTTTCTGCCAGGTAGATAAGCCCTTGAGATTTACGATACCGTACTCTGTAACAAAATAATGAATATTTGCTCTGGTGTCGGTAATAATAGATCCATTGTCAAGAGTTGGCTTGATACGTGATGTCACGGTGCCGTCTTTTGTTTTGAAGGTAGAAGACATACAGATAAAGCTCTTACCACCGTTAGAGAGGTAAGCACCAAGTACAAAGTCGAGCTGTCCGCCTGCCCCACTGATGTGTTTGATACCGGCTGACTCTGCATTTACCTGTCCGAAGAGATCAATATCAACAGCATTGTTGATGGACATGAAATTGTCCAGTGCAGAGATGGAACGGATATCGTTGGTGTATTCTACAGGAGCTGCCATACAAGCCGGATTATTATTCAGATAATCATAAAGCTTTTTGGTTCCTGCTGCAAATCCGTATACCTGACGTCCTTTATCAATGTTCTTTCTCATACCGGTGATCTTGCCGGCTTTGGCAATATCTACAAAGGCATCTACATACATCTCCGTATGTACGCCCAGATCCTTCAGGTCGGACTCCGCGATCAGTGAACCAACGGCATTTGGCATACCGCCGATACCAAGCTGCAGGCAGGCACCGTCCGGAATCTCATCAACAATATATTTCGCCACGGCATGGTCGATATCTGTTGCAGCACCGCCACCGCCAAGCTCGTAAAGATCGGTGTTAGATCCTTCTACGATCAGGTCTACATCATTGATGCTGACACAGTTGTCAAATCCACCAAGGCAGATTGGCATATTCTGATTGACCTCAACAATTACCTTTTTGGCGGAACGGATACAAGCCATTGCATGGGAAGGACTTGGTCCGAGATTGAAATATCCGTGCTCGTCCATCGGTGCTACCTGAAGCATCGCTACATCCGGCGGAGTCTGGGAATCGCGGTAATATCTCGGAAGCTCAGAGTAACGGATCGGAGAATAGAAGCTAAAGCCCTTTGCAATTGCTTTACGCTCGATACCGCCCATATGCCAGGAATTCCAGGCAAAGTGAGCTGCAGGATCATCAATTTTGAAGATCTCAGGCTCCTTCATTAAAATTCCGCCGCGGATATTTACATCTGTAAGCTCCGGCAGGCGTTTTGCAAGTGCTTTATCCAGGTCGACAACTGTGGTGGCTGCCCAGCCGTAATCAACCCAGTCGCCGGATTTGATCTCGCGTACTGCATCATCAGCACTTACAAGTTTCTTAGAGTACATTTCTTTGTAATCCATGATTTCCTCCATTCCGTGATGAAATTAAGTTCATCACATATAATTATTTAGATGTACTGCATAAAAGCAGTTGTACAAAATAGCTTGTTTCTGAGAAAACTTTTCATTTGCTTTGTACATTCTACACATATAAACATAGGATAACACTTTTATATATCGTGCGTCAAATGTAAAATACTTGCAGGAGACAGGAAAGGGGGAGACGTTGCCTGTTTGTGCGGTTTGCACGGGAATGTCGGAAAAAGGCTTGCCATTTTTGGAAGTTTGATATATCATTGAGGGTAGTTAGGTCACTAATGTGATAAATAACGATAAAAATAGTACATACATTTTTCGTCATTTTTCACAATCTGCTCAGCAGAGAAGTGGTCATAAAAAAAGAAGGAGGATTTTTTATTATGGCAAAGAAAATTGTTTTGGCAGGCGCTTGTCGTACCGCTATCGGAAAGATGGGTGGAGGTCTTAGTAAGACTCCGGCTCCTGTATTAGGATCTGTAGTAATCAAGGAGGCTCTGAACAGAGCTGGTGTTCCGGCTGATCAGGTTGATCATGTATATATGGGTTGTGTTATCCAGGCAGGTCTTGGTCAGAACGTAGCACGTCAGGCATCTATCAAGGCAGGACTTCCTGTTGAGACACCTGCTGTTACAGTTAACGTAGTATGTGGTTCCGGTCTGAACTGTGTTAATATGGCTGCTCAGATGATCGAAGCCGGTGATGCTGACATCGTTGTTGCAGGTGGTATGGAGAACATGTCTATGGCTCCTTACGCTATGATGCAGGGTCGTTACGGATACCGTATGAACAATGGTAAGCTCGTTGATACCATGGTAAACGATGCTCTCTGGGATGCATTCAATCAGTATCATATGATGATCACAGCAGAGAATGTTGCTGATGAGTGGGGTCTTACCCGTGAAGAACTTGATGAGTTTGCAGCAAACAGCCAGCAGAAGTGCGAGGCAGCTATTGCAGCAGGCAAGTTTGATGATGAGATCGTACCTGTACAGACAGGTGTTGACCGCAAGACAAAAGAGCCGATCATCTTCTCTAAGGATGAGGGTCCACGTCCTGGCACAACAGCAGAAGGCCTTTCTAAGCTGAAATGCTGCTCCGGTAAAGAGGGCGGTGTTGTTACAGCCGGTAATGCATCCGGTATCAACGATGGTGCAGCAGCAGTTGTTGTTATGACAGAAGAGAAGGCAAAAGAGCTTGGTGTTAAGCCAATGGCTACATTCGTGGCAGGAGCACTTGGTGGTGTTCGTCCTGAGATCATGGGTGTTGGTCCTGTTGCTTCTACAAAGAAAGTTCTTGCTAAGACAGGTCTTACAATCGATGACATTGATCTTATCGAGGCAAACGAGGCATTTGCAGCACAGTCTGTAGCAGTTGCAAGAGACCTGAACTTCGATATGTCTAAGGTAAACAAAAACGGTGGTGCTATTGCACTTGGACATCCTGTTGGAGCTTCCGGATGCCGTATCCTTGTTACACTTCTTCATGAGATGCAGAAAGAGGGAGCAAACAGAGGTCTTGCTACTCTTTGTATCGGTGGTGGAATGGGCTGCTCTACAATCGTTGAAGCTTACAAATAATTAAAAAGGAGATACACTACTATGGATTTCGTTTTATATGAAGCAGATGGTGCTGTTGCAACCATCACGATCAATCGTCCAAAGGCACTCAATGCTCTGAACAGCCAGGTCCTTGATGAACTGGATCAGACACTGGATGCAATCGATCTGGATACTGTAAGATGCGTGATCCTGACAGGTGCAGGAGACAAGTCTTTTGTTGCAGGTGCTGATATCGGAGAGATGAGCACACTGACAAAGGCAGAGGGAGAGGCTTTCGGTAAGAAAGGAAACGATGTATTCCGCAAGCTTGAGACTCTTCCAATCCCTGTTATTGCTGCAGTAAACGGTTTCGCTCTTGGTGGCGGCTGTGAGATCTCTATGAGCTGTGATATCCGTATCTGCTCTGAGAATGCAATGTTCGGTCAGCCGGAAGCTGGTCTTGGTATCACACCTGGTTTTGGTGGAACACAGAGACTTGCAAGAACTGTTGGCGTAGGCATGGCAAAGCAGTTGATTTATACTGCACGCAATATCAAGGCTGACGAGGCATACAGAATCGGTCTTGTGAATGCAGTATATCCACAGGAGGAGCTGATGGAGCAGGCAAAGAAGATGGCATCTACCATCGCAAAGAACGCTCCGATTGCTGTCCGCAACTGCAAGAAGGCAATCAACGAGGGTCTTCAGGTAGATATCGATCAGGCTATCGTGATCGAGGAGAAGCTTTTTGGCGGCTGCTTCGAGACAGAGGATCAGAAGGCTGGAATGGGCAACTTCCTGGCTCCGAAGGAGCAGAAGGTAAAGGTTGTACCTTTCAAGAACTGCTAGTTTAATCCGACAGGATTATCATACAAGGGAGAGGCAGGCGTTTACCGGTTGCTTCTCCAAATAAAAAAATGGAGGTTATAGACAATGAAAGTAGGCGTTATTGGTGCTGGTACTATGGGACAGGGCATTGCTAAAGCATTTGCTCAGAACGAAGGTTATGAAGTAGCACTCTGCGATATCAAGCAGGAGTGGGCTGAAGGCGGTAAGGATAAGATTGCCAAGGGGTATGACAGACTTGTTCAGAAGGGCAAGCTGACACAGGATGCAGTAGATGCAATCCTTGGAAGAATCACACCGGGCTTAAAGGAAGACCTTTGCAAGGATTGTGATCTGATCGTAGAGGCAGCATTTGAGGATATCAATGTAAAGAAGACAACATTCGCAGAGCTTGACAAGATTGCTAAGCCAGAGTGTATCTTCGCATCAAATACATCAAGCCTTTCCATTACAGAGATCGGCAATGGTCTGACTCGTCCAATGGTTGGTATGCATTTCTTCAATCCTGCTGACCGTATGAAGCTTATCGAGGTTATCGCTGGTGTAAATACACCTGCTGAGACTGTTGATGCTATCAAGAAGATTTCTGAGGAGATTGGAAAGACTCCTGTACAGGTAAATGAGGCTGCTGGTTTCGTAGTAAACCGTATCCTGATCCCTATGATCAACGAAGCTGCATTCATCAAGATGGAAGGCGTTTCTGATATCGCCGGTATTGATGCAGCTATGAAGCTTGGTGCAAATCATCCAATGGGACCTCTTGAGTTAGGTGATTTCATTGGTCTTGATATCTGCCTTGCTATTATGGATGTACTTTACAATGAGACAGGTGACAGCAAGTATCGTGCATGCCCACTTCTTCGTAAGATGGTTCGTGGTGGAAACCTCGGTGCAAAGAGCGGAAAAGGTTTCTATGTTTACAATGCTGACCGTACAAAGACTCCGGTTGATGCTCAGTAATTAAAAAAGAATTAAATTAGGAAAGGTGGTAAAGCAAATCATGGATTTTACATTAAGTAAACAGCATGAGATGGCGAGACAGCTTTTTAAGGATTTCGCTGAAAATGAAGTAAAGCCTCTGGCACAGGAAACTGATGAGACTGAGGTATTCCCACAGGTTACAGTGGATAAGATGGGAAAGAACGGATTCCTTGGAATCCCGGTACCAAAGGAGTTTGGTGGACAGGGTGCAGACATCCTGACATATATTATGTGTGTAGAGGAGCTGTCTAAGGTTTGTGGTACGACAGGTGTTATCGTATCTGCACATACATCTCTTTGTGTAGACCCAATTCTCACATACGGAACAAAAGAGCAGAAAGAGAAATTCCTTCCTCCTCTCTGTAACGGTGAGAAGCTTGGTGCATTTGGTCTTACTGAGCCGGGTGCCGGTACAGACGCACAGGGTGCACAGACAAAGGCTGTTCTGGATGGAGACGAGTGGGTACTGAATGGTTCTAAGTGCTTCATTACAAATGGTAAGGAAGCTGACGTATATATCGTTATCGCTGTTACAGGTATCATCGAGAAGCGTGGCAGAAAGATGAAAGAGATTTCTGCATTTATCGTAGAGAAGGGAACACCTGGATTTACATTTGGTACAAAGGAAAACAAGATGGGTATCTGTGGTTCTTCTACATATGAGTTGATCTTCACAGACTGCCGTATCCCTAAGGATGCACTTCTTGGACAGAAGGGCAAGGGCTTCAATATCGCTATGCACACACTCGATGGTGGTCGTATCGGTATCGCTGCTCAGGCACTTGGTATCGCTGAGGGCGCTCTTGAGACAACTGTAAACTATGTAAAGGAAAGAAAGCAGTTTGGTAGATCAATTGCCCAGTTCCAGAATACACAGTTTGTACTTGCTGATCTTGCTACAAAGATCGAGGCTGCTAAGCTTCTTGTATACAAGGCTGCAAGAAAGAAAGATGAGTATCAGAGTGGCGCTAAGGTTTCTTACTCTGTAGAGGCTGCTATGGCTAAGCTATATGCTGCTGAGGTTGCTATGGAAGTAACAACAAAGTGTGTACAGCTTCATGGTGGTTATGGTTACATCAAGGAGTATGACGTTGAGCGTATGATGAGAGATGCTAAGATCACAGAGATCTACGAAGGTACTTCAGAAGTACAGCGTATGGTTATCTCAGCAAACTTGTTAAAGTAAGGAGGTACTTATCGTGAAAATTATCGTATGTATTAAGCAGGTACCTGATACAAAGGGTGGCGTACAGTTCAACCCAGATGGTACATTGAATAGAGGAGCAATGCTCACAATTATGAACCCAGATGATAAGGCTGGTCTTGAGGCAGCTCTTAGACTGAAGGATCAGTATGGCGCTGAGGTTACAGTTCTTACAATGGGACTTCCAAAGGCTGCAGATGTTCTTCAGGAAGCAATCGCTATGGGCGCTGACAAGGGTGTTCTTGTAACAGACCGTGTACTTGGTGGTGCTGATACTTGGGCAACATCTACAACAATCGCTGGTGCGATCAGAAAGCTTGACTATGATCTGATCATCACAGGCCGTCAGGCTATCGATGGTGATACAGCTCAGGTTGGTCCTCAGATCGCTGAGCACCTTGGACTTCCAGTTATCTCTTATGCACAGGAGATCAAGGTAGATGGAGACAGCGTAATCGTTAAGCGTCAGTATGATGACGGTTACCATATGGTAAAGGCTCAGATGCCATGTCTTATCACAGCACTTTCTGAATTAAATGATCCAAGATATATGACACCAGGTGGAATCTTCGATGCAGTCAATGCAGAGATCACAACTCTTGGTAGAGCAGATCTTGTAGATGTTGATGATTCAAACATCGGTTTGAATGGTTCTCCAACAAAGATTGCCAGAGCTTCTGACAAGGTTAAGAAGGGTCAGGGAGAGATGGCTCCAGAAGACGCAGATCCAGTAAGCTATATTGTTGGTAAACTGAAGGATAAGCACGTAATTTAATTAAAAAGGAAAAGTGGTGAATAAAATGGGAGCAATGAATGCAGAAGAATTAGCAAAGTACAAGGGCGTATTCGTCTTTGCACAGCAGGTAGATAATGTATTAAGCGGAATCTCTTTCGAGCTTGTTGGCGAAGGAAAGAGACTTGCAGAGAAGTTAGGCACAGAAGTAACAGCAGTATTGGTTGGTTCTGATGTTTCAGGACTTGTAGATGAGCTTGCTGCTTACGGTGCAGATAAGGTAATCGTAGTAGACGATCCAGAGTTGAAGAATTACAGAACTGAGCCATATGCACACGCACTTGCTTCAGTTATCAATGAGTTCAAGCCAGAAATCATGTTGGTTGGTGCAACAGCAATCGGTCGTGATCTTGGTCCTACAGTTTCAGCAAGAGTTCAGACAGGTCTTACAGCTGACTGTACATTACTTGAGATCGGTGATTTCCCTGTTAACCCAATCCCTGGAAAAGAGCAGAAGCACAATCAGCTTCTTATGACTCGTCCAGCATTTGGTGGTAACACAATCGCTACAATCGCATGTCCGGACAACCGTCCTCAGATGGCTACTGTACGTCCAGGCGTTATGCAGAAGCTTGACAAGGTTGAGGGTGCAAAGGCTGAGGTTATCAATTACAACCCAGGTTTCACACCAAATAACAGATATGTAGAGATCCTTGAGATTTCTAAGGCTGTTTCAGACATCAAGGATATCATGGATGCAAAGATTCTTGTATCTGGTGGTCGTGGTGTTGGTTCTGCTGAGAACTTCAAGCTTTTGGAGGATCTTGCAGACGTACTTGGCGGACAGGTTTCATGCTCACGTGCCGTTGTAGATTCAGGCTGGAAGCCAAAGGAACTTCAGGTTGGCCAGACAGGTAAGACTGTACGTCCACAGCTCTACTTCGCAATCGGTATCTCAGGAGCAATCCAGCATGTAGCTGGTATGGAAGAGTCTGATATCATTATTGCAATCAATAAGGACCCAGACGCTCCAATCTTTGATGTAGCTGATTATGGTGTTGTTGGTGATCTGAACAAGATCGTTCCAGCACTGACAGAGGCTATCAAGGCTGAGCTTGCTGCAAAGTAATCTGATTACTTGCGAAAGTGAATACTAGATAAGAGTTTAGAACCACCGTGTATCGTAGGATATGCGGTGGTTTTTTGTTATAGCGACGAGGAAAATGCACGCATTTATGCGGTGCATTTGACGACCGCTAATCAGAG
>ERZ834722.3641-NODE-3641-length-10160-cov-6.690153_pt1 | contig 10160 bp, 10 predicted proteins | sample MGYA00519576_ERZ834722 | MGnify/ENA primary metagenome ERZ834722 (study PRJEB31850, sample SAMEA3708759) | human gut metagenome | biome: human gut; feature: human-associated habitat; material: faeces | place: China | collected 2014 ...
TCGGAGGCCCTCGCCGGCCCGGTCGACGGTGGAATGGTCGCTGTGCGCGAAGCCGGAGCGGTCGAAAAAGAGGGTATAACCTTTCGAGGGAGAGTTCGTGCGCCGGATCAGGAACAGACCTCCGTCGCGTTCGACACCGACGTCCGCGTATTCGAACCTATTGGCGAACGTCTGCCGGTCATGCGAAACGATGAAATACAGATCCGCAGTGGGCACGACCGTCCGGAATTCGTCCAGAAGCGGTCGGATGACGTCAAGCGCACGCTCGGCCTCGGCGGGGTTGACGACGAGCAGTTCTTCGAAAGTCCCGCGGTCGATATAACGGCTCATCGTTCCCGCACCTGCATACGGCAGGATTCCGTTTCCCGTACATGATCCTTCGGCAGCAGGAGCGTACATTCGGCACGAGGGCTGTGCAGAAAGCATTTGATTTTGACCACGGCCTCCACCGCATCGCGGGCGTAGGTCTTGAAACGGTAACTCGGGTAGCCGGCTACCGCAATTTCATACTTGCGACGTTTCATGCGTGTAAGTTTTAGTTCTACATACGGCCGACCTGCCATTCGTGGCGTATGCGGCCGGCTTCGGGGCGGAGAACTGCGACAGACACGGCACGACGCGGGACATGGCGGACAATACGACCCGTCAGGGTGGAGATTGTCCGGCAGGGACAAGGCGTGCTCAGGGGCTGGCGCTATCTTGCCCCGCAGCCGGCGCTGCGGAAATGAAACGCTCGCAAAACGAGGTGCGAAGACACCGAGACGTCAGTCGTCTCTTGCGGGTGCCGCGACGAAGCGGGGAATGTGCGACAAACGGCGTTGCAGCCGGCGGCGGCACAGGCGCTCGGCAAGCTGCACCAGATCGTAGAGGTCGTACATCATCCGGTGCTGGACGACCTTCGCGCGGATCAGACGTTTGAGACGGCTCTCGTCCAGCTCCGTCTCGCTGATCCCCAGCACCTCGCAGACGCCGCGCGCCGTGAGGTACATCGGGCGGTCGCTGTGGCTCAACAGGTGTTCGAAAAGCAGTGTGGATTGTGTCAGCATGAAATGCGTGCGGAGCAGTTTCTCCAAAGCTCCGGACTCCACCAAATAATACTTGTCAGGCATAGGGTTATGAATTAAAGGTTCCTGATCCGGTTTTTAAGTTCTTTTCGCTGCCGGCACTCCGTGTCGATCCGCTCGACAAAACGGTTTATCTCGGCAGCGGAGAACATAAGACGGCGCCCGAAGTGGAACCCGGTGAGCTGACCGCTGACGCAGTAACGGCGCAACTGACGGTCGCTGATCTTCAGCAGGTCGCAGACCTCGCTCACTTCAAGGATCGGCGTACCGCAAAGCATATTCCGGTGACGTTTCATATAGGCGATATCTTCGCGGATCTCTCGGACGATTTCCAAAATCTCATCGAGTCGTTCCATAATCGGGTTGCAGTAGGTTTTCGCCGCAAAGATGCAATGACCGAATGATGAGTTTATACAAGTATGTAAATACATAATATATTTATATACTTTATCGCAAAGTGTCTACACGGAGAATTTCGTTGCCAGTTTCTCCCGGAGCATGGTAACCTCACGGTCGATCATCGGCGGGGTGACTTTCGCATAGATTTGAGTGGTGGTGATATTTTTATGTCCCAGCATCTTCGAAAGCGTCTCCAGACTCACGCCGTTCGACAGGCAGATCGTCGTGGCGTACGTGTGCCGGGCAAGGTGGAATGAGAGTTGTTTGTCAATGCCGCACTCCCGGGCGATGTTTTTCAGGCTGTCGTCGATCGAATCGAGTGTAGACATGGCAAAAACACGTCCGTCGCCGGTCAGACCCCGATACTTGTTCAGGATGAACAACGCATAAGGCAGCAACTTGACAACGTATTTGGTTTCGGTCTTCTGGCGGTTGCCGCTGATCCACCACTCGCCCTGCGCATCCTGCTCGATCCGGTCATAGGTCAGCGAGGCCATATCCGCATAGCAGATGCCCGTAAAGCAGGAGAACAGGAACATATCGCGGTTATAGTCCTGACGCTTATACCGCAGCTCGGTAGTCATCATACGCCGGAGTTCATCTTCCGTTAAAAAACTACGTTCCGGATTCGGAGCCGTATATTGATAGAGGGAAAAGGGGTTGCGAGGCATCCAGCCGTTGTTGAACGCGATTTTGACAACGTATTTCAGGCATTTGAGATAACCGCTGACGGTCGTAGGCTTGAGCCCCAGATCGGATTTAAGGTAGACGTGGTATTGCTCGATGAACGACTGTTCCAACTCCGCCAACGGCATATCGCTCACGTTATACTCCTTACGCATGAAAGTCCGCAGATGGTCGATGGATTTATAGTAGCGGTTCCATGTACCGTGGCAGCGGTCGATGCCGACACGTTTCTTGAGGTCGCCGGTGAATTTCTCGAACGCTTCGAGAAGCAGCCGGTATTTCTCTCCGAAGCCGAGATAGGCATTCTTGACCTTTTCGGCCGTAACGTATGACTCCCGGTCGCAGATATCCTGATAGTGCTTGCCGATCTGGGTGCGGATGTTGTCCAGATGACGGTTGATGCGATCCGCTTCGAGACTGCGGCCTTTGGCGCGGCCGCCGCTGACCTCCCAAAGCATCTCCGGAACGGAGAGCTTCGCGCTGAACTGGGCGATGCTACCGTTGACCGTGATGCGACCCATGACAGGGACGACTTTCTGATCTTTGTCTTTGTTCCTTTTAAGGTAGAACAGAACCTTGAACGTGCTGCGCATAAACTCTGCTTTTTAGGGTTGCAAAAATAATTTCAGCAGAGTCGTATGTCAAGATGAATAACGATGCAAGAAACTGAAAATCACGTTTCTATGAATAATAGAGCGAAAGAAACGAGGTAACGATTTGGAAACCGAAACCTCGTTTAACATTACCTTATTCTACTTTTTTTCTAAAACAAAGGTACTGAAGAAAAGTGTATAATTATTTGATTATCTTTTGCTTTACACTTTTTTATACCTCTGTTTTTTATCCCCGGAAATTCGCGGGAGAGGGCGGGGATTTTCATGCAGGAACGGCCGCAGGCACACCGACCGGACCGAAGCCGACAGCATTACATAACCGCATCGTTACACGGAACGGACAGACGTGCAACCGCGTAATGGGTCGCAGAGCGCGACCAGACGAGGCGGTGCGAAACGGGCCGGAGATGGAGTGAGCCGGATCGGAATATGAGTGAATCCGAGCAAGAGCCAACCGGAACCGCAGCGTGCGGCCGGGAAAAGCCGGAAACGGAAAGCGAAAGACAGAGGGAGGGCCGAAAGCGGGAAAACGAGAACGGAGAGCAAACCGGGATGGGCCGGAAGCGGGGAACCGCCGGGAAGGGCGGATCAGGCTTTTCCGGGCAAAAGCGATTCGGACCGCCCTTCCGCACAGGCCGCGCGCAGGCGGTCGGCCAGTTCGGGAACTCCCTCGGCGGCACGTTTGCGGATCACTTCCAGCGGATTGCGCACGCCGCGAATCGCCGGCCGTCCCGGGTCGACCACGTAAACCGGAATGTCGGGACGCACGCAGCGCACCAGCGACGCCGCAGGATAGACCGCCAGCGACGTTCCGACCACCATCAGGATGTCGGCCCCGGCGGCAAGTTCCGCCGCACGGTCGAATTCGGGAACCGGCTCGCCGAAGAAGACGATGTGCGGACGCAGCAGCGAACCGTCGGGAGCGCGGTCGTCGAAACCCTGCTCGACGCCGTCGAACGGCAGGATGAGCGACGGATCGTCCGTCGAACGAAGTTTGGTAAGTTCCCCGTGCAGGTGAAGAATATGCGTCGAACCCGCCCTTTCGTGCAGATTGTCGACATTCTGGGTGATGACCCGGACGTCGAAATCGCGTTCCAGACCGGCAATCGCCCGGTGGGCGGCGTTCGGCTCGGCCTTGAGCATTTCGGCACGCCGCTCGTTGTAGAAACGGATGACGCCCCGACGGTTGAAATCAAGCGCTTCGGGAATGCAGACCTCCTCGATCCGGTAATTCCCCCATGTTCCGTCGGAGTCGCGGAACGTCGCCAAACCGCTGTCGGCGCTGACGCCGGCGCCGGTGAAGACAACAAGTTTTTTCATTGCATGATGTAGTTTCGCCCGGTAAAGGTAACAAATTTATGGCATAGTTCGTGCAAGATCGGTCCGATGTAAACCAAATAAATATTTTTACGCTATGGATCAACAGAAACACACCACCGAAGACACCCTGACCGACATTTTCGGCTCGAAAGAGATGCGTTCGCCCGCTCCCACGGAATTCATTCCCAAGAACAAGACAGCACCCGAAATCGCCTATCAGCTGGTCAAGGACGAGACCTATCCCCAGACCCAGCCGAGGCTCAACCTGGCGACGTTCGTGACCACCTACATGGACGACTACGCCACACGGCTGATGAACGAAGCCATCAACATCAACTACATCGACGAGACGGAGTATCCGCGCGTCGCGGTGATGTGCGGCCGTTGCCTCAATATCGTGGCCAACATGTGGAACTCACCCGAAAAGGCCGAGTGGAAAACCGGCGCGCTGGGCATCGGATCGTCCGAAGCATGCATGCTGGGCGGAGTGGCCGCATGGCTGCGCTGGCGGGCGCGCCGCAAGGCCGCAGGCAAACCCTTCGACAAACCCAACCTGGTGATGAGCACCGGATTCCAGGTCGTGTGGGAGAAGTTCTGCCAGCTGTGGCAGATCGAGATGCGCACCGTGCCCCTGACGCTCGACCACCCGACGCTCGACATCGGCGAGGCGCTGAAGGCCTGCGACGAGAACACCATCTGCATCGTGCCCATCGCCGGCGTGACGTGGACGGGTCTCGACGACGACATCGAGGGTCTCGACAAGGCGCTCGACGCCTACAACGCCAAGACGGGCTACGAAATCCCGATCCACGTCGACGCGGCTTCCGGCGGTTTCATCCTGCCGTTCCTGCACCCCGAGAAGAAGTGGGACTTCCGCCTCAAATGGGTGCTGTCGATCTCCACGTCGGGCCACAAGTACGGACTGGTGTACCCCGGACTGGGATGGGTCGTATGGAAGGACAAGAAGTACCTGCCCGACGAAATGTCGTTCTCGGTCAACTACCTCGGCGCGAACATCACGCAGGTGGGCCTGAACTTCTCGCGGCCGGCGGCGCAGATTCTCGGCCAGTACTACAACTTCATCCGGCTGGGATTCGAGGGGTACAAGGAGGTGCAGCAGAACTCGATGGACATCGCCAAATACTGCCACGAGCAGATCGGCAAGATGCCGTGCTTCCGGAACTACGCCAAAGAGGTCGTCAACCCGCTGTTCATCTGGATGATGGACCCCGAATACGACAAGAAGGCCAAATGGACGCTGTTCGACCTGCAGGCCGCCTTGCAGCAGAGCGGCTGGATGGTCCCGGCATACACCATGCCCAAGAACATCGACGAGATGATCGTCATGCGCATCGTGGTTCGCCAGGGCATGTCGCGCGACATGGCCGACATGCTTCTGGGAGACATCCGCAACGCCGTGGCCGAGTTCGAGAAACTCCGGTACCCCACCCCCTCGCGCATCAAGTACGAGAACAAGGAGCACCAGAAAGGCAAGGTCTACACGCATTGATGCGGCCGGAGATCACCGGACCTCCGACTGCCGGTACGCTGGCGGGAAAAGCGGCCTTCGGACCGCAATTTCGGCCATAGCATCCAAAAGAGGCTTCTCAAGCCGCCCCTGAAGGGCGCTTTCTCGCGGCCGGCAACGGCTGACCGAACATTCAGGGACCTTCCCCGCGACACGCGCCCCCTCCGGGCGGCAGAACGCCGGACGGCTCACGCTTCACCCCCGAAGCGGAGCCGTCTTTTTCATTTGCGGCGGGAGGCTCTTCCGGACCTTCGGCGGCGGCCTACGCAAGCCCGGCGCTGCCGCCACGGACCGGAAAAACGACCCCGCAGCGGCACGACGCAACGAACAAAACATAGGGCGCAAAGGACTTGCCGGGACCGGAAAAAATACGTATCTTTCGTGCGTTTTATCCCCAACGTCTATGAAAGAGAATTTCGACATTTTCCTGATCGTCATGGCCCTTCTGGCCGCCGTGGTCTACGCCGCGCTGCACTTCTTCGAGGCGGGCTACGGCTATCTCTTCGACCGCCGCTACGGGCCACCCGTGCCCAACCGCATGGGCTGGATGGTGATGGAATCTCCGGTTTTCATCCTCATGTGCGTGCTGTGGGCCTCGTCCGAAAGGATGTGGCAGGCCGGGCCGCTGGCGCTGTTCTGCCTGTTCCAGGCCCACTACCTCCAGCGGGCCTTCATCTTCCCGCTGCTGATCCGCGGCAAGGGCCGCATGCCCCTCGGCATCGTCGTGATGGGCATGGTCTTCAACACGCTCAACGCCCTGATGCAGGGAGGCTGGATTTTCTACGTCTCGCCCGCTGACTACTACGCCGGATGGTTCGCACAGCCCTATATCTATATCGGCGGGGCGTTGTTCGTGGCCGGAATGGCCGTAAACCTCCATTCGGACCACATCATCCGCCACCTCCGCCGCCCGGGCGACACGCGCCACTACATCCCCCGCGGGGGCATGTTCCGCTACGTCTCGTCGGCCAACTACTTCGGCGAACTGCTCGAATGGGTGGGATTCGCCGTAGCCTCGTGGTCGTGGGCCGGAACGGTCTTCGCATGGTGGACCTTCGCCAACCTCGCACCGCGCGCCGCATCGCTGCGCCGCCGCTACGAGCAGGAGTTCGGCGAAGAGTTTTCGCGCCTTCGCCGCAAACGGATCATCCCCTTCATCTATTGACCCGCCTAAAAGGCGGGGTTTAGGTTGCGGATGGTCCGTTACAACGTTTTTCACCCAGTTCTGCGCCCGCCGGATTAAGAAGGCGGCTTCAGGGACGACGCAAGAATTTCACGTTTCGGAACGAGGTCTGCGCATCCGACTTTCAACCCTCAACCTCTAACTCTCAACTTTCAATTCAATGTCCTCTACACTTTTCACCCCTTATAAATTAGGCCCCGTCACGCTGCGCAACCGCACGATCCGTTCGGCGGCCTTCGAATCCATGGGCAAGGACTTCGGTCCCACCCGGCAGCTCAAGGACTACCACGTCGCCGTAGCCCGCGGCGGCGTGGGCATGACCACGCTGGCCTATGCCGCCGTGTGCCGCAGCGGACTGTCGTTCAACAAGCAGCTGTGGCTGCGTCCCGAGATCGTCCCCGGACTGCGCGAAATCACCGACGCCGTGCACCGCGAAGGGGCCGCCGCGGCCATCCAGATCGGACATTGCGGCAACATGACCCACTGGACCACCGCCGGGCAGATGCCCATCGGCGCCTCGACGGGATTCAACCTCTACGCCTACACGCCCGTGCGGGGCATGAAGAGACGCGAGATCGAACAAGTGGCCCGCGACTTCGGCACGGCAGTGCGCACGGCCCGCGACGCCGGATTCGACTCGGTGGAGGTGCACGCCGGGCACGGCTACCTCATTTCGCAGTTCCTGTCGCCCTACACCAACCACCGGCACGACGAATACGGCGGCTCGCTCGAAAACCGCATGCGCTTCATGCGCATGTGTCTGGGCGAGGCCGTGGAGGCGGCCCGGGCGTGCGGCATGGCGATCACCGTGAAGCACAACATGTACGACGGCTTCAAAGGGGGCATTGAAATCCCCGAGAGCATCGAGATCGCCAAAGTCATCGAATCGTTCGGCGTGGACGGCATCGTCCTCTCGGGCGGGTTCGTCTCGAAGGCCCCGATGGCCGTCATGCGGGGGCTGATCCCGATCTACACCATGAGCTACTACTCGCCGCTGTGGCTGCGCTACTTCATCCGCTGGTGCGGTCCCTTTATGATAAAACAGTTCCCCTTCGAGGAGTGTTATTTCCTCGAAGACGCCAAGAAATTCCGGGCCGCCCTGAAAGGTCCGCTGATCTACGTCGGGGGACTCGTCAGCCGCGAGGGCATCGACCGGGCGCTGGACTCGGGATTCGAGCTGGTTCAGATGGCCCGGGCGCTCGTCAACGACCCGGCGTTCGTCGCAAAGCTCCGCGAGGGCGACGCGGCGACGCGAAGCGCCTGCGACCACCGAAACTACTGCATCGCGCGGATGTACTCCGTGGACATGAAGTGCTGCAAGCATTGCGACAACCTCCCGCGACGGATCGTCGAAGAACTCAAACGCCTGCCGTGATGAAACGCGAAGCAATCACACCGTGCGGGGAGCACACCGCAGCCGTTTCCGGAAGCGGCCGCAGCGTCGGCCGGCGGGGAGCCGTCGCCCCGGGAAGCGCCTGGGCGCTGGTCACGGGAGCCGGGTCGGGCATCGGACGCTGTTACGCCCTGCGGCTGGCGGCGTTGGGCTACAACCTGGTGCTGGCGGGCAACCGCCGCGAACCGCTGGAGACGGTATGCTGCGAAATACTCGCCGCCGGAGCGGGTCCGGACGGCGGCGTCCGGAAAGCGGCATCCCCCGCCGCCGGGTTCCGGCCCGAGGTGCGGATCGTGGAGATCGACCTGGCGCGCATCGAAGCCGCTGCGGAGCTGTGGGAGGCCGTGCGACGCGAAGGAGCCGCCATCGACGTACTGGTGAACAACGCCGGGATATTCTCGTTCCGCGACATCCTGCAAACCCCCGCCGAGCGCATCGAGCGCATCATCCTGCTGCATGACCTGACGAACACCCAACTGTGCCGGATGGCGGCGGCCGACATGGTGCGCCGCGGCTGCCGGGGGCACATTCTCAACATGTCCTCCTACTCGCTGTGGATGCCCTTTCCGGGACTGGCCCTGTACAGCGCGTCGAAGGCCTACCTGCGGTCGTTCTCGGTGGCCTTCGCGAAGGAGGTCCGCGAGCACGGCATCCGCGTCACGGCGGTCTGCCCGGCGGGTGTGGCGACCGACCTCTACGGACTGACTCCCCGCTGGCAGCGCATCGGCACGCGCCTCGGGGTGCTTATCACGGCCGACTCGTGCGCCCGGCGCGGACTGCGCGCCCTGTGGCGGGGACGCCGGTGCATCGTCCCCGACTGGTGGAACCGCGTGTGGATTCCCCTCTGCAAGATACTGCCGATGTGGGTGCTGCGTCCGGTCCGCAGGTTCACGATGAAATTTCAGAAATAGGCTCTTCGAGCACGAAAAAACAATAAATTATGAACACAATCAAAACCGTCGTCTTCGACCTCGGAGGCGTGCTGGTCGATCTGGACATAGACCGCTGCACCGGAGCCTTCCGGAGCCTCGGAATGGATGCCGTGGCCGATCTGATCAACCCCTACTACCCCGCCGAAATGATCGGACGGCTGGAACACGGCGTCATTTCGTTCCACGAAGCCTGCGACGAAATGCGCCGCCTGTCGGGCACGCCCGAGGTAACCGACGCGCAGATCGCCTGGGCCTACGGCCAATTCCTCGTGCGCATCCCGGTCGCGAAACTCCGCCAGATAGACGCCCTGCGCGAGCGCGGAATCCGGACCTGCGTGCTCTCGAACAACAACCCCGCGTCGATGAAATACATCCGACGGATGTTCACGGCCGACGGCAAGACGATGGACGACTATTTCGATGCCGTTTTCCTCTCCTACGAACTGCACGAGCTGAAGCCCTCGGAGGCGATTTTCCGCAAGATGATCGCCGCAGGCGGCATGCGCCCCGAAGAGACGCTTTTCATCGACGACGGACAGAAGAACGTCGACGCCGCGCAGAGACTCGGATTCGCGGTCTACATGCCCGGTCCGGGGGAGGATTTCGGCCACATACTCGACAATCTCAACCGTTACGAAGAGATCCTGTAAAATCGCACAGGCCGACTGATGCCGCCCGTCGCCGCGGCCGTGTCGCCCGTGAGGAAAAGCCGCGTCGAAAAACACGGCCGCGAACTTGCCGTGGGCGGCTCGGTCGTCCGCCGACGGCACGGGTCCGTCGCCGGACGCAACGGAAACCGCGCCGTCGGCAGGGAGCGCATCATCCGCGTCATACGCAGAAACCGCGCCGCCAGCCGAAAGCCCGCCGATCCGGCAAAGACAGGAACAAAACAAAGCAACCCCTCCGGTCGCAGGACCGGAGGGGTTGCCTCATTTCATACATCGTCTGTCGGAGTGACAGGATTCGAACCTGCGACCCTCTGGTCCCAAACCAGATACGCTACCGGACTGCGCTACACTCCGAACGCCGCGGCTTCCGCC
>ERZ834722.3655-NODE-3655-length-10128-cov-8.266753_pt1 | contig 10128 bp, 10 predicted proteins | sample MGYA00519576_ERZ834722 | MGnify/ENA primary metagenome ERZ834722 (study PRJEB31850, sample SAMEA3708759) | human gut metagenome | biome: human gut; feature: human-associated habitat; material: faeces | place: China | collected 2014 ...
TTTATAGACAAACTTACTGCTAATTTTCGTAGATTATATATAATCCGGTATCGTCGGTTCTAATCAAATCTGAGCGCGGCAAACACGAATTTGCGGCCATGTATAAGTGGGGTGGAATGGATATATAAGCGTATCTAATGATAGGGAAAATGTACACAAAAATACTAATAAATAAAGCTTTTTTTTCTATGTGCACAAAGTCGTCCGCGTGTCCCAAATTCATTGACTTTCCAAATCCCACTGTATTATAATTTTGATAGTCGGTTGAAGAAGCGTCTGCAGAAATGAATGCGATTCAGACGCCTGAAATGCTGACAATACTAAGTATAACCGTGGATGCAGTCGATGCGAAGCGGAGTAAAGAAAATTCGAAAGCATAGGATGGAGGACATAAGAACATGCAGGAATTTAAACCGTTCAAAGAAGGTAAAGTAAGAGAAGTATATGATAATGGAGACAGTCTGATTATCGTAGCAACTGACCGTATTTCAGCATTTGATAACATCTTGAAGAACAAGATTACAGACAAGGGTGCGATTCTCACCCAGATGTCCAAGTTCTGGTTTGATTTCACTAAGGATGTGGTTCCAAACCATATGCTTTCTGTTGATGTAAAAGATATGCCGGAATTTTTCCAGCAGGAGCGTTTTGATGGTAATAGTATGATGTGCAAGAAGCTTGAGATGCTTCCAATCGAGTGTATCGTTCGTGGATACATTACAGGAAGCGGCTGGGCAAGCTACAAGGAGAACGGAACCGTCTGTGGAATCAAGCTTCCGGAAGGATTGGTTGAGTCTGACAAGCTGCCTGAGCCGATCTACACACCTAGTACGAAAGCGGATCTTGGTGATCATGATGAGAACATCTCATTCGAGCAGTCCGTAGAAGTGCTTGAGAAGATCTATCCTGGCAAGGGACTGGATTATGCAACACAGATCAAGGATTGCACGATCGCTTTATATAAGAAATGTGCAGAGTATGCATTAAGTAAAGGCATCATTATTGCAGATACCAAGTTTGAGTTTGGTTTAGATGAGAACGGCAAGATTGTATTAGGCGATGAGATGCTGACACCGGACAGCTCAAGATTCTGGCCACTCGAGGGATACAAGCCTGGACAGGGACAGCCTTCCTTCGACAAGCAGTATGTAAGAGACTGGCTGAAAGCAAATCCGGACAATGATTTCTTACTTCCGGAGGAAGTTGTGACCAAGACGGTTGATAAGTACAAGGAAGCTTACGAGCTTTTGACCGGAACGCCTTTTACAAGATAAACTTACAGTTGGAGACTTAGAATGAATCAGAATAAATGTTTTGACAGCACCTACGAAGAGGATGTATTGCATGAGGAGTGCGGCGTCTTCGGAATGTATGACTTTGATGGCGATGATGTAGCGTCTTCCATCTATTATGGATTGTTTGCATTGCAGCATCGTGGTCAGGAGAGCTGCGGTATCGCAGTCAGTGATACGAACGGACCGAAAGGAAAGGTCTTATCCTACAAAGGAATGGGACTGGTCAATGAAGTGTTTACACCGGATCACTTAGAGGAGATGAAGGGTGACATCGGCGTCGGTCATGTACGTTATTCGACAGCCGGTTCTTCAACAAGAGAGAACGCGCAGCCGCTCGTACTTAATTATGTGAAGGGAACGCTTGCTTTGGCACACAACGGTAATCTGATCAATGCCAATGAGCTGAGACATGATCTTGAGTATACCGGAGCCATCTTCCAGACAACGATCGATTCCGAGGTGATCGCGTACCATATCGCGCGCGAGAGACTGAATTCCAAGACCGCGGAGGAAGCCGTACGCAGAGCCTGCCAGAAGTTAAAAGGCGCTTACGCACTCGTTGTATCCAGCCCGCGTAAGCTGATCGCAGCGAGAGATCCGTTTGGATTTAAGCCGCTTTGCATCGGAAAACGCGATAATGCTTATATTGTGACGTCTGAGACTTGTGCGTTAGACACGATCGGTGCTGAGTTCATCCGTGACGTTCGTCCGGGCGAGGTTGTTACCATTACAAGAGAGAAAGGCATCGAGTCGGATATGACGATGGCACTTCCGAAGGAACAGGAAGCACGATGCATTTTCGAATATATTTATTTTGCAAGACCGGACAGTCATATCGACGGACAAAGCGTCTATGCGAGCCGCATTCAGGCGGGACGTTTTCTTGCGCAGGATTCTCCGGTCGAGGCGGATCTTGTAACGGGTGTGCCGGAATCAGGAAATGCGGCAGCACTCGGTTATTCGTTGGAATCCGGTATCCCTTACGGTACCGCTTTCGTCAAGAACGGATACGTTGGAAGAACATTCATTAAGCCGAAACAGAGCAGCAGAGAATCGAGTGTACAGGTGAAGTTAAATGTGCTCCGCGAGGCTGTGGCAGGTAAGAGAGTTATCATGATCGATGATTCGATCGTGCGCGGAACGACATCCGATCGTATTGTCCGTATGTTAAGAGATGCAGGTGCGACCGAGGTGCATGTGAGAATCAGTTCGCCACCATTCCTGTGGCCTTGCTACTTCGGAACAGATATTCCGGCAAGAGAGCAGCTGATCGCATACAATCGTACGATTGAGGATATCCGCAATATCATCGGTGCGGATTCGCTCGGATATCTTGGCATTGACCGTCTCTCACAGATGGTGGGAGGTCTGCCAATCTGTACGGGATGCTTTACCGGAAAATACCCGATGGAGCCTCCGAAAGAGGATATCCGCGGCGAATATTACGACAAGGAAATTGATCTTGAGCGCAAGATGAGCCGTTCGTAAGACAAAGTTTTAGCGTTATATAAGGAGACAATATATGAGTACAGACAGATATACAAGTCCGCTTTCCGAGCGTTATGCAAGCAAGGAAATGCAGTACATTTTCTCACAGGATATGAAGTTCTCTACCTGGAGAAAGCTTTGGATCGCTTTGGCAGAGACAGAGATGGAGTTAGGACTTTCCGAGAATGGTAAGCCGGTCATCACACAGGAGCAGATCGATGAGCTTAAGGCACATGTGAATGATATCAATTACGATGTTGCCAAGGAGCGTGAGAAGCTGGTCCGCCACGATGTTATGAGCCATGTATATGCATACGGACAGCAGTGTCCGAAGGCAGCAGGTATCATCCACCTCGGAGCAACTTCCTGCTACGTTGGTGATAATACGGATATTATCGTGATGAATGAGGCTTTAAAGCTTGTGCATAAGAAGCTTGTCAGTGTGATCGCTGAGCTTGCAAATTTTGCTGAGAAATATAAGGATCAGCCGACACTTGCTTTCACCCATTTCCAGCCGGCGCAGCCGACTACCGTTGGCAAGAGAGCAACGCTTTGGACACAGGAATTCCTGATGGATCTTGAGGATCTTGAGTATGTACAGAGTACATTAAAGCTTCTCGGTTCGAAGGGTACGACCGGAACCCAGGCCAGCTTCTTAGAGTTATTCGATGGAGATCAGGAGACGATTGACAAGATTGATCCGATGATCGCAGAGAAGATGGGATTCAAGGCATGCTATCCGGTATCCGGACAGACCTATTCCAGAAAAGTCGATACAAGAGTATTGAACGTCTTAGCAGGCATTGCAGCCAGCGCACATAAGATGTCAAATGATATCCGCCTTCTTCAGCACCTGAAGGAAGTGGAGGAGCCTTTCGAGAAGAACCAGATCGGATCTTCCGCTATGGCTTACAAGCGTAATCCTATGAGAAGTGAGCGTATTGCTTCCCTGTCGCGTTATGTGATGGTGGATGCTTTAAATCCGGCGATCACTTCCGCAACCCAGTGGTTTGAGAGAACACTTGATGATTCTGCAAATAAGAGATTATCCGTACCGGAAGGATTCCTTGCAATTGATGGAATTCTTGATCTGTGCTTAAACGTTGTGGATGGACTCGTTGTATATCCGAAGGTTATCTACAAGCATTTTATGGCAGAGATTCCGTTTATGGCAACCGAGAACATTATGATGGATGCTGTAAAGCAGGGTGGAAACCGTCAGGAACTCCATGAGAAGATCCGTCAGCTTTCTATGGAAGCAGGTAAGACGGTCAAGGAAGAAGGCAAGGACAACAATCTTGTTGATCTGATCGCCGCAGATCCTGCATTCGGTCTGACAAAGGAGCAGATTGAGGCAAACTTAAAGCCTGAACTGTATGTCGGACGTGCGCCTCGTCAGGTAGATGTATTCCTGCGTGATGTCGTTCGCCCGATCCTTGATGACAACAAAGAAGAACTCGGTGTAAAGGCAGAGATAAACGTATAAAAGTGTATAAAGCAGCCTCCCCTGGTTATGCTATTAGCAAAAAAGGGAGGCTGTTTTTATGTCTTTAGAAATTAAAATTACAGAGGTTCACGGAAGACAAATCTTAGATTCGCGCGGCAATCCGACTGTTGAGGTAGAAGTGACGGCGCAGAGGGAGGACAACGGGATAAAATTTACCGGACGGGAATCTGTGCCATCCGGAGCAAGCACCGGAAGATTTGAAGCAATTGAGCTTCGAGACGGGGCGCTGGAATATTTTGGACTCGGTGTACAGAAAGTGGTAGAACATATTAACGGAAGAATCAGGAATGAACTTCTTGGCATGAATGTGCTGGAACAGACACAGATCGATCGCAGGATCGTGGAACTGGATGGAACCGATAATAAAGGAAATCTGGGAGCGAACGCGTTGCTTGGTGTCTCACTTGCCTGCGCGAGGTGTGCAGCGAATGCGCTTGATCTGCCACTGTATCGCTATCTTGGTGGAACGAATGCGAAACGCTGGCCGATGCCGACGATGAATGTGATCAACGGTGGTGTGCACGCGAAGAATGCGTTGGATTTTCAGGAGTTCATGATTGTGCCGGTAGGAGCGGATTCGTTCGAACAGGCACTGCGCATGGGCGCGGAGGTCTACCATTTCTTAAGACAGATCCTGCATGAAGACGGCATGCTGACTGCGGTGGGAGATGAAGGCGGCTTTGCACCGGATTTCAAGGATGCGAGGGAAGTCTTTTCTTATCTGTCACGTGCGGCGGAGAAGGCTGGTTATATGGTAGGAAGCGATATTGCATTTGCGATGGATGCAGCAGCATCGGAATTGTACAGTGATGAGGATGGGATGTATCATTTCCCGGGGGAAACGCGTGCGAGAGAGGGATATGTTGCGGATGGTCAGAGGGCAGAGAAGAATGATGATAGTGGGGTGAATGTTAAAAGGAACGCAAAAGCAGGTGTAAGCGGAGAAATCATGCGCAGCGCACAGGAGATGATCGCACTCTACGAGGACCTGATCCATGAATTCCCACTCATCTCGATTGAGGATGGTCTGGATGAGAACGATTGGGACGGCTGGCAGGAGATGACGAAACGCCTTGGCTCAGAAGTGCTTCTAGTCGGGGATGATCTATTTGTGACGAATGTGAAGCGGATTCATTGCGGACTTGACCTTGGTGTGGCAAATGCGGTACTGATCAAGGTAAACCAGATCGGAACGCTCACAGAGGCGATGGATGCGATCGAACTGGCACAAAAAAGTGGATACAAGGCGGTCATCTCGCATCGTTCCGGTGAGACGGAGGATGCGTTTATCGCTGACCTTGCAGTCGCTGTCAATGCAGGCTGGATCAAGACGGGCGCCCCTTGCAGAGGTGAGCGCACCGCAAAGTATAACCAGCTGCTTCGTATTACAGAGAATCTTGTGTAAAATAAAAAGCTACGTTACTTCGCACCTGTAAGCTGCTCGAAGCAGCGTAGCTTTCCGTGTCCGTGCTGATCTCTCGCTGGGATACGATGCCTTTTTCGTGGCGATGCAGAAACTCAAGCGGATCTTCGAGCGTGATAATGTGATCCTCGCGCTCGTGGTTGATCCGGTCAATGAGGCAGGCGAGTGTTGTGGACTTACCGCTTCCGGCAGGTCCGGTCACAAGGACCATGCCGCGTCTGGAGTCTGCGAGATTCATGACGGCATCCGGGATGTGCAGCTCACTCGGTTGCGGGAGTGTGAAGGAAATCACACGGATGACAGCAGAGTAGGAGCCACGCTGCTTAAACGTGCTGACACGAAATCTTGACACACCGGGAATCGCAAAGGAGAAATCATCATCACCAGTCTTGTCAAAATTGGTTGTGTATTTGCTGTTCTCACTGGTAAAGTTCTTCGGAGATTTACTTGAGGAAGCAAAGGTTGGATCCATGAGCTCCCAGTTTTTACCGTCGAATTCGATGATTCCGTTCACCCAGCCGGTTTCTTTGGTGTAGATGCTGATCCATGCGTGGTAGACATCTCCCATATAGCCGACTTCAAGACGCGTCGGAATCCGCTGACTGCGAAGCATCGCGGCTGCCGGAAGAGGCGGTATCCTCTGTGCCGGAAGGCTTTGGATCGGGAGCGGGTGCGTTTGATCCGCTGCTGCATGCACAAAGTGTGAGGCACAGACTGACCAGAACAGAAAGCAGCCATCTGTTTCGATGTCTGGTTCGTATGATTTACTCCTGAATTTGTGGAATTAATTTCATAATTCTATTATAATGTATTCTCGTCTAAATGAAAATAAAAATGATAATAAAATATGGAAGAATCATATAAAAAATCATACAAAAAAGCAAAAAGAAGTTGAAATGATGTCTAGGATATGCTATACTCGATTAGTCGTGAGTTTAGAATCTAGGAGGTGGAAATCGTGACCGTTTTAAATACGATTTTAACAGTAGTATTTATTATACTGAGTATTGTCATTACAGTAATTATCTTAATGCAGGAAGGTAAGTCTGCAGGACTTGGCGCAATCGCCGGAGCAGCAGAGACTTACTGGGGTAAGAATAAGGGACGTTCTATGGAAGGAATGCTTGTGAAGCTTACAAGAGTAGCAGTAATCCTTTTCCTTGTACTTGCAATGGTACTGAATTTAGGAATCTGGTAAGATTAAGATGAGGCTGTCGATGAGAATCGGCAGCCTTTTTTTATGCGGTGCAATGAACCCTGGATGGTTCTCAAAAATTGTGTCCCACATAGGTACTAGACGTAGGGATACAGCTTCTCGTGTATTGTCAAAGGAGTTTTGCAAGCGCATAATCATAATAAGGAAAGATACGAAGGAGAGGTGAAAATTATGTCGAATAAATATGAGCAGCGCAAGAAGATGATCTACGATTTTATGTGCAACAATATGTATGTGCCGATGAAGATCAAGGAGCTGGCAATTGTGCTCGGTGTCAAGAAGGAGCAGCGGCCGGAATTGGAAGCAATCCTTGCGGATCTGATGGCGGAGGGCAGGATTGAATGCTCGAAGCGGGGCAAGTACAGTAAATCCGAGATCAAGAAGATGATTGGAACCTTTACGGCACACCCGAAGGGCTTCGGTTTCGTGTCAGTGGAAGGAGAGACGGAGGACATCTTTATTCCGGAGTCGCAGGTAAATGGTGCGATGCATATGGATACGGTTGAGGTCACAGTCTCTCCGGTAACGACCGGAAGACGGAGAGAGGGAACCGTTGTCAAGATTCTTGAGCGTGGTATGAAGCAGGTTGTCTGCACCTACGAACAGAGTAAGACGTTCGGCTTTGCCGTGCCGGACAATCCGAAGTTCGGTTCGGATATTTTTATTCCGCAGGAGCGCTCTAAGGGGGCAGTCAGTGGACATAAGGTAGTCGTTGAGGTGACAAGCTACGGTAAGAAAGACAGGAAACCGGAGGGCAAAGTCGTTGAAATCCTTGGACATATCAATGATCCCGGGGTTGATATTCTATCGCTTGTCCGCGCTTATGGGCTCCCGGTTGAATTTGACGAGAAAGTGTTAAAGCAGGTGGAGAATGTTGCCAAGCCGGTATCGGAAGCGGATATGGCAGGGCGCATGGATCTGCGCGACTGGCAGATGGTGACGATCGACGGCGAGGATGCCAAGGACCTTGATGATGCGGTCTCTGTCACGATGGACGGTGACAATTATATTCTTGGTGTGCATATCGCGGATGTATCGAACTATGTGCAGGAACACAGTGCCCTGGACGTGGAGGCGTTGAAACGTGGTACATCGGTCTATCTGGTGGACCGCGTGATCCCGATGCTGCCGCATGCTTTGTCCAATGGAATCTGTTCCTTGAATCAGGGGGAGAACCGGCTGGCGCTCAGCTGCATTATGACGATCAACCCGAAGGGGGAGATCATTGATCATACGATTGCGGAGACCGTGATCTGTGTGGATCGCAGGATGAGCTATACGCAGGTGAAGAATATCTTAGAAGCATATCATGCCGCAAATTCTCAAGATGCTTCTGTGGAGAAAGTGGATGGCAAACAGGATGATGCAGACAGAGAAACGGAAATCGTTTCAGATGTAAATGTGCGCAGGCAGCAGGAAGCACTCCTTGGTGAGTATGAGGCACTTGTGCCGATGTTTGTGCGGATGGAGAAGTTAGCTGGCATTTTGCGAGGAAAGCGCATGAAGCGGGGCTCGATTGACTTCGATTTCCCGGAGACGAAAGTGATTCTGGATGCGCAGGGGAATCCAATCGACATCAGACCGTATGACCGTAATGTGGCAACGAAGATCATCGAGGATTTTATGTTGGCAGCAAATGAGACGGTTGCTTCTGATTTCTATTGGAGAGAGCTTCCGTTCGTGTATCGTACGCATGAGAATCCGGATACGGAGAAGATCCAGAAACTTTCTACGTTCATCAACAATTTCGGTTATACGCTCCATATTGGTGCAGACGAGGTGCACCCGAAGGAGTTACAGAAATTATTGCAGAAGATTGATGGAACGAAAGAGGAAGCGCTCATCAGCAGGCTGACGCTGCGCTCAATGAAGCAGGCGCGGTATACGATCGACAATACCGGACATTTTGGTCTGGCGGCAGATTGTTACTGCCACTTTACGTCACCGATCCGCCGTTATCCGGATCTGCAGATCCATCGTATTATTAAGGAAAGTCTGCGCGGCAGATTGAACGAAAAGCGGATCGATCATTATGAACACATTCTGCCGGAGGTTGCGAAGCATTCCAGCGAGATGGAACGCCGCGCGGATGAGGCGGAACGTGAGACAGTCAAGCTCAAGAAGGTCCAGTATATGGAACAGCACATCGGCGAGGAGTTCGAGGGTGTGATCTCTGGTGTGACCGAGTGGGGCTTTTTCGTGGAATTGGAGAATACCGTGGAAGGTCTTGTGCGTGTGACGGAGTTGACCGATGATTTCTATCAGTATTATGAGGATACGTATGAGCTGGTCGGCGAGGCAACGAACCGCAGATACAAGCTGGGACAGAAGGTTCAGGTCCGTGTCGAGCATTGTGACCGGATTATGCGCACGATCGATTTTGCTCTTGCGGGTGAAGAAGACGAAAAATAAAGGAATTTGTCGGATTTTCTGTACCGATAATTATTTCGATTTGTGTGTTGATTTTTTAATCAAAATCATATATTCTATATGGTACAGATTGTGCATAAATCCGGAAAGGGGGATACCGGGATGGCGAAGGAAGCCAGAAAGTTAATAGCGAATAACAAGAAAGTCTATCACGATTATTTTCTTGAAGAAACGTTTGAAGCCGGTATCGCCCTGGCGGGGACGGAAGTGAAATCCATGCGCATGGGCAAGTGCAGTATCAAGGAGTCGTTCATCCATATCGAGGATGGAGAGGTGATTCTGTATGGTATGCATATCAGTCCGTACGAGAAGGGGAATATCTTTAACAAGGATCCTCTTCGCCCGCGCAAGCTTCTGATGCACAAGAAGGAAATCCAGAAGATGCTGGGCAAGATTGCCCAGAAGGGTTACACCATTGTTCCAGTGGAGGTTTATTTCAAAGGAAGCCTCGTGAAGGTTCAGGTTGCCTTGGCAAAAGGAAAGAAGCTGTATGATAAGCGTCAGGATATTGCCAAGAAGGATCAGAAGCGAGAGGCGGAGAGAGACTTTAAGGTGCGAAATCTGGGTTAGTAATGGTTTCGACGGGGCCCACAAGGTCCGGTGGACCTTGGCTTTGGGCGGACCGGAGCGAAGCGGAGACCGTGAAGCGTAGCTTTACGTACCCGCGGCAAAAAATTAAATCTGGGCTAGTAATGGTTTCGACGGGGTACGTGAAGCTGGAGAAGCGAGTCGTATGGCGATGCGTTAAATGGCCAAATTAAAATTAAAC
>ERZ834722.3658-NODE-3658-length-10127-cov-2.493944_pt1 | contig 10127 bp, 15 predicted proteins | sample MGYA00519576_ERZ834722 | MGnify/ENA primary metagenome ERZ834722 (study PRJEB31850, sample SAMEA3708759) | human gut metagenome | biome: human gut; feature: human-associated habitat; material: faeces | place: China | collected 2014 ...
TCGAATTCGAACTCCGGGTCTTTCAATGTTTCGAAATCCTTTCCGAGTACGATTGCGCTTCTTTGGCTCAGTGCCATGTAAAGGCACTTTTTCAGGAACTCAATATCTGCTCGATTCTGCTTGACTTCCTTTGCAAGCCTCTGATTTTCTCTGATAAGCCGCTCTGCATATTCTCCGTTGATTCTCATTTTGATTCTCTCTTTCTGCCGGAGGATAACCGCTCCAGCTCGCTTTGTTTATTTTATCCAGAATTTCGTTCTCATTTCAGGCTCAACCTTTATGATTGCCGCCGTTGCGACAATTTCATCATCGTTTCCGATGACTTTATGATTTTTCCAGTCGTAGTTAAGCCACAGCTTTTTGCTCAATCTTTCGATTGACACCATACCGTTCTCCATCTTGACGGATTTTGTCTTTGAATCCGTCTTTACAAGCAACTTGAGAACTGTGTTGTTGTAAAGGTCTGTATCGGGTTCTTCCGTCCATAAAATCACAGGGTCTGTTTCGTCACACTTGATTTTTGGGTATGCTATAAATTCCATGTTCTCTCCTTCTCCGGACTTGTGACCGGACGGCTTTCGCCGTGTGCATTAACTGTCCGTCTCTCGACGGTCAGTCACTCTGCTTACCACTGAAATCTCTTTTTACCGCTAAGGTAGCATTCACTTCTGGATTTTTTACGTATTTTGATTAGTTCTTGCGCTGTGTGCATATACTGCTCGGGGTTTACCACCTTCACGTTCCAAAAGCTGAGGAAATGTTTTTCTCCATCATCGGTTTTCATTCCTATCGTCCTTTTCCCGTATCTGTCATCACCTATCCAGAAGACCGTTCCTTGCGTGCCTATCGGGAACTTTCGCCCCTTTATGACCTCGACTCGCCTACCATTGACGACTTCATTAGCTCTTTCTTTATCTTCCTCTATGTCGCTCTTGATTTGCGCTAAGTACGTCATTCTCTTAAAAGCTCTGAAATTGGCTTCGGTCAAGTCAACCCATGCGTCGCCATTGCCAGCGCATCTTGTGGTGTCATATTCAACATTGTCGATTTTGCCTGTTTCAAGGTTCACACACATTGCGTAAAAGTCGCTGTCATGATAACCGTTGTGTTCGTAGATGTCGAACACACGCCCCTCATATTTGATAGTGCCGTCGTAAAATCTTACTGCCATATGTATTATCCTTCCTGCGAGAGTTGCGACTCGCTACCGCCCCCGGTACTGCATTACCCGCCTTTCGGCGGTCGCTCTGCATTATTCGCAAAAGCCCTGCGCTCTCAACCCATTGTTGATGAATTCCATGCGCTCTTCAAATACCCAATCGGGAATATTCTTTGCATTCTTATGAGAGATTTTCCATTCGGGGTGAAGCTCTTGCCATTCTGCCATCAGTGCGAGCGTTGCGTTTTGAAGTTCTTTCATAAAAGGAGTTAATTTCATTTTTATAAACCTTTCTTTCCGGCTATCGGAGTTTGTGACCGTCTGCCTGACTGCATTACCGGAGCTTTCGCTCCGCCACTCTGCGATTTCACAACCGTTCAGCAATGCTTGCAAAGAATTTCAGCCCGCTTGCTCTGCTGTGCCTTGTAAAGAACCATGAAGTCTTCCCAAGAAAGCTTATAGGCATTGCAGTCTCTCGAAAACTCAATTCGAATGCCTTCAATCTCATTGCGGTTGGTGCACGATTCAATGCGATTGAGATAAGTTTCAGCTTTCTTGCTCAGTTTCTTCATGGCGTTTCTCTCTTTCCACGGTTCTTTATTGGCATTCCGTTTTCCTTTTCTGTATATATATTATACCACTTTAGCGGTATAAGTTCTGTATTATTTTTTGAATTATTTGTAAATCAGTGTTCATATTCGTCTTTTTCGATTTCTGCCCCACAATATGGGCAATACTTAATCCGTACCATTTCTACGCCGTTTTTGCCTTCTATGAGGGTGTAAGCGGTCATATCGTGCAAGTATATCTTCATCCGCTCTTCGAGTGCTTCCTTCGTGTATTTGTGGCTATCAGCACAGAGGTGAATGTACCCCTCTGCGCTGTCCTTGTCTCTGATCAGCATTATTTCTCATCCTCCTCATGTTGCTTGTCCATTTCTACAAGCTCTTTGATTGTGATTGCTTCGACTTCATCCTCAGCAAGGCACTCAAGAAGTACCTCGCCGTTCACGACCACTGAATAGCCGCATTCTTCATGGTTTACGATCTGGATGTTGATTTTTCTCATTTTGATTCTCTCCTTATTCGCATCTCAGTGCGTCGATGATCTTTGAAGCGTTGGTTTCGTTATAAACCTTGTACACGGTCAATACCCAGTACCTTTCATAGAGGTGTTCGAGTGCCGTTTCCGTATCTCCATCGAACTTGCTATCCGCGAGTTTTTGCAACTTGTCTTCAAAGTCGGCACTACGCATCTTCTCTTGAAGTCGGCTGAACCTTTCCAAGTCTTCTTTCGTGCTATCCTTGCCCAACCATCTGTTACGAAGCGTATTCGCATATGCAATCTGCTTCTCGGACACGCCCTCTATCGCGGGAAAATTGTACTTTTCAATCAGAGCCTTCGCTTTTTCGTCGCGCTCCTTTATCCATCTCGCCTTGCTACATTCCGGACACTCGTCGAACCTTCCCTCTGCCCACTCTTCGAAGCTGTCTGCTTCCTTTCTGTTGTGGCAAGTCTTGCTGTAAACGAACTCCTTACCACAGGTTGCACACTTGCACTTAACGCTTGCTACTGCCATGATTTTATCTCCCTCACCGTATAGCCGATGTGACAGCTTGATTTTTTAGTTGGCATCAATCGCGGTAAGAACCGCACTGATGCACAGGTCGGCAAGCGAGCCGAGGTCTTCCCCGGTAGCATGACGGAAGCTTGGCGCGACCTCATCGAAGTCGTTGTCGGAGTTGCTCCCGAAAGAGAACCCCCAAGAGCTACCGTCGAGCAACTCGACGTTGACGTGAGCGTCGCGCCCGAAATCGCCGCAATTGTGGTCGAAGTAGTCAACCACCGCAATAGAGCCGTTGGATAGCTCAACAAGCGCACCGCCTTCCGGCTGAGAGTAACCTCCGCCGTTGTTGGCGAGGTCGGGGTTTGCGAAGGGGTTGGACTCCCAGCCCCAAAAACTTAAAACTTTCATGATTTTTCTCCTTTGCGGTTGTTTGGGTTATCCGCTTCCCTTGTTCTGTATATATTATACCACTTTCGCGGCATAGTTTCTACAGTATTTTATGAATTTTTTGTAAATCCGACTTCATAATTTCCTACTTTGGGCAAAAAAATAGAGCCCACTGTTTCCAGTGGGCTTGTACGTTATGGTTTTATCAGTTTTCCTTGCTTGAGCAGATTCAGCAGCTTTGTATTTTGCCCGGCAGTGCCGATGTAGCCGGATATGCCGTTTGCAATCGCTATTTTGCGGCGGTTTGCAAAGGACGTAGGTGCTTTGATAACGCTCAGCGCGTCTACAATAGATGTACCGATATAGTTTATTTTGGGGAAGTATTTGCTAGGGAGATCAAAATACCCGAAATCGCTATCAACCTTTCCGACTATGCCGTTGACATTCTCACCGCCCCACTGCCACATGACCATGTTCTTGTAGCCTGTCGGAGTGTTATGTTTGTCGCGCCACAAAGCAAGCCAAAGCAGCTCGTTTCCAATACCGTTCAGGCGGTTTCTCAGCCAGTCCGGATTGGTGTACACTATCGGCGTGTACCCTGCCGCCCGCACATAGTCACAGAATTGCAGTACAAGCCCTGTCAGCTCGTCTTTGCTCAACCCCTTAAGGTGTTTGCTCTCAACGTCGACGGCGGCATACAGCGATATGTACTTCTTATACGGATGCATTGCTTTTATAAAGCATTGTGCTTCTTTTTTTACCTCAGCGGACGTTTTCGCGGTGAAGTAGTGGTAAGTACCACACTGTATCCCTTCGTCGCTTGCCGCTTTAATATTGTAAGCAAACTTGGAGTCCGTGAAGAGATACATATTTGATGTTTCCGACCGCCCCTGTGTTGCTTTAATCATTGCAAAGTCAACACCGTCGAGTTTAACCTTCTTCCAGTTCGGTCTGCCTTGAAATGTAGATACGTCGATTCCCTTGAGTGCCATCGTTGCCGTCTCCTTTCACGAAAAAAGCCCCCGGTAGCGGAGGCTTCTTTCTTTCTTAAATTTGTTATTTTTAAGATATTGTTATTTTTGAGATTGTTATTTTTTGCGTCCAGTTTATCGGTGTCGGAAAATACCGTGTCGGAAATTTTCGGACACGGTATTTTCCATATCGGCTATGCTCTCACCCGCAAAACTCATTCACAGCCGCTTCAATCATAATGCGAACATCGTCGTAAACGTCGTCCACATTGAACGATACTCCTTTATCTTTAAGGCATTCGGCGACATAGTTCAGCTTTTCTTTACCTAACTTCTCGCCGTCTACGGTCGGGAATAGCTTTTCAGCCGCTTGCACTGCTACGTCGATATACTCCTTTATGCGTTTCCGCTTTTGCTCGGGGATTTTGCCCTTGAGATAAGGGATAGCGAATACCGTGATAAGTGTTGCGATTAACGCGATTTTTATGATTGGTGTTATGTCTACCATGATTTACCACTCCTTCAATCCTTGTTCAGTATTTGGTTGAGATCGATTTGTTCCTGTGTTTCTTTCGGCAAACCTTTGACTATTTTCAGCACGTTTTCGCGACCGGCTTTGCGGTAATAGAAGACATTGGTCGCCGCTACTTCTGCCCATGCCGCTAAAGCAAGCTGAACAACGTTCACCATGTCGAGATCAGTAAACGCTCCATAAACAACAATGGCGGTCAAAATGACCGCCATTGCATATGACACAATGAGAATTAGCTTGCTCGTTTCAATCCGCTTGCTTTTTGGCATTATATCTCGTATACCGCACGGAGAACAACGTCGGTTCGCTCGTCCTTGTCGTTTACAACGTGTCCGACAATCTTGTTGTTGTAGATATACAGCGTTTTGATGACTCGTCTTTCTGTGTCTACATCGCTTGTGTTACTACCGTAATACCTCGGAACATCGCAGTGGAACGTTTTCCCGTCCCATGTTCCGCCGTTCGGCTTCTTTTTGGGAATAATGGTCGTAACGAAGTCAGCGTCTTTTGCCACTTTCCCATCCTCGTCGTAGTCTGACCACAGCAGCATCCATCCGTTTTGGCAGTCGGAGAGCTTCTTTGTCGGCGTGATGGTGTGGTTTGCATTCATGAACAGAACACCAGTCCACAAGACCGTATTCGGATTAGCCGCCCTGACGGTGCATTTGCCGTAGTACGTCTCTTTGGTTTTCGTGGTTGCCGTTATGGTATCCGAGTAGATGATTTCCGAGCCGTTGTGAGCATAGAACGCCGTTGCGACCGTTCTTTCACTCGTACAGTTGATAGCTTTAATCATCATCGCTTGGTTGCCGTAAATGCACGCGCCTGTTGACGAGCCAGTGCCGCTATTGAGAATGCAGTTCATCAGGAATGCAGAACTTCCGTTGTATACGTTAATGCAGCTCGAATTGGAGTTCGCCGGGACGTTAAACCTGACGGCATACGCATAAAACACGCCCGCATTCACGCATACCGCTCTGACTCCAGTGACTGTAACATTGATAGTCATGTTGTACATTCTCATTTCAGTCACGCTGAACTCCATCGACGTTTGCATGTTCAGCTTGACCTTATCTTTATCCTCAGAAATACTTCTGATTGAAAGGTTGCACTGGTCTATCGCGACAGTGCCTACGTCCTCGGTATAAGTTCCGTCGGCAAGGCGAAGATCAAGGAACTTGTATGTGTCAGCATACTTCTTCAACGCGCCCTTGATCGTTTTCATCGGAACTGATTGCGAGAATCCGGTGTTGTTGTCGTTTCCGTTCGTTGCAAGGAATATCTGTTTGTAAGACGAAACGCTTTGCGCCGAATAGTATATCTGGTGCGTGTGATTGGCGGCTGCCTTTCCCGCAAGTGCGTCAGAAAGCCCCGTGATGTCACTTTGTGCGTGCGTGTGAGCAGTCGGAGTCATGGTCGTAGGCTTGCCGCTCAGATCGGAGTATTTGCCCGACGTTGCCACGGTCGAAAGCCCGGTAATCATGCTTACATCATGACTTGCCGGGTGAGTGTATTTGTTTGCGCCCTCAGCGATTCCCGAAAGTTTCGTGCGTTCAGCGGCGGTCATTATCTTCTTCGTCGTCGTTTCAGATACATTGTCAAGCGTGTGCGTGTGGCTCGAATTTGCCTTGCCAGATAACGCAGTATTTATGACTTTATTCTGTACCGGATTCGTGCTTGTGGTATTCAGTGCGCTATCAACAACGGTCTTGTTCGCCCCTGTTGCAATGCCGTCGAGCTTTACTTTGTCCGTTGCGCTCATCATACCGTTTGCGGTTGTTGTAGCCGCGCCGTGTGTATGGCTCGAAGAAGCCTTTCCAGCGAGAGCGTCTGTAAGTCCGGTTATATCGTCCTGTGCGTGAGTATGCTCTATGCTTGCTTTGCCTGACAGTGCGGTTGCAAGCCCTGTGATATCGCTCTGCGCGTGTGTATGCGCCGTAGGTGACATAGATGTAGGCTTATCGGTCAGATCGTCATAACTGCCGCTTGTAGCGACCTCTGCAAGCCCTGTGATAATGCTTGCCGGATGTGTCGCGGGGTGGCTGTAGTTATTCGCGCCTGTTGCGATACCGTTCAGCTTTGTTCTCTCCGCCGCCGTCATGACCTTCTTTTCGGTCGTTTCGGATATATCGGCAAGTGTATGTGTATGCGTCTTTGCTGCATAGTTGCTATGCGTATGAGTTGCCGCCGCTTTGCCGTCAAGCTCTCCGGCAAGTCCGGTAATGTCGCTTATCTCATGCGTATGCGCGGTGCTTGCATACTGCGTATGTGTATGATTTGCCGTTGCAAAATCGCTCGCGTGTTTATTGTCCACGGTATCAGCGTTACCGCCGTCTGCCGGGAGCGATGTAGGAACAATTGGAATTGTCGGCTTGTCTGTGAGATCGGTATAGCTTCCGCTCGTCGCAACGTCGGAAAGTCCGGTTATCATAGAAGCCGGATGAGTAGCAGGATGAACATATTCAGCGGGCTTGTTTGTCAGGTCGTTGTAATCGCCCGATGTTGCCACTTCCGCAAGGTCAGGAGTGCCGCTCAAGCTCGAGTAAGAGCCGGTCGACGCTACAACGGAAAGTCCGCTTATATCGCCGTATGTGTGCGTGTGGGAAGCGTTTGCTTTCCCCGCAATGGTCGCTTCTACCGCTTCGATTTTGTCTACAACCGATGTCTCGGAATCATTTTCGCCGTAGGCGACCTCTCTCGCAAGGCAAGCCCACAATGTGTTGGCGGCGGCTAAAGACTGCAATCTGACGTTCTCTTCGGTCGTCGGAGGGTTCGGTTGTTCGTCGTAGCTTTGTTTTGCTTTGGTTTCCATAGTGTTGTTCCTCCATATTTTCGATAAAAGATAGGGTAGGCTTTTCGCCTACCCTTTGTTGAGCACTTATCCCTCAGTGCCAAGAGTTCCGCCGTACTCGGTCGGGATGATTTCAGGCAGTGCGAAATCATTGATTATGATTTCAGCAACCTGTGCCTTGAGTTTGTTCGGGACGCGCTCGAACTCGGTACGTCCTTCGACAACTCTGCAAGCAAACAGCATAGCCATCATTTCACGGTCTCCTTTCACAAAAATATTTATCAACAGCCAATTGGCGATTGATTCAAGCGCCTTACGCATAGACGATTTCTGCCATCTCGACAATGCAGTCCTCCAACATTTGGTTGGATTCTGTCAGTGCCTTGACTTTGGCTTGCAGTTCCTTGTTCTCGTCTTGCAGGGTCTCGATGCCGCTTTTTGGCACTGTTGCCACTCTTTTGATATAGGCTTTGCAGATTTCGTCCTCATCCGTTAGATTGTCGGGGTTCGGAATCATGGAAATCGGCATACAGTCGATAATGCTTCCGTCTTCACGGTAGAACAGGTAGCTGTTCTCGGTAGCAAAAAGCGGGTTGTTCAACTTTGCTTGTTCAGCAGTAACGTCATATATTGGCGACTGCTTGTCCCATTTTGAGTATGTCATTGTTTCCCTCCTCGATTAGAATGGCATCAGGTATACCGTTCCGATGAAGGTATAATCGCGACTGCCGAAAGATAGATTATTTTCCGAAATGGAGGCTGCGGTAGCATCTCCAATAGGAAAATAAGAACTTTGATGGGATGCGTAATTGCCATAGTCCAAGATGGTCTCACCGTACCAGTCTTGATTGCTGTCAGTCTCCTTGAGATGGTATGATAATATCATCGCATCATTTTTGTTAATACAGCCCCAGCTCACGCATGATGGTATATCATCATAGTTGGCGTTGATGCTTTTTAGGCTTCCGTTGAGAAAGTAGATGTACCTACTATAGGTCAGCGGGATTAAGTATTTATTGTTCGTATAGCTTGCTGTCGTGATGTTGTAGACCGAAAAACCCGTAGGTGCGCCAGTCAAGTCTGCGTAGTTACCGCTTGTTGCTACAGCCTTGAGTTCCGGCTTATTAAGCAAGTCGTTATAGTTACCGCTTGTTGCTACCGCCGCAAGGTTTTGCCATATGCCGCCCGATGGGTCTTCCGTCAGCGCGTACTGCTGTAACTCGTTGATCGCCTTTGCGATTTTGTCCCACTGATAGTTGAAAACACTCGCCGGGGGCTTCATTCCGCCGACAAATCCGGTGCTTTTCAGCGTGCTACTGGGAGCTGATTTCGTGCCGTTTGTTGCCCATGCATCGAGTGTATGTTCGAATGTGTGTGCCATTATATCACTCCTTAAATAGGTAACGGAATTTCTTCTTCCGCTCCAAAAATTGTTGCAAATGTACCGCCTGTCGTGCCACCCTCAACGTCTGTGAATCCTTCATTTGCGTCCGTCTCGCCTTCTCCGGCGGCAAAACAGAATGTACCGCCGACGACGATATCATCAAGCGTGATACCGACCGGCAACATAGATTTCATAAGAGCCTTTGCCTGTGTTGCCGTGAAACCCGCTTCATTGATTTTCTCGACCGGAACGGCGGTTGCTCTTATCGCACATCCCCCGACTTCCTCAAAAGCCAATTCCGACTTTTCACAGCCGAAAGACGCGCATAAAGCGTCGCAGATAGATTGATAGCTGCCGTTTGCGAGATTTCGCGTCAACTTTGCCTTTATCATTATGCGGTACTGGTCATCGGTTGCTTCGCCGCGCAATTGCCCGAACCGCTCGCCGTAAAGATCGAGCGTTTCACCTGTGGCATTGTCGATATCAATAATGTCAAAAACCGCTTCAAGCGTTTCTCGCAGTTTTGCCCCCGCTTGCCGCTCGATTTCGAGTATCTTGTAGTTGTTGCTTTCGGGCTTTTTTGCATATGCGTCAGGCAAGTTTTTCGCGAAATTATCACGATTAAATGCGCTCACGGTATCACCTCATAATCCGTAGCATCGTTGAGCTTGATTCTCAGCCCGCCGAATACGCAATTCTGATAGGATTCAGTCGTTATGTTTCGTACAAGCCATGTAGTCTGGTCTGTCGATAGCTTGATTTCGCTTATATCGACCACACCTTCTACGTCATGGATAAGCCCATAAAGAGACGTGAGAATCAGCGTTTTGCCAACACCGAGACCGTCAATGTACTCTCTCATGTTCTCTTTTATGCTCTGCTTGCCAGTGTCTCCGGCGAACTTCGGCTCTGTCGTAATCGAGATTCGGACATATACCGTTATCTTTTCCGTATGTGAGAACTTGACGGTATGCGTATAGCCGCCCTCATCGGTCACGGTTTTCGATACCGCGCCATGTGTCAGTATTCCGATAGGCTTGTTTGCAAATATCGCTTCAGCAATCTGCTGCTCATAGTTTGCGCCGCCCGCTACATAGCACTGAAAACTTCGAGCGGGTCTTCCTGCGCTATCGGTTTCGTTGGTCTCATTGACGATGATTCCGACTGATTCAACAGTAGGAATGTTCATCAATGCGGCGCGTATTGACGGCTCATTGCAACTGCCGAGACCTTCTTTTGCGATATCATACCGACTGCGTAAATCGTAGTCATCTTCGACCTCACTTCCAGTGACGGTTTGAGACACGCCAACTACCCCGGTTATATTTGCGACCGG
>ERZ834722.3661-NODE-3661-length-10101-cov-6.898268_pt1 | contig 10101 bp, 9 predicted proteins | sample MGYA00519576_ERZ834722 | MGnify/ENA primary metagenome ERZ834722 (study PRJEB31850, sample SAMEA3708759) | human gut metagenome | biome: human gut; feature: human-associated habitat; material: faeces | place: China | collected 2014 ...
GCCCCTGTCACGCAATAGGGGCATTTTTCGGGTATTTTTCCCGGCTCTTGACTTGGGGAAAACGGCATTTTTGACGATAAAGACCGCCCGGACGGGGAATGTATCGTCGGGGCGGCTGTTATCGCAGGATTTCTGTTTTTTCCGGCTCTTGACCGTCAAACATAGATTAGCTCATGCTATGTGTTCTCCTTTCTGTTCGGCGGCAAGGGGCAGTTGCTCGGCTTGCTCCTGCTCCTGCTGCTCTTTCCATTGCCTGCGTTTCTTTTCCATATAGCGTCGATTGTACTCTGCTTTTTTCGCTCGGCGGCGTTCCTGTTCCGCTAACGCGGCCTTTTCTTCCTCGGTCAGTTCCACTTCCTTGTGAGGGATGTCCACCTTACCAACAAAATTAAAGAAAATTTCAATTTCCTGTATTCTGCTTGCTCCTTTGCCCTGGGCTTGGTGGACGAGGATTTTTTCTACAAACTCATTTATCATGGCAGGGGTCAACTCGGAAAAGTCTGTATATTTTCTGACAAGGGAAAGAAACTTTTCGGCGTTGATGGTTTCCCTGCTTATGCGTTCAAGTTCCTGTTGGTCTTGGGAAACGATTTCTGTCAAATCGCTTAGCTCGGCCTCGAAATCTCTGAGCATTTGTTCAAAAAGGGTATCGGAAAGTCGGCCACTTACATTGTCCTCATAGAGCTTTCGGATTAGGCGGGTCAGTTCATCGGTACGCTTCTCGTTGCGCTGCTTCCGCTGGCGAATGGATCTTGCAGCTTTTTCCTGCCTGTCCTCGGAAGCGGAGCAGACCTGTGCCATAAACTCAGCTTCATTGTTCAACGCATAGTCACAAACGCCCTTGATGGCTTCCAACAAAAGCTCGTTTACAACAGCAGTACGAATAAGGTGCGTCGTGCAGTATTTATCATAATGCTGGTTGCCCAAATCATAACGGGAACAGTTGTACTCGTCACGATCCGGACGCTTTTTCCCGTTGGGTCTGCCCGCCCAGTCACGCGCGTTTCCGGCCTTGCCCCTGTGGTTATACATCTTTGCACCGCAATCCGCGCAAAACATCAAGCCGGTTAGTGGATTGGCCTTTCCTATGCTGTCTGTCCGGCGAATGGTTTTCCGTAGAGTTTGTACGCGTTCCCATGTTTCCTTGTCGATGATAGCTTCTTGTGTGTTCTCAAAAATGACTAAATCCTCTTTGGGGGTCATTTTGACGCGCTTATCTTTATAGCTCTCCTTATAAGTCCGAAAGTTTACCGTATGCCCCATATATTCCTGCTTGGAGAGTATGTCGGCAACTGTACCGCCGCGCCATGTGTAGGGGTCTGCGGCATTGTAGTTTGATTGATGGTTTCCCATACCGCGCTGTGCAAGATAGTAAGAGGGGCGCTCAACCTTTTCCGTTGCCAATATGCGGGCAATTTCATACGGGCCTTTTCCCTCAATGGCCATGCGATAAATCCGGCGTACTACTTCGGCAGCTTCCTCGTCGATAATCCAATGGTCTTTGTCGTTGGGGTCTTTCTTGTAACCGTAGATACAGTGGTTGCTTGTGTGCTTGCCGGACATACCTCTTGCCCGTAAAACAGAGGTTATCTTACGGCTGCAATCACGAATATACCATTCGTTCATAATGTTCAAAAAGGGTGCAAACTCGCTGCTTTCCCGTTTGTCGCTATCTACTCCGTTGGTAATGGCAACAAACCGCACACCTTTCTCTCTGAACATCACTTCGGTGTAAAAGCCCACCTGTAAATAATCTCTACCGACGCGGCTCAAATCTTTAACAAGGACAGCAGCGATTTCGCCTTTTCCAATGCCCTCAATCATGCGCTTCCAACTTGGGCGGTCAAAACTTCCACCAGACCAACCATCATCTGTGAAGTGGACGCAATTCGTAAAACCGTTGGCTTTCGCATAGTCCTCCAGCATTTTCTTTTGATTGATAATGCTGTTACTATCACCTGTGAGGTCATCGTCACGGCTCAATCTCTCATAAAGGGCGGTGATTTTACCGTTGCCTAATTTCTTGGGTTTCATGGGAACGCTCCTTTCTATGGGTGATTTCTTATCCCCCTTTCACAGCATATATCTTCCGTATAATGCTTGGGCGGCGTGGTCTTGCCCTCCTTTACGGCGGCTTCGCCACACTCCAATACCTGCCCCTCCGACAGCTCCGGCAGTGCGGCGTCCCGCTTTTCCTGCGCGAGATACCGCTTCCAGCCGGTATCAAGGACGGTTCTGCCTTTAGCGGTGAACTCAGCGCCGCCGCACTCCAGCGTAACGGCGGTTTCTGCATAGTGGTGAGCGTCGCTAACCGCACGGAGAAGCTGCCCCGCCACAAGGCGCAAAAGCTCGCGCTCGCCCAGCGGCAGGACGGAGGTATCCGCCTTGCCCGCGCTGGCGGTGGGAAGAATGGCGTGGTGGTCGCTTACCTTGCGGCTGTCGCAGACCTGCCTTGCGTTCACGCCCTCCGGCGCGGTGGTTTCGCAGATGGCGGTGGCAACGGCTGCAAGCTCCGGCACGGAGGCTTCCAGATCGTCGGTGAGGAAGCGGCTGTCCGTGCGGGGATAGGTGCAGAGCTTCTTTTCATAGAGGGCTTGCAGATAGTCAAGCGTCTGCTGTGCGGTATAGCCAAGGCTGCGGTTGGCCTCCCGCTGAAGGGCGGTCAGGTCGTAGAGCTGCGGTGCTTTCTCCGTTTTCTCTGTGCGCTGCACCGCCTTGACCGTGACCGGCTGACCGGCGCAGGCGGCGGCAAGACCGTCCGCCTCCGCTTTCTCTTTGAACTTTTCGGACACGGCGGCAAAATCGCCGCAGCGAAGATTTACCGTGTAAAAGGCTTCCGGGCGGAACGCCCCGATCTCCGCCTCCCGCTGGACAATGAGCGCCAGCGTGGGCGTCATGACGCGCCCAACATTCAGGGTGCGGTGATAGAGGACGGAAAACAGGCGTGTGGCGTTGATGCCCACCAGCCAGTCCGCGCGGGCGCGGCAGAGGGCGGACTGATGCAGCCCGTCGTATTCCCGTCCCGGACGCAGCTCCGCAAAACCCTTTCGGATGGCCTCGTCCTCCATGGAGGAGATCCACAGCCGCTTCATGGTTTTCGTACAGCCCGCCAGATAGTAGACGGTGCGGAAGATCAGCTCCCCCTCGCGCCCCGCGTCGCAGGCGTTGATGACCTCGGTCACGTCCTCCCGGCGCATGAGGTCCCGCAGCAGCTCGAACTGTTTGGCTTTGTCCGCTTTCAGCGTGAAGCGCCAGCCTGCGGGCAGGATGGGCAGATCGTCATAGCGCCATTTTGCGTACTTTTCATCGTACACATCCGCGCCCGCCAGCTCCGCCAGATGCCCGAAGCACCAGCTTACAAGGTAGCCGTTTCCCGAAAGATAGCCATCGTTGCGTTTGGTCGCGCCCAGCACGGCGGCGATGGACTGGGCGACGGAGGGCTTTTCCGCGATCACTAATTTATGTTGCGTCATATTCTTTTTTCTCCTTTTCTGCATAGCAAAAAGCAGCCCCGAAGGACTGCTTTTCGTGTCTGTTTTTCTAATCGTATATGAGTCAGGGCCGTTCAAGTCACCGCTTCCGTATCACATCCTTTTCCGCTGCATTTGGTCTTTCATGGGTATATTGTAGCATCGGTGGGAGAATGCGGCAAGGGTCGGGGTCCTAACGCTCCGGCGCTTTTGCCCGCAGTTTCTCTCGCAGATCGGTGTCACGGTAGCAGGGACGGAGGCAGACGGTGCCGTAGCGGGAACAGCCGCAGCAGAAATGCCCCTCCGGGGCAGGGGTGCGCGGCGTTTCCTCCTTTCCCGGATAGGGGCGCTGCATCATCAGCCGCTCCAGCGGGTTTTTGGTGAAAAGGGTCATGCATCCGCGTCCTCCGTTTCCTCCGGCTCGTCCGCATCGTCCTCGTTTTCGTATTCCTCGTCCTCATCGCCGTAGTCGTAATCGTCCAAGTCTACAGGTCCCTTTGTGTCGGGCTTTTTCTTACGGAGCTTGAACCAGTACAGCGCGCCGCCGCCCGCCATCAGGAGCAGCAGCACAATCACAACAAGACCGCTGCCGGACTTCTTTTCGCCGCCGTTCTTGTCGGGGCTGTCGCTCGTATCAGGCGTAGGGTCAGGCTCCGGCGTCTTTTCCGTAGCCTTTTCCTTGCCCATGCACTCCGTCATGTTGTTCTTGCAGACTGCGCAGGCGGTGTTGACCGCACCTGCCTCGCACTTGTCCTTGCAGGAGCAGACGGGGGCGGAATCCTCGTCGATGAGTGCAAGCAGGTCACTTTCGTCCACAAGGTTCAAAAAGTAGGTTTCATACTGATCTCCGTCCTCGTCCAGCGGCTTATCATAGTCAATCACCAGATAGAGCGTATGACCGTTCCGGGTTTCCACCGCGATGAACTGCTTGTTGGTGTGCTTGTCACAGAGCAGGTCGCGGGTGACGGCGCTGCCGTTTTGGGAAAAGCCCGTCCCTTTCTCAATGGTGACAGGCGCGGCGGTACCGGCGGGCTCCTGTGCTTTCGTCGGCTCGGCGGCGGGCGTCTGTGCCGCAGCGGGCTTTCCCGTGCTGCCGGAGGCGTTGGAGGGCTTTCCTGCACCGGTATTGCTGCCGTTGCTGCCGGTATTGCCGCTGCTGCCGGTATTGCCGGAGGACTGCTTCCTGCAATCGCAGTCCGCGGGACAATGGGTGCTGTGCTGCTCCGGCGTGGGGCTGGGCGCAGGCGTTTCCTTTTCATAGAAGGGATTGGCGATCACCAGATAGCCCGTGCGGTTGCCTGCATTGTCCACGCCCATGATGTAAAAGTGGGAATCCCGCGTGTTTTTGTCAATGCGGACGCTGAACTCGCCGTTTTGCAGGGTGGTATAAAGCTCATCGTTCACATAGACCCCGGCTATGCCGGAGAGTGCGTCGGCGGCCTCCACACGCAGCAGCGTACCGTTGACGCCCGCGCGAAGGATCGGCGCTTCAAAGTCCATACAGGATACGGCCAGCTCCTTTTTATGCTCCGCGCCGAAGGGGTCAGTGATAAAGATAAACACGGTACCGTTGTCCGGCACCGTGTACCGGGCGCGGCCGTCGTGGGCAAGCTGCTCCGTCAGGTCAGTTCTCTGCGCGTTTTCGTCCAGTGCTGCCTCCGCCTTGTTCCAGCCGGTGCCTTTCTTATCCACGACACGGACGGTGATTGTTACCGGTGCATTGTGCCAGCCTGTCGGAATATCTGCGTCCAGCGCATATTCCGCCTCCGGCTGCGGCGTTTCCGTCGTTTCAGGCGGTGCGGGAGCCGGTTCCTGTGTGTCCGGCCCTTGCTCTGCCGGAGGGGGCTCCGGCGTTTCTTCGGGCGTGGCGGGAAGCTCGGCCTCCACGATCTCCGGCGTGCTTTCCGGCGCGCCGCCTGCCGGGGTGTCCTCCATATCCGTCGCCATGGCCATGCCGGACATGGTGAGGAACATCAGGGTAAAGCAAAGGACGGCGGCAACTCCGCGCAGCAGCCGGTTGTTATTCTTCTTCATGCGCATATTCCGTATCCTCCTTGGTATTGGGTGTGATAAAGGGCGCGCCGCCCCTTTTGAGCTGTGTGAGGAACTGCGCCAGCTCCTCCATGCTCATGCCGGTGGCACGGGCAAGGCCGATGATGTCGGTATTCTCCAGCTCGACGATGCTCTCGTCAAGCTCCCTGTTGCGGGACTGAAGGGCGGCGATCTTTTCATCGTTTTTCGCCCGTTCAGCCTTGAGCTTTGTAATCTTAGGGTTCATTTTTTGCTCCTTTCAGTGAGATCAGGGCGGGGACAGCCGCCCGTAAGCAAGGAAGTGGGATTGCCAGTAGCTTGAATTGAGGCTTGCGTACTGGATGGGGTCGCCGCAGTGAAGCATCATGTTGTTGCCTACATAAATGCCCACATGGGACGCGCCGGTGGTGTCATAGGTGCCTTGAAAGAACACCAGATCGCCCGGTCGGACATTGGCGGCGGACACCCGCGTACAGATGCCCAGCAGCCCGGACGCACCCAGCCTGCCGAAGCTCCAGCCCACGCCGCAGTTGTTGTAGACATAGCTGACAAAGCCGGAGCAGTCGAAGGAGGTGGCGGGCGTGCTGCCGCCCCAGACGTAGGGGTAGCCGAGATACTTCTCCGCCTCCTTGATGATGGCGGCGAACTGCGCGTCCTCCAGCGCCTCCGGGGGTATCTCGTATTTTTCATAGTCGGCGGTGTAGTATTTTCCGATGTACTCCGAGCCGCCGAACAGGTCCGGGCGGTTGCCCAGCGTCGCCATATACATGGCGTAAAGGGAGAGCTGATCCTGCGACATGATGTAGACCGGCACATGGGAGAGATTAAAGTTTTCCAGCTTTACGGTGCAGATGAAGTAGGTGTACGGCACCTGCACGGTGTATTCATAGCTGTGCAGATTGCCCTCCGCATCTGTATAGTAGCCGGTTCGGGTTTCCGTGCGGTATCTGGTTTCCGTGGTGACGGTTTCCGTTAGGATGTACTGCTTTTCAAACAGCATCTCCAAGACGCCGCCGACCTCGGAGATCGTCCACTCCCTGCCCATAAGGGCGGTGACGGCGGAGATCAGCACATAGGGGTCATGCTCAATGTCGTCCATCTCGAAGTGGTACTCATCGTAGTCGTGGGTGCTTTCGTAGGTATCGAGATACTGCTGCAATTCCGCTTCCATGGCGCAATACTGCGCCTCTGCCGCCAGCATATCCGCGTCCTCGGATGGGTAGGTGGATACGTTCACGCCGGTTGCCCCGCCCTGAATCAGCAGGGAGCAGGAGGACACGGTGCAGAGGATGAGGACGATCATTGCCGCGATGCCGCCCACGATAAGAAAGCCCTTTTTGTGACGTGCGATGAACTCGCTGGCTTTCTTTGTGTTCTCCGCGGCTTTCCGCGCCGCCTTTGCCGTAGCTTCGGAGGCTTTGACCGTATTCCCGGCGCTTTTTCCGGCTTTGGCGGCGGCGTACTCCCGCTTGATGGCCTGCTTCTGCTGCCAGCGGGAGTAGGGATTGCTGGAAAACTGCGGGTCATGGTACTGCGCCGTCTTATCCAACGCGCGGAGGTTGGCGCGGTCTGCCTTGGCCTCGGTGCGGTCTGCGCGGCGGTAGGGCTTCTCCTTGTGGGAGCGGTGGGCGTGCTGGGCAAGTCGCACGGCGCGCTCCGCCGCCTGCTCCACGCCGTGGGTGCTCTCCACACCCACATTGTCCTGCTCATGCTCCCGAATCTCACGGTGTACGGCGGACAGTGCCGCCGCACCGGGCGCGTCCCGCAGAGCGTGGGTGAGCTTGGAGGGCGGCCGCTTCTTGTCCACCTCCTCAAAGGAAAGGCGCGTTGTGACCGTGTCGGTTTTCGGGTCAACGACGCGCTGCTTTTTCTTTACGGTTTTCTTGGGTATCTTCGCCTCGGCCTTTTCCAGCTTTTGATAGGCTTTATCCGCTTTTTTGACGGCCTTTTTCAGTTCCGGCGCTGTCCGCTCCTCCTGCGTGAACAGCAGCCGGGGCGAGCGTTTGCTCATGGGGTTTCACCTCCTCCGATCCGTTTCTCTGCCAGCTTGCAGTAGTCCGGGTTCAGCTCAATGCCGATGTAGTGCCGTCCGAGCTGCTTTGCCACCGCCGCCGTAGTGCCGGAGCCGAGGAAGGGGTCCAGCACGACGCCTCCGGGCGGGCAGCCTGCCAGCAGGCAGGTTTCCGCCAGCTTTGGCGGGAAAGCGGCGAAATGCCCGCCCCTGTACGGCACGGTGTTGATCTGCCAGACGTCGCGCTTGTTGCGAAGCTGTGGAATATCTGCATCCGTATAGGTTCCGGCAGCTCTTGGCAGATTGATTTTCTGGATATTCTGTTGTCCGGGAATGCCGCTTCCGTGCTTGGTAGCCGTGCTTCGTGCGCCTTTCATGCGCCGTACTGTCGTTTCCGCAACCGGCTCTGCGATGGCGGCAGCATCGTAATAGTAGCGGCGGGACTTGGACAGCAGGAAGATATGCTCATAGCAGCGGCTTGGCCTGTCCTTGGTGCTTTCCGGCATGGGGTTCGCTTTCATCCAGATGATGTCCGAGCGCAGATACCAGCCGTCTGCGCGCAGCGCAAAGGCAAGCAGCCACGGCACGCCGATCATATCCTTTGCCTTGCAGCCCTCCACCTTGCCGTTGAGGGCGACCGCCTGACCGGTCCTGCCGTTGGGGTACTTGGGGTCGAGGGCTTCGCCCTGATTGCCCTTTCCGGCATAGGTGTCCGCGATGTTCAGCCAGAGGGTGCCGTCCGGCGTGAGAACGCGCCTGACCTCTCGGAAAATGGAAGTCAGACGCTCCACATACAGCGCCGGGGTTTCCTCCCGCCCGATCTGCCCATCTACGCCGTAATCCCGCAGTGCGTAGTACGGCGGCGAGGTTACGCAGCAGTTCACGGAATTGTCCGGCAGGGTTTTCAGCACGGTCAGGGCGTCGCCGCAGTAAATGCGGTCAGCCTGCATAGTCGAACTCATCCCTTAGAAGCGTGGTAAGCCCCTCGACAGCCGTGAGGATGTCCCTGCACACGCCGGTCAGCTCAGATATGGCCGGTTCTCCGTCATACTCAAATACGTCGGCGTCCTCATTGTCCTCGTCCGCCTCACGCTCTGCGGTGTATTCGCGCTCCATGCGCTCGGCATACTCGCAGCAGCGTTCGCCGGGGCAGCAGAGATCATCCGCAGGAATGTAACCGGCGTATTCCGGCTCGATCAGGTCGTTTTCGATGAGGTCGGACAGGTCCGCAAGGTCATGGGACTTGAGGTAATTGAGCGCCCTGCCCCAAGAACTGAACATCTCCTCGCAGCGCTCGTCAAAGTCGAGGGTGGATCTGCGTACAAGGTCCAGATAGCCGTCCTTCTCGGCTCCGTTTTTGATGTAGTGCATGAGGATGGTCGCCATCCACAGCAGCTCCAGCTTTTCCTCGATGTGCCGCAGATAGTCCTCGCCGTGGATGAGGTACAGATTTTCTTTTTCCATTGTGATGCTCTCCTTTACATTATTTATAGTAGAATCAGGTCAGGCGATCTCACCCAGCATGGTGAGAAACAGCGACTTGCCCTTGGGCGTGACAAGGGTATATACCCCCTGATGCCCGTTGACGGCGATATAGTCCTTTACGAAGAACAGGCCGTCGCTGGCGGGCTTGGCGTAGGGTAAGAGCGTACCGGAGGGCGCGCGGTAGAGATAGCGCTTGCGGATGAGGAACGCGGTGAACATTTTCTCCGGCACCTTCAGCTCCTTTGCGGTGGCGCGGAGATTGGTGCAGCACTCCGGGTGAATGAAGGCGTCGTAGTAATCCGACTTGGGCAGCAGCGTTTGGCGCTCCGCCCTGTGCCGCAGGTTCTCCGCATGGGCGGCGTAGAGGCTTTTCATCAGCGCGTCCAGTAGCTCAGGGTGCTCGGCGAACAGCTTGAGCTTCTCGTCGGTGATATACACACCGTGCTTGCGGATGGCCGGAATGACCTCATGAGTGATCCAGCGCTTGAACGCCTTTGCCTCCGGCTTGCGGGAGGTGATCACCAGCGAATACAGTCCGGGTTCGTTGATGATTGCCATGCGCTGTTTCCCGCCAAGGGTATCAATAGTACTGATACCCTTTTCATCATCATCCAGACGCTCAACCGTCATGCTCGGATTCCCCAGTTCCAGCGCTTTGCACACATCCGCCGCTACAAACCACGGCTCGCCGTTGAGGTTCAGCGTTCGCACCTTTCCAAAGGCGTCGTTTTCAAAAATCATCAGTTTGTTTTCCATCGTGCAATTCCTTTCTTGTTTTGTTATGCAGTCTGCTCCTGTGGCTTGGTGGTGAGCAGGTCATAAAGCTCCCCGCGGGGGAAACGGTCTACAAAGGGAAGAATGACGTTGCCGTAAAAAAGCAGCCCTTCGCCTTCACCGCTGTGGGTGACATACGAGAGCTGATGCGGGGAGATATTGAGCTGCTTGGCGAGAATCTGCCGGTCGCCGCTGGCCTGATTGAGCATGAGGATGAAATCGCTGTTCTCAAAGATGTTCTCCACCTCGCGGGAGGAGAGCAGGTCTTTGACATTCTGCGTGATGCCCGTGGGAACGCCGCCCCACTTGCGGAAGCGCTTCCATATCTCC
>ERZ834722.3662-NODE-3662-length-10100-cov-3.680239_pt1 | contig 10100 bp, 9 predicted proteins | sample MGYA00519576_ERZ834722 | MGnify/ENA primary metagenome ERZ834722 (study PRJEB31850, sample SAMEA3708759) | human gut metagenome | biome: human gut; feature: human-associated habitat; material: faeces | place: China | collected 2014 ...
GACAGGTGAAGTCTGCCTGTCAGTAAGAAGATGGACGATATTGTTTTTTATAGAAAGGAAAGGTCAGATAGATGAGTAAACCCGTAGTAGCGGTTGTAGGGCGTCCGAATGTTGGAAAATCCACACTGTTCAACGCACTTGCAGGAGAGCGAATTTCAATTGTAAAGGATACGCCGGGAGTGACAAGAGACCGTATCTATGCGGACGTCAACTGGCTGGATTATCATTTTACGATGATCGATACCGGCGGTATTGAGCCGGACAGCAGAGATGTCATTCTCTCGCAGATGAGAGAGCAGGCGGAGATTGCCATTGCGACGGCGGACGTGATTATTTTCCTCACGGATGTCAGACAGGGACTGCAGGATTCGGATTCCAAGGTGGCAGATATGCTCAGACGTTCCGGCAAGCCGGTCGTGCTTGTGGTCAACAAAGTGGACAGCTTTGAGAAGTTCATGCCGGATGTGTATGAGTTCTACAATCTCGGCATCGGCGATCCGTTCCCGATCTCGGCGGCATCCATGCTGGGACTTGGAGATATGCTGGATGAAGTGGTCAAGCACTTCCCGGACTATGCGAAGGACGAGGAGGAGGACGAGCGCCCGAAGGTTGCGATCATCGGTAAGCCGAATGTCGGCAAGTCCTCCCTCATTAACAAGCTGGCACAGGAGGATCGTGTGATTGTCTCCGACATTGCGGGAACAACACGCGATGCGATTGATACCGACATTACCTACGACGGAAAAGAATATGTCTTTATTGATACTGCAGGTCTTAGACGGAAGAATAAGATTAAGGAAGAGATTGAGCGCTACAGCATCATCCGTGCGGTGACAGCGGTGGAACGGGCGGATGTCTGCATCATCGTGATCGATGCGACGGAGGGCGTCACGGAGCAGGATGCCAAGATTGCAGGAATCGCTCATGATCGTGGACGAGGTATGATCATTGTTGTCAACAAATGGGATGCCGTGGAGAAGGATAATAATTCGGTGAAGAAATATACCAATGATATCCGTAAGGTGCTTTCATTTCTTCCTTATGCAGAGATTGTATTTGTATCGGCAAAGACCGGTCAGAGACTTCCGAAGCTGTTTGACACGTTAGAGGTAGTTATTCAGAATCATTCCCTGCGTATTGCAACAGGTGTGCTTAATGATATTCTCGCAGAGGCAGTGGCAATGCAGCAGCCACCGTCAGACAAGGGACGCAGGCTTAAGATTTATTATATGACACAGGTTAGTGTCAAACCACCGACATTTGTTATTTTTGTAAACAGTAAAAAGCTGATGCATTTTTCATACACCAGATATCTGGAAAATAAAATACGTGAGGCGTTTGGATTCTCAGGAACACCTCTGAAATTCTTCGTGAGGGAAAGGAAGGAAAATTGATCATGGCTGCTTATCTTATCTGCCTGATTGTGGGATACTTCTGTGGATGCATCTCAACAGGATATTTTGTGGGAAAATTTTATCATATGGATATCAGAACGAAGGGAAGTGGAAATGCAGGGACTACCAATGTACTGCGTAATCTCGGCAAGCTTCCGGCTCTGATCACCTTTGTAGGAGATCTGGCAAAGGCAATCGTGCCAATCCTTGTGATCCGTCTGGCGTTCGCACCGGAGCAATGGTACCTCTGGTGTCTGTACTGTGGGCTCGGTGTGGTTCTGGGGCATAATTATCCGTTTTATCTGGGATTTAAAGGTGGCAAGGGTATTGCTGTGACAGCAGCGGTTGTAATGTCTGCGTGTCATCCGCTGATGATCCCGATCGGTCTTGCAATTTTTATTATTATGGTAGCACTGACCCGTTATGTATCGGTGGGATCTCTTTTTGTAGCCTGGTATATTCCTGCCAATACACTTGTATTATACAGGGACAATCCCTATTTCGTACATATGATGGTAGTCAGCCTGATCTTTACGGCTCTGGCATATTTCCAGCACCGCAACAATATCGTCCGGCTGATCCATGGAAATGAAAATCCACTTTGGGGGAAGAAAAAGAACGAACAATAAGTGTATTTATAAAAGTAGATAGGAGAATAGCTTATGAGTAAGGTGAGTTTTCTGGGGGCCGGAAGCTGGGGGACAGCACTGGCAATTATGTTGGCAAAAAATGGACATGATGTAACGCTTTGGTCTGCAATTGAGTCCGAGATTGATATGCTGGCGGAGTACAGAGAGCATAAAAACAGACTGCCGGGAGCAAAGCTGCCGGATTCGATTAAGCTTACGAAGGATCTGAAGGAAGCGTGTACCGGATATGATCTGATCGTCTTTGCAGTGGCATCGCCTTTTGTACGTCAGACAGCCCAAAATGCCAGTCAGTATATCACGGAAGGACAGCGCATTGTAAATGTGGCAAAAGGCATTGAAAATGATACACTCTGCACGTTGAGAGATGTGATCCTTGCGGAGATGCCGCAGGCAGATGTTTCTGTTTTATCCGGACCAAGCCACGCCGAGGAGGTAGCAGTAGGTGTGCCGACGACAGTTGTAGTAGGCTCGGTGAAGAGAGAATCTGCGGAGCTTGTGCAGGAAATCTTTATGAATGACAGATTCCGCGTGTACACCAGTTCAGACATTATTGGGATTGAGCTGGGAGGATCCATTAAAAATGTCATTGCCCTGGCGGCAGGTGTCATAGATGGTATGGGATTCGGAGATAATACCCGTGCGGCACTGATCACAAGAGGAATCACGGAGATCAGCCGTCTTGGTGTCAAGATGGGCGGCCGGATGGAGACTTTTATGGGACTTTCCGGAATCGGAGATCTGATCGTTACTTGTACCAGTGAGCACAGCAGAAACCATACTGCCGGTTATCTCATCGGAAAGGGATATACCACGGAGGCAGCTATGAAGGAGGTCAACCAGGTGGTTGAGGGAGTCCATTCGGCAAGGGCAGCAATGGCACTGGCGCAGAAGTATCAGGTCAGTATGCCGATCGTGGAGCAGATCAATAAGGTTTTATTTGAGAATCTGCCAATCCTGGATGCGGTCCATGGTCTGCTGGTAAGGGACAAGTGCAACGAATATCCGGGACTGGACTGGAACGAATAAATAGCTTTTCCATTCATATAATGTGATACAAGGGTCAAAAGACAGGTAGCAATCCAATCCACGGATCAGATGGAGGTAAAAAATCTTTTGAATCTTGCATCATAGGAATGGAGGAGATTATATGCAGCAGATGGATCAACAAATGAATCGTCAGCAGAAAATAATGGCGGCAAAGGCATCTTTTCGACAGACAGGTGACAATGCCGGCTTTTTCTATAGAGGGGATTTCAAAGGAAATTCCTTTGAGGGGGCAGGACCTGTAGAGGAGGAAAATCCACAGACGCCGGTATTTCATTTTGGACTGGTGCGCTTTATGGCGTCACTGATGCTGCTATTGCTTCTTTTGGCAGCATTTTCCAGAGATTTTTCTTATCGGGGCTTTGGGCAGGAGTATGTCCGGAAGTGCATGCAGGACGAGTCAGCATGGAATCGTCTGGAGAGCAAAGTTCAAAAGGTCTGCCGGAATGTCAGTCAAAAGCCGTTTTGGAGTGAGACATTTGAAAAAGAAAGGATTTCAAAATAACATGAGTACGAGAAAATTAGCATTGTCGGATGAAATACTTTTATCGGTGGAAAAACCGGCGAGATATATTGGAAACGAGATTAATATGGTCAAAAAGGATCCGGCGGCGGTGGATGTGCGTTTTTGTATGTGCTTCCCCGATGTGTATGAGATCGGAATGTCTCATCTGGGGATCCAGATCCTTTATGATATGTTTAATCAGTGGGATGATGTTTATTGCGAGAGAGTCTATTCGCCATGGGTGGATCTGGACCGGATTATGAGAGAAAAGCATATCCCACTTTTTGCATTGGAAACGCAGGACCCCATTAAAAACTTTGATTTTTTAGGGATCACGCTCCAGTATGAAATGTGTTATACCAATATTCTGCAGATTCTGGATCTGTCAGGAATTCCTCTGAAGGCGTCAGAGCGTACCATGGAAGATCCGTTTGTGATCGGAGGTGGTCCGTGCAGTTACAATCCGGAACCGATCGCAGATTTCTTTGATATGTTTTATATTGGAGAGGGAGAGACACAGTACCGCCGGATGATGGATGAGTACAAGGAATGGAAGAAATCAGGAGGAGACCGTATTGCTTTTCTCAAAAGAGCAGCGCAGATTCCGGGTATCTATGTGCCAATGTTTTATGAAGCATCCTACCATGAGGATGGAACGCTGGCATCCTTTGAACCGATTGTGCCGGAGGCGCCAAGAACGGTTATGAAGGAAGTAGAAATGGATATGGAGCATACCTATTATCCGGAGAAGCCGTTAGTGCCGTACATCAAGGTGACACAGGACCGAGTGGTTCTGGAGATCCAGAGAGGATGTATTCGTGGCTGCCGTTTTTGTCAGGCAGGGGTACTTTACCGGCCGATCCGTCCCCGTAAGCTGGAGTTTTTGAAGGAGCGTGCCATCAAGATGCTGGAGTCCACCGGTCATGAGGAGATCACACTCAGCTCATTAAGCTCCAGTGATTATAAGGAGCTGCCGGAGTTAGTGTACTGGCTGATTGACGAGTGCAGCAAAAACGGGATCAATATTGCACTTCCGTCTCTGCGTATTGATGCATTTTCTTTGGATGTTATGTCTAAGGTGCAGGATGTGCGAAAGAGCAGTCTGACCTTTGCTCCGGAGGCAGGATCCCAGCGAATGCGAAATGTCATTAATAAGGGACTGACCGAGGAAAATATTCTGAACGGCGCCATGGATGCCTTCCGGGGAGGCTGGACCCGTGTGAAGCTTTATTTTATGCTGGGACTGCCGGGAGAGACCTATGATGATATTGAGGAAATTGCCATTCTGTCGGACAAGATTGCCAGAGAATATTATACGATTCCGAAGGAAGAGAGAAAAGGCAAGGTTAATATTGTAACAAGTACTTCGATCTTTGTGCCAAAGCCGTTTACACCGTTCCAGTGGGCAAGAATGAATTCCCAGCAGGAGGCAGTAGAAAAGAGAAATTTCCTGCTTGGCAAGGTCAAGAGCCAGCTTAATGCAAAGAGTATTAAATATAATTGCCATGATGCAGATGTATCTGTCCTGGAGGGCGTATTTGCCAGAGGAGACCGCAGGCTGAATGATGTGATCCTGCAGGCATATAAAGAGGGTTGTATTTATGACGCATGGACAGAATATTTTAAATATGATGTTTGGCAGAAATCATTTGCGGATCATCACCTGACCATGGATTTTTACAATGACAGGGAACGCAGTGAGGCCGAGCTGTTTCCATGGGATTTTATTGACTGCGGTGTGACGAAGAGCTTTTTGCTGCGGGAGTATCACAGAGCCAAAGAGGCGGTTGTGACACCAAACTGCCGCCAGCAGTGTGCCGGCTGCGGTGCTGCACGTTTTGGTGGTGGTGTCTGTACCGAAAAGCGGGAGAATGCTGTCTGACAGAGCAGATCAAGTTGATATGGAAAGGCATGGTTATAAAACATGAAAGCAAGAATTAAATTTTCAAAATGTGGATCGATGCGGTTTATCGGACATCTGGATGTAATGCGTTATTTCCAGAAGGCATTCCGGCGGGCGCATATTCCGGTAAGTTACAGTAAAGGATACTCGCCGCATCAGATCCTTTCTTTTACCTCTCCGCTGGGAATCGGCCTTACCAGTGATGCAGAATATATGGATATGGAGCTGGAGGAGTGTCCGGAGCCGGAACGTATGGTAGACTGGATCAATTCCCAGATGAATGACGAGATCCGGGTGAAGGATTTTGTCCTGCTGCCGGATGATTCCAAACCATCTATGGCGATGTTAGCGGGCTGTGATTATCTGGTGGCGTTAAAGCCGGACAAGGTGTCCGTATTTCGGGACAGGGCAGATATGGAGCTGGTTTTGGCGGATTTTCTGGCACAGCCGGAGATCCTCGTGACCAAAAAGACAAAGCGGTCGGAGAAGCAGGTAGATATTAAGCCGAATATTTATTATCTCAGTGCTGCGATGGAGGACTTTCAGACACAGACAGGCAGGGAATATGGCAGCCTGTGTCTTGATACAGAGGAATATCAGCCGGTGTTCTACTGTCAGTTGACCGCAGGAAGTGTGCTAAACATCAAGCCGGAACTTGTGATGCAGGCACTGTGCCAATTTGTGGACACACCGTATGATCCGCTGGATTATCAGATCCATCGTCTGGAAATGTATGGGGATGCCAACGGCAAAAAAGGAGAGATCCATCTTCTCCATGATGAGGTGCCGTGCGAGCTGGTGCCATTGTCGGAGTATCAGAGATGATGGGACTTGAGAAATGTAATATATAATAATACTGCTGAAAACATTTTTAAAAAATATCCGTAAAAGGAAAGGAGGACGCCGTCATGGAGCTTTTACTCACCAGAAAAGAAAATAAAATATTGTCTATTCTCGCCGATGAGAGACGGCTTCTCCAGATACACGCAGAGAACATGGAAGAGGATCCGAGGACGGCTGCAGTTGGTGATATTTACGTGGGAAAGGTTCGTAATGTGGTCAAAAATATCAATGCGGCCTTTGTGGAATTTGCCAAAGGTCAGATGGGATATCTTTCTCTGGGGGAGAAGGTGTCGCCGATTCATACAGCCGGGGGCAGAACGGATGACGGACGGGTTCTCATTGGGGATGAGATCATTGTCCAGGTGAAACGGGAAGCGTTAAAGACAAAGCCGCCGGCGCTTACAGGAGCCATTGATCTGACCGGCAGATATGTAGTTCTCACCATAGGAAAAAGCGGATGTAACGTATCCAAAAAGATCAAGGATAAAGAAAAGAGAACATATCTGCTGGAGCTTTTAGGAGAATATCAGCAGGAGGGCTTTTTGCTGATTGCCAGAACAAACAGTGCCGGGGCATCGGAGGAGACTCTCCGGCGGGAGATTGCAGGGCTGCTGCGGCGTTATGAGGCAATCTGTAAAGACGGCATGCATAAAGTGCCTTTTAGCTGTCTGGAACAGGCACCACCGGCGTATCTGGCAGATATCCGGGATGGCTATGCCACGGAGGTGGAACGGATCGTAACGGATGATCCGGAAATGTATGAGCAGGTATCCGGGTATCTGAAGGTAAATGATCCGGGTCAGCTTGGAAAGCTTTTAATGTGGAACCCGGCACATGGAAAGCTGGATGCGGTTTATAACGTCACTAAGACGCTGGAACATGCCATGATGCCAAAGGTATGGCTCAAAAGCGGGGCATATCTTGTGATACAGCCCACAGAGGCTCTGGTATCCATTGATGTCAATACAGGAAAGGCAATTTCCAAAAAGAAAGATGTGCAGAAGACCTTCTATAAGATCAATGTGGAGGCGTCCAGAGAAATTGCAGCGCAGCTGCGTCTGAGGAATCTGTCTGGAATCATACTGGTGGATTTTATTGATATGGAATCAGAGCAGGATCAGAAAAGTCTGCTGGAGCTTTTGCGGCAGGAGGTCCGGAAGGATCAGGTACAGACAACCGTGGTGGATATGACAAAGTTGGGATTGGTGGAAATTACACGCAAAAAGGTTCGCAAAAGTCTTTATGATCAGATAAAAGAAAGGCAGGGTGAGTGATTTGACACAGGATGAGATCATTATCAGAAAAGGAATCGTACATATTCTGGATGCAGAACTGGGATATCCGGTATTTTCCGAAGAGCTTTTAGATTTGTCACCGGATACAAACGATTTCTTTCGTGGATTAATATATAAAATTATGTCCGGAGATGAGATGAAGAAATGCTTCTTTGATGGATTTGAAGAAAGCAGTGAATTTACGGAAGAATCCGGTGCTGCTGAGACGGAGGAGATGCCATGGGAGAGTGACGGGGCCGATCCGGATAAGCAGACAGGGGAAAGCGCAGAATCGGTGGATTTTCTGATGGAAGCCGGAGGTGCCGAGGCAGACGAGCTGGAGACGGCAGAGAGCGTGTCTTATGCGCAGACGGATGTCTATGCCCTTGTGAAGGAGTTTTCTGAGGATAATATGGTGGAGGACAGCAAAAAGCTTGCCAAAGCATTATATGATATTATGAATGCCAATGTGACGATTCCATCGGCGGATTTTGCGGTTGTGACCTTTCAGGTACACTCTGTCCAGTATTTGGGACTGCTTAAAATGAACTATAAGGAAAGCTATGTGCACATGACACAGAACGAAGAGGGACGAAATGTTAATCAGATCATCCGCTATCGTTCCATGCTTCCTTCTGCGACGACGAAACTGTCAGAGGCAGTGATCATTGATCTGTCTGATTACAGTGTACAGGTCATCGAGAAGAAATATGAGATCAATGGAAGTAAAGTAAATTATCTGTCGGAACTTTATCTGCATTGTCATGCGGCAATGTCCTCCAAGACGAAGCTGGACATAGTGGTCAATGCGGTGAAGCAGGTGAATAATAAGCATTATTCGGAAGAACCGGTAAAGCAGTTAGAAGCAAAACGTGTGATCAAAGAGGAGATGGAAGAGACCGGTACAGTCAGTGTGGAAAAGGTCAGTGAAAAGCTTTACGGGGATGTGCCGCAGATCAAGGAAGAGTTTGACAAAAAAATGGAAAAGTACCATATGGAGACGGCGGAGGTGACACCGCAGAGTGAGCGTACCACCAAAAAGTTTGAAAAACAGTACCTGAAAACGGACACCGGCATTGAGATCAATATTCCGATGGAGCAGTATCAGGATGCGGATCAGGTGGAGTTTATCACGAATCCGGACGGAACGATTTCCGTTTTGATCAAGAATATTAACAAGATCACCACTCGGTAAGTGTTAATTTGATAAAACTATGGTTTGTTCCTGCAAAGGCAAAGGGAAGATGGAACAAATAAATTGATTGGAAAGGTACAGGGAGTTGTATGTTTCGTTTGTGGGCCAAAATATTTAAGGATAACCGGATGCTCCGGGATTTGACAATCTGTGATGACAGCCAGGAGAAAAACAGAACAAAAAAGGTGTTTGATGCGGTGGATGAGGTGTGTTATGCCTTTGATCTGAGCCGGCCGATCTGGCTGGATTCCAATATTAAAGAATTTCAAAGGGTGGATAAGACACGGTTCCGGAAGGATAATTTTATTGATGACATTGATTTTGATTTTCTGGAAATACATGTCATTGAGGAAGATGATACTTATTGACAATAACAGCAGTGAAGATAATTTATGATGATTTGGGTGGCGGGGATAGAAAGCTTTCTGTTCTGTAAAAATACGGGGCGGAGAGCTTTTTCTTTTTGATCATTCCGACTTTACTTTTCCCGTCCCTCGTGGTAAAATGGGCGTTGACGAGCAGCACAGACAATCGCAGCTGCATGTGCCGAAAGGCCGCAGGTGAGGAAAGTCCGGGCTTCACAGGGCAGGATGCCGGATAACGTCCGGTGGAGGCAACTCCAAGGCCAGTGCAACAGAAATATACCGCCATGGCGAAAGCTATGGTAAGGGTGGAAAGGCAGTGTAAGAGACTACCGCATTGCTGGTAACAGCAGTGGCACATGTAAACCCCATTCGAAGCAAGACCAAATAAAAGCGATATAAAGGCTGCCCGCCAAGCTTTAGGTAGGTCGCTTGAGCCTGCTGGCAACAGCAGGCCTAGATAGATTGTTGTCCCAGACAGAACTCGGCTTACAGGTTCACTCCTTCCATTTACAGCAAAAAACGGACTTATCCCAAAGCGGATAGGTCCGTTTTTCTTGCTTTTGTCATATCAACGCCATGGAGGTAAGAACCCAGATGGTGAGGAACATGGTGACGACTGAAAAGAGTGTGGTGACCACAATGAGCTGCGCCGCCAGCTCGCCATCGGCGCCGCACTGGTTGGCCAAAGTATAACCGGAGACCGCCGTGGGGCAGGCCAGCATAACTGCCAATGCCGCCAGGGCATCCCTGCGGAAGCCAGCCAACACCACCAGTGGAATGAACACAAGTGGGATGATGACGCTTTTACCCAGCACCGCCAGCCACAGAGAACGGCCGTAATCGCCGAAGCGGGAAAGGTGGATACTGCCGCCCAGCACAATAAGGCAATAAGGGGTGGCCATGCCGCCGATATCGCTGACCGTTTTT
>ERZ834722.3667-NODE-3667-length-10093-cov-18.109384_pt1 | contig 10093 bp, 8 predicted proteins | sample MGYA00519576_ERZ834722 | MGnify/ENA primary metagenome ERZ834722 (study PRJEB31850, sample SAMEA3708759) | human gut metagenome | biome: human gut; feature: human-associated habitat; material: faeces | place: China | collected 2014 ...
TGTAAGCACCCACGGCCATGAAACCGGCGTGGCCCAGCGGCAGCTGGCCCAGATAACCGGTGGCAACGTTCAGCGAGACAGCCAGAATGATGTTGATGCCCACGGTGAGCAGCACCTTGTTCTGGTAGGTGGACAGCACATTCTGGGTGAGGAAGGACAGGCCCACGAACAGCAGAGCCACCAGCACGGCGTTCATCAGGTAGCGCACGGGCATTTTGAGCGTTTTGCGTTTGGTATTCATCTTCATGCCCTCCTTACACCTTTTCCTGAACCTTGCGGCCAAGGAAGCCGGTGGGCTTGACCAGCAGCACGATGATCAGGATCGCAAACGTGACGGCATCCTTCCATGCGGAAAGGCCGATGGCGGAAACAAAGCACTCACACAGGCCGATGGCGATGCCGCCGATCATGGCACCGGGAATGGAGCCGATGCCGCCCAGAACGGCTGCAACGAAGGCCTTCAGGCCCAGCATGGAGCCCATGGTGGGGGTCGCCTGCGGGTAGCTGCAGCAGTACAGCACCGAGCCGATACCGGCCAGTGCGGAGCCCACCGCAAAGGTAAAGGAAATGGTGCTGTTGACGTTAATGCCCATCAGACGGGCAGCGTCCATATCCTCAGACACGGCACGCATGGCCTTGCCGAGCTTGGTCTTCTGCACAAGGAAGGTGAGCACCAGCATGGACAGCACCGTGACCAGCAGGGTGATGACAGAGGTGAGGCCCAGCGGCACAGAGCCGATGCGGAAGGTCTGGTTGGTGTAGTAGGCCGGAATGACCTTTGCACCGGAACCAAGGATCAGCTCTGCAGTGTACTCCAGGAAGAAGGACACGCCGATTGCCGTGATCAGCAGGGAGATACGGGGTGCGTTGCGCAGCGGGGTGTAGGCGATCTTCTCGATCACAACGCCCAGCAGCGTGCAGGTGATGATGGTGGCGCACACAGCAGTGACCGGGCCAAGGCCCAGCTGATTCATCACGAACCAGGACATGTACGCACCAACCATAATGACATCGCCATGGGCAAAGTTCAGCAGCAGGATGATGCCGTACACCATGCTGTAACCCAGTGCGATCAGTGCATAGATGCTGCCAAGGGACAAGCCGTTGATCAGCTGGCTAAAAAACACTGTCATGGACTGATACTTCCTTTCTTTGCGGCGTTTGCACGCCTTTTGGAGAATGCACTTTTTTACCAAAAAAGCGGAGACAGCCGAGCAAAACCTGTTCCGGCGGTCTCCGCAATGGGTCTTTTATTTCTGAGTGCTGCCTTTATGCCGCACACCGGTGCGCAGGATCAAAGCAGATCAGAACATTTCCTTCAGAACGGGGGTTGCACCGTCGAAGCACAGGATAGCGGTCTGCTTGACGGGGTTGTGGTGCTCATCGAAGGTGAAGGTGCCGGTGATGCCATCGATGGTGCCGCCTGCGATAGCATCGATGACGGCCTGCTTATAGTCGTCATCACCAGCGGTCAGGCCGGCATCCTCAGCAGCCTGAATGCCGTAGACAACGGTCATGGCAGCATCGTAGCCCAGAGGCGCGAAGCCGTTGGGGTACTCCTCACCGTACTCAGCCTTGTAGGCATCCTCAAAGTCGGGGTTGGAGCCTTTTGCGTAGTTTGCGCAGAAGTAGGCATCCTTCAGCTGGTCGGCAGTTGCATAGCCTTCCAGACCATCCCAGCCGTCGCCGCCCAGAAAGGGAACTGCCAGACCGATGCTCTCAGCCTGAGCCAGGATCTGACCGACATCCTGATAGTAGTTGGGGCAGAACACCACTTCGGGAGCCTTGCCCAGAATGGTGGTCAGCTGGGTCTTGTAGTCCACATCGCCCTCAGAGTAGGTCTCCTGATCGACGATGGTGCCGCCCAGGCTCTCGAACTCGTTGACGAAGTTCTCTGCCAGACCCTCGTTGTAGTCAGCGCCCTTCTGGAAGATGACGGCTGCCTTGGTGTAGCCCAACCGCTGGTAAGCGTAGTCAGCCATCTTGATGCCCTGGAACGGGTCGGTGAAGGTTGCGCGGAACACATTCTCGTTCACGGTGTCGGTCTCGGCATCGTAGGTGACAGCCTCAGCGGTAGCGGAAGCGGTGACCATGGGCATGTTGTAGTCTGCGCTCTCGGCAGCAACTGCCAGAGTCGGGGTGGTGGTAACATCGCCCACCAGAGCGGTGATGCCCTGATCGCACATCTTGGTGAAGCAGGTAACAGCCTGAGTTGCATCGCCCTGCTCATCCATGGCGATGATCTCCAGCTGCTTGCCGTTGATGCCGCCCTTTTCGTTGACCTGCTTCAGGTACAGGGTAGCGCCGTTGACAACGGCCTGACCGTAAACGGAAACATCACCGGTCAGAGGTCCAAGAACGCCCACCTTGATGGTGTCGCCGGAAGCAGCGGCACCAGAAGCTGCGGTAGAGGCGGAAGCAGCAGTGCTGTTGGAAGAACCGCCGCATGCAGTCAGAACGCCGGCTGCAGCAACAACACCTGCAGCGGCCAGGAAATTACGACGAGAAATCATCTTTTTCATAGTAAATATCCTCCTTAGGAGCATTCGTGCTTCAGTATAAAAACGGAAGCAAGGCCCTCTTTCCCTCAAAGCGACCTTGCTTCGTTATCAATATTATAGACCTGTGAGCCAAAATCCGCAATTCACAAACCGTCCATACTTTCAGGGGCATTTTGTGGACTTTGTCGCCAAAATAGCCAAAAGCAATGGGTCTGTTTTGTGCACTATTTCAACTGCTTCATTTTGTTTGTGTGTCAGGTGAACACAATTCACAAGTTGCAAAAGGGTTACAGGGTCTCCATTTCGGCATCTGCGGCGAACGCGGCCTCTGCACGTGCCTCGGCAGCTTCGCCCTCTGCTTCCGCTTTGGCAGGAGACTCTGCAAGGACCTTGCGGATGGCGGCGAAGTAGAACACCAGCGACAGGCCGGTGCCGATGCACCAGCCAACGGGCCATGCCATCCAGATGCCCGTGCTGCCCAGAGCAGTGCTGCTCAGCACAATGGCGATGCCCACGCGCAGGATCAGGTCGGAGAAGGTGGCGATCATAAAGCGCACCATCATGCCGCAGCCGCGCAGGATGCCGTCAGTGACCAGCTTGAGCGACACCACAAAATAGAAGGGAGACAGGATGCGCAGGAACAGCATACCGGTGTCGATGGCCGGACCCTGCGGGTCATTCATGAACAGCAGCAGCAGGAAGCGGCCGAAGAAGAAGTACAGGAGCACGATAGGCACGCAGATGATCCACACCAGATTGCGGCCTGCGCCAAAGCCCTTGTGCACACGGTCCATCTTGCCCGCGCCCATGTTCTGGGAGGTGTAGTTGGAGATGCCGTTGCCCAGCGTGGTAAAGGAAGTGATGACCATGTTGTTCAGCTTGACGGCTGCAGAGTAGCCTGCAATGACGCTGGCACCAAAGGTGTTGATGACGCTCTGCAGGATGATGTTGCCCACAGAGACGAAGCTCTGCTGCAGGATGCTGGGGATGGCCACCACGGCCACCTTGCCCAGCATGTTCCAGGAGAACAGCACGACCTTGTTCTTGGATTTGAAGGCGCTGATGCGGCGGAACACCACCACCATGGCCAGCACGCAGCTCACACCCTGACACAGGAAGGTGGCCCATGCCACACCGGCTACGCCCATCTTGAGACCGGCCACGAACAGGATGTCCACGCCGATGTTGGACAGGGACGAGACTGCCAGAAAATAGAAGGGCGTTTTGCTGTCGCCCAGAGCGGAGAAGATGCCGGTGGCGATGTTGTAGAAGAACATGAAGGGCAGGCCCAGAACGTAGATATCCAGATACAGCGAAGAATCCGCAAGGATCTCCTCCGGGGTGTTGATGAGCTCCAGCAGGCTGTGGCAGCCCACAAGGCCGATCAGCATCAGCACGGCGCACAGCACGGCAGAGCCGATCAGGGAAGTGTAGACCGAAGTCTTCATCTCATCGTAGTCCTTTGCGCCAAAGTAGCGGGACACGATGACCGAGCAGCCAATGTTGCAGCCAAAGGCAAATGCAATGAAGATCAGGGTGATCTCGTAGCTGTTGCCCACAGCAGCCAGTGCATTCTCGCCGATGAACTTGCCTGCAACAAGGCTGTCGGCAATGTTGTACAGCTGCTGGAAGATGATGCTGCCGAACATGGGCAGGCAGAACTGCCACAAAACCTGTGACGGCTTGCCGACCGTCAGATCCTTATTCATAAAAAATCCTCCTCTATCTACCATAAAGAAACATATTAGAACCAGAAAACAGTATAGAGTCGTCCTGACAAAAAGTAAAGAAAAATTTTAGTATATCTGCCATATGAAATTCACATGACAGGCATGATGCATCCCCGCTGCTGCCAGTGGGCAGACTGTAAAGACCAGCTGCTTCCTGCTTTGCCGGAATGTTCTGCCCCATCAGCTGCCGTTTTTTGCCCCTTAAAAAGTTTACATCCACAAACATGCGCATCGGCTCTTGCACCGGGTCGGAAAGCGTGGTAGGATACTATTGGTTAGTTAGGCATAACTGTCCTAATTGGCCGTCACCCGTCTGCCCGCCCCGGGCAGCACAGGGAAGGAAATGATATTCAGGAGGTTTTCGAGATGAACGATCTGGAAATTGAATCTGTTGTAGGCCGCGAGATCCTGGACTCCCGCGGCAACCCCACCGTGGAAGCGGAGATCACGCTGGCCGACGGCACCGTGGCACGCGGCTGCGCACCTTCCGGCGCATCCACTGGTGAGTTTGAAGCTCTGGAGCTGCGGGATGGCGACAAGGGCCGCTATCTGGGCAAGGGCGTGACCAGGGCTGTTGAGAACATCAACACCGTCATTGCGGATGCTGTTGTGGGCATGGATGCCTCCGACATCTACGCCATCGACACTGCCATGATCAAGGCCGACGGCACCAAAGATAAATCCAATCTGGGCGCAAACGCCATTCTGGCCGTGTCCATTGCCGCCTGCCGTGCAGCCGCTGCTTCTCTGGATATGCCGCTGTACCGTTTTCTGGGCGGTGTGAACGGCAACCGCCTGCCCGTGCCCATGATGAACATTCTGAACGGCGGCGCACACGCCACCAACACCGTGGATACGCAGGAGTTCATGATCATGCCCGTGGGCGCGCCCTCCTTCAAGGAAGCTTTGCGCTGGTGCGCGGAGGTGTTCCATGCGCTGGCTTCCATCCTGAAGGCCAAGGGTCTGGCTACCTCTGTGGGCGATGAGGGCGGCTTTGCCCCCAACCTGTCCAGCGACGAGGAGACCATCGAGACCATTCTGGCCGCCATCGAAAAGGCCGGTTACGTGCCCGGCAAGGACTTCATGCTGGCTATGGACGCTGCTTCCTCCGAGTGGAAGAGCCCCAAGGGCAAGGGCTTCTACAAGCTGCCCAAGGCCGGCACCGAGTTCACCTCCAGCGAGCTGATCGCACACTGGAAGAGTCTGGTGGAAAAGTACCCCATCATCTCCATCGAGGACGGTCTGGATGAAGAGGACTGGGAAGGCTGGCAGGAGATGACCCGTGAGCTGGGCGGCAAGGTCCAGCTGGTGGGCGACGACCTGTTCGTTACCAACACCGAGCGTCTGGCCAAGGGCATCGGGCTGGGTGCAGGCAACGCGATCCTGATCAAGCTGAACCAGATCGGTTCTGTTTCCGAGACGCTGGAGGCCATCAAGATGGCCCACAAGGCCGGTTACACCGCCATCAGCTCTCACCGCTCCGGCGAGACCGAGGACACCACCATTGCCGATCTGGCCGTGGCGCTGAACACCTGCCAGATCAAGACCGGTGCTCCCAGCCGTACCGAGCGTGTTGCAAAGTACAACCAGCTGCTGCGCATTGAGGAGCAGCTGGGCGGCAGCGCCGTTTACCCCGGCATGGCAGCTTTCAACGTAAAGCGCTGAGGCGGTTGGAAAATATAATACGCAAAAAAGGGACTGTTGCAAAATAGCTTCCTGAAAAAACAATGCACAAAAAGTGGAACCTTTTTAGAGCTAAAAGGGTTCCGCTTTTTGTAAATTGTTATTGTATTTTGCAACAATTCTCTTTGCGCAAATAATGAATGCTTGGAATTGGCCCGATTCTGGCATAAAAAGAGAGCCTGCTTCGATTTTACATCGAAACAGACTCTCTTTTTATGCATGGATTACTGTGTTTTGTAAGTGTTTACAAAGCAACAGGTGCCTTCAGCCTCAGAAGCGACTTCAGTGATTTCGGTAACTTTATACTCCTTCATTTTTTTCACCTCCTTTTGTACGGGCGAGAATGCATTGGTCGGCTTCATAAAATGCCTTGCCAAAAGAACAGGTCAATGAATCGATGGTAAATTCATTGCCTGTAAGGGTGAATTCATGAGCTGGACATGGCTCACAATAAGCAAAAGCCTTGCAATTTTTGCACGTTTTATTTATGAGGGACGTTGTGGTTCTCCAACGAAGCAACGCATCGGAAGAAGTCCAAATCTGTTTGAGAGAAGAATTTTTTAAGTTTCCACAAGATTTTCGGTAAGCGTTACAAAGCATGACGCTACCTTGTGCATTTAATGTGATACTGCGAAACCCTGTTTGGCAGTATCTCTCTCCCGGAATACACTGCCGAATACTTGGCAGAATGTCATGGTATAATTTGATTTTGGAATCCACCATATACTGCTGGAGTAAATCCGCAGTGAAACAGTTTAGCTGAAGCGTGTCCTTTTTAGTTTCCTGACATGGAATGATTTTAAAGGAAAAATGACAAGATGCGCCAATTGAATCGGCGAATTCTTTTACAGATTGCAGACTGCCTTGGTTGATGGTCATGACAGGACAATTTATTGTGACCGGAAATCCTCTTGCAGCAAGTTGAGTAAGAGCCTTCATAGTCTTTTGACAGCTACCGGGGATAGTTGTGATAGCGTCATGAACCGTGTAAATAGTGGAATAAAGCGAAACTGCAATGTCCTTTAATGAAATATCGACGAGAGAATCATAGAGCTCGGAAAAATCAAAGGTGGCGTTTGTTTGTAAAGTTAAAACAAAACCATATTTCTTAATGAGCTTCAGAAAAACTCTAAAGTCAGGATGAGTAAAAGGCTCGCCGCCAGTTAGTGTCAAGTGCAAGGTCCCGAGTTGACGCAACTGCAAAAGAGCTTGTTCAAAGGTGGCAGCTGTCCAATAAGAGTGAAATGGATGTCCACGATAACAATGGATACATTTAAGGTTGCAAGTGTCTGTGATTTCAATCGTTGCAGAAAAAGGAACCAGATCCTGGGACATCAGAGAATAAATATCACTGTCCTTTACGACTAGTTGCGCAGAAGCAGGATTTGAACACGGCACAGAAGGGGAACATGCACGAGTAAGAGAAGCGGTAAAGCGATCAAAGTCTTGGCTGACAACAGATTCTGCCACTCCGTATTCCTGTGATATTTTATGAATGACGAATTCTTTAGAATTATTCTGCAGAATACACAAACGGAAAAATTCAGCGTAAATGTCTTGAATGATAAAATGGCTGCGCGATGCATTTGAAAAAACAATAATACGTTTTCCATAATCCTGATAAGCGCAGGGATATCCATTTATAATCATGGAAAATATCCTCTCTGTTTAATTATTAATCTGACAAAGAAAACAGAAGAAAAAAACGATGAAACGTTAATAATATAAAATGATTAAAATTAAATTTTAATTTTAATCATTTTATCAAAAAAAACAGCTTGTCAAGCACCCTTTATGGAATTATATAACAAAAGAAAAACAGAGAATCAGCATAGGATATAAAATTGCTCTGGTTCTTGAAATGTACAAATAGTATACTTTGCGGTCTGATTACAGTTTACTGAATTTCCATATTTTTCCTGCAATCCGCTGCTCTGCCCAGCCGTATTCCATGCATGCCGGGCATTTTGTCCCGAAATTGCAAAAAAGGAGCAAAACATTCATGTTATCTACTCTGATCTCTCTGTACAAGCTGCTGGGCACCGGCGATTTTGTAAAAGTGCTGCTGATCCTGCTGAAGGGGCTTTTCGGCTGATGCAAAGCCGCCCTTTTCACTGCGGAAACGGGACTGCCTTACCGGCAGCCCCCTTTTTTTGGCTTCTCACTTTACTTTCTTAAAAAAATATGCCATAATGAAACAAGTATTTTCCGGTTCAAAAGCCGTGCCCTGTACTGGGAGATCAGGGCCGGAATCCAATAGAAGAGGGGTATTTTGTTATGAGCAAAACCATCATCCCGGCAAACTATACGCCCGCGCTGAACCTGTACGACACGCAGCGCGCCATTGGTACGGTCAAGCGTCTGTTTGCCGACACCTTGTGCGCCACACTGAACCTGTACCGCGTGTCTGCTCCACTGTTTCTGGAAGCATCCACCGGTCTGAACGACGACCTGAACGGTGTCGAGCGCAAGGTCACCTTTGATATCAAGGAAAGCGGCATTGAGGCACAGGTGGTGCAGTCACTGGCAAAGTGGAAGCGCAAGGCCCTGAAGGACTACGATTTCCGTGTGGGCAAGGGCCTGTACTGCGATATGAACGCTATCCGCCGCGACGAAGATCTGGACAACCTGCACTCCATCTATGTGGATCAGTGGGACTGGGAAAAGGTGATCCGTCTGGAAGACCGCAACGAGGCTTACCTCAAGAGCGTGGTGCGCTCCATCGTGTCCGCTGTCTGCGCCACCGAGATGAACCTGCACGCCATGTTCCCCCAGCTGCAGGAGCTGCCGCTGCACAGCCCCAACGTCACCTTCATCACCACGCAGGAGCTGGAGGACCAGTACCCGGACCTGACCCCGAAGGAGCGTGAGAACGCCTTTGTGCAGGAGCACGGCACCACCTTCCTGATGAAGATCGGCGCTCCGCTGAAGAGCGGTAAGCCCCATGACGGCCGTGCCCCCGACTATGACGACTGGGATCTGAACGGCGATCTGCTGTTCTGGAACGACCCGCTGCAGTGCAGCTATGAGCTGAGCAGCATGGGCATCCGCGTCAGCCCTGAAAGCATGGACAAGCAGCTGACCATGGCTGGCTGCGACGACCGCCGCGCCCTGCCCTTCCACAAGGCCGTACTGAACGGTGAGCTGCCTTACTCCATCGGCGGCGGCATCGGCCAGAGCCGCCTGTGCATGCTGCTGCTGGGCAGCGCCCACATTGGCGAAGTGCAGGCCAGCGTCTGGGACGCAGCCACCCGCGAAGCCTGCGCCAAGGCAGGCATCCCGCTGCTGTAAGCAGTTTTTCCACACAAAGATTCAAAAGGCAGGATACCACCTTCATGGTGATACCCTGCCTTTGCTCGTTTTTACCTGTATCCGCGGAGAAATAGTTCGAGTCCTGTACCGCCGCCAAACAAAAAATCCCCAGACGAATGTCTGAGGATTTTTGTGGTGGAGAATTAGGAACAGCCCCCCTGCGTGGGCAGCAGCGTGCCGCTTGCGCCGGCGAGATCGGTATTCAGTTCCATACAGCGTCTCAGCTCCGGTATTCCGCCGGCAGCTGATCCATGGTCTGCCACATGTCCATGGCTTCTTCCAGCTTCATGCCCTTGGCCACTGCATCGCGGCGGCAGGCGTTGACCGCCTGGATCTCCTTCATCTTGGCACCGGTCAGGGTGTAGCCCTTCATGGCGATGAGGGTAGCCGCCCATGCCACCATGGGGATGATGCAGAACAGCACGATGACCACCCAGTTCATGCCCGGGGTGTAGGGGTCATACTGGGTGGGCAGGCTCTGCAGGCCCACAAAGCTGACCGCGATGCCCACAACGGTAGCGGACAGGCTGGACACCAGCTTGTCCACCAGACTGAACAGGGTGCCCATGATGCCGGGGATATACTTGCCGCTGCGGTAGGTCTCGTAGTCAGAGCAGTCGGCCACCATGGGGATGGGCATATCGGCGGTGGCGTAGTAAGCACCGTAGCCGATGCCGAAGAAGGCGATGAACAGGATGGTATACAGGTTGATGGAAAGGCCGTTCTCGCCCAGAATGGACAGTGTGAAGGCATCGCCGCGGCCCCAGAGCAGCAGCAGCACCAGCACGCCCACATAGCACACCAGCGCCACGCTGACGTACTTCATCAGGCTGGCCTTCTGGCCCTCCTTCTGGCTGGTGCGGACGG
>ERZ834722.3668-NODE-3668-length-10092-cov-12.150344_pt1 | contig 10092 bp, 8 predicted proteins | sample MGYA00519576_ERZ834722 | MGnify/ENA primary metagenome ERZ834722 (study PRJEB31850, sample SAMEA3708759) | human gut metagenome | biome: human gut; feature: human-associated habitat; material: faeces | place: China | collected 2014 ...
AGCAGGTACTCGCCAAAGGTACGGGAGGGTTCTTCGTAAAAATAAGCCATATTCAAACTCCTTTTCTCTTAACGCATCCGCAGCGGATCATATCAAACAACGTCAAAACAATTTCATGTTTTCGACTTAGGAATTGATTGTATATACTTTACCACAAACCCACACGGAATACAAACCCCTGCCACGCCAAACTTTATAAATGTCCTTTGCAGAAAAACAGGCAAATTGACCTAAGGTCATACTTTCCCGCGCTGTGGGCCGATTTCTCCGGATTTTTGGACGCAAAAAAGCCCGTCCGAAACCAGACGGGCTCTTTTGCACACGAAGCGGAATATCGCCTGTGCGGTGTCGGCCGACAGCTGTGAAGGAGAACAGCCGGAGGAGGATGGCGGACACCCGATATTCCAAAAAACAAGAAGAAAAAGATTTCATGATCCAGAAGGGTCTTGCCCTTTCTGTAACCATATTGTAACTCTTTTGAAGGACTTTTGCAATAGCTTTTTGTAATTTTTCTGTAATTATTTTTGTAAAGATTCTGTGACAGAGCTTCCGAATTCCAGATAGCACTCAAAAGCCGCGTGCTCTTCCCTCCGGCCCAGCACATACCAGCCGTTTCCTGAGGGGGCATAGAACACCTGCACGGTCTGGCCCATCGGCACTTCACGGTGGTACTTGATGGAAGCGAAGGACAGCGGCGCAGCCTCCACGACCTCCTGCGGCAGAGCGTCGCAGGCGATGTCCAGATAGAGGGAGTTGTTGATATGGCCGTTGAGGTCACACATGGAGTAGCTGGCGCGGCGCTCCCCTGCCGCCGTCAGCGGCTGGCTCTTGTGGACGATCTGGGGCAGTTCCTCGGGCAGGTCGTCGTTCTGGAAGTCCGGCATCGTCCAGCCGGGGGTGCGCAGGATGCGCCCTGCCTCAGTGTCCACGATCATCCAGCGGCAGTCCACGAGGGCCAGCTTCTCCCCTGTTTCGCTGGTGATGGTAGTCAGCCGTTTCATCGTGCCTTTCTTGAACACCTCGCAGGCCGTGGTCAGGTTGATCTTCTCCGCACGGCCGGGCATCCGCCAGACCCTGAGGGCCTGCTTGCCCACGAGGAATGCGCTGTGGCGCTCCCTGAAAAAGGCGTGGTCCATGCCGTAAGCCCGGGCATGGTCTGCCGACACCTGCTCCACATACCGGAACAGAGCGCTGGGCTTCAGGCAGCGGCGGAAGTCGCTGTCGCCGTCCAGCACGGTCATCTGCTCCGTATAGCTTCTGTATTCGCTCATATTCTTTCCCTTTCCTTATAAAAAGGGGCTGTACGCCTCCGCACAGCCCCCTCAGGTTCAATACATATTGCGCGTTTTCCTGCGCACTTTGCGCCAGATATTGAAGCAGGCCAGAGCCAGCATCGCCGCCAGCAGCATCAGGAACAGATACCCGCTGCCGCCCTCGTCGTAGCTCTTCATCTCGCTCCACTTCACGTCCAGCTCGCTGTTGACCTCATCGCTCAGGGCAGTGAACACCTCTTCTTTGGCCGCAATGTCCTCGGAGGGGTATGCGATCTCGCTGTACTTGAGGTCTTCATCCAGAATATCCCACACACAGTGCATGGGGGTGGTGTAGCCGATATACTCGATATTGGCCTTGCCGACGTCCGGTTCACACATGAAGTTGATGAACATCTCTGCAGCTTCCTCGTGCTCACTGGTGGCGGGGATGGCCATGCTGTCCACCGACAGCACCGTTCCCTCCTCAGGGAACACCCAGGCCAGGTCGGGGTTGTCGTCGATCATGGTGATGGCGTCGCCGGAGTAGTAGACGCCGACGGCCGCCTCGCCGCCGATCATCTTATCGAAGATCTCGTCCATGACATAGGCCTGCACCAGAGGCTTCTGGGCTTTCAGTTCGTCCACCACAGCATCCACATCCTCCGTGGTCTGGGGGTTGACGCTGCTGCCGCTCTTGAATGCACCGATGGCGTAGGCGTCGCGGCTGTTGTTGAACATCAGGATGTTGCCTGCATACTTCTCGTCCCACAGGTCTGCCCAGCTGGTGGGGGCCTCATCTACCATCTTTGTATTGTAGATGATGCCAGTGGTGCAGAGGGTGTAAGGCACGGTGTAGGCGTTCTCGGGGTCATAGTCTCCGTTGCGGTACTCCTCGTCGATGTTCTGGAAGTTCGGGATGTTGCTGTAGTCCAGCGGCATCAGCATCCCTTCGCTTATCATCTTGGCGACCATGTAGTCCGACGGGATGATGACATCGTAGTTGGCTGCGCCGGACTTCAGCTTGGCGTAGAGGGACTCGTTGGAGTCGAAGGTGGTATAGTTGACCTTGATGCCGGTCAGCTTTTCAAAGGCCGCCACCACGTCCACGCTGCCGTCGGAACCGTTGGAGATATACTCGCCCCAGTTGTAGACGTTCAGGGTGACATTCTGGCCCTTGAAGCGGGTCCAGTCGTAGTCATCCGAGACGGAAATGTCCTCCGTGACCTCGATCTGTCCCGCGGCCAGAGCCGACAGCGGCATGGTCAGCGCCAGCACAGCCGTCAGCAGAAGAATGACAAAACGCTTCATTTGACATCTCCCCCTCTCAGTGCGCGCTGGTCGCGGCGGTAGCCGCGGCTCTCCATGGCGTTGGAGATGAGGATGATGCTCAGAATGACCACGAACATGATGGTGGACAGCGCGTAGATCTCCGGGCTGACCTTCTTGCGGGTCATGGAGTAGATGGCGATGGGCAGTGTCTCCACCGTACCGCAGTTGAAGTAGGAGATCATGAAGTCGTCGATGGAGTAGGTCAGGCTGATAAGGAAGCCCGACAGGATGGCCGGGCTGATCTCGGGCAGGATGACCTTGAAAAATGCCTGCCGGGGGTCACAGCCGAGGTCCAGCGCCGCCTCAAACAGCTTGATGTCCAGCTGTTTGAGCTTGGGTGTGACATTGAAGATGACATACGGCACGTTGAACGCGATATGGGCGATGAGCAGCGTGGGAAAGCCCATGATGTTGTCGGGCAGGAAGTCCAGCTCAGACGCAAAGCGCTGGTATGCCACAAAGAGCATCATCAGGGAGATACCGGTGATGATCTCGGGGTTGACCGTGGTGATATAGGTGATATTCGTCACCAGCAGGCGGCTCTTGCGCCCCATGGAGGCGATGCCCAGAGACGCCGCAGTTCCCAGCACGGTGGCGATGACCGCCGAAAACAGTGCCAGATACAGCGACACCCACAGCGCGTGCAGGATGGACTCGTTGTGGAGCAGGCTGGTGTACCACTTAAAGGTAAAGCCGGTAAAGAGGGCGTAGCCCTTGCTCTGGTTGAAGCTGAACACGACCATGTACGCGATGGGCAGGTACATGAAGCAGAAGAACAGGATGACGTAGGCGCGCTGCATCAGACGCAGATGTTTCGTTTTCATCAGGACACACCCTCCATCTCATCCTCGTCGAAGCTGGACGTAAAGCTCATGCAGAGCAACACGATGACCATCAGCACGAGGCTCATGGCAGAGCCGACATTGAGGTTGTAGCTGTTGCCGAGGAACTGCATCTCGATCAAATCGCCGATGAGCAGGTTGGAACCACCGCCCAGCATACGGCTGATAACGAAGGTGGACACCGCCGGGACGAACACCATCGTGATGCCGGTGCTGATGCCGGGGATGCTCATGGGGATGAGCACCCGGAACAGAGTCTTGGTGGTGGAAGCGCCCAGGTCCTGCGCTGCCTCCACGATGCTCTGGTCGATTTTGGTCATGCTGGTGTAGAGGGGCAGGATCATATACGGCACATAGTTGTACACCATGCCCAGCACCACAGCGCCAGAGGTATTCAGCATGTTGTAGGGTCCGAGGCCGAAGACGCCCAGAACGGCATTCACAGGGCCGTTGATGCTCAGCAGACCCATCCATGCGTAGGTACGGAGCAGGAAGTTCATCCACATGGGCAGCATCACCAGCATCAGCATGATGTGCTGCTTGTTGACGCGCAGCCGGGAGAGGAAATAGCCCACCGGAAACGCGATGATGAGGCAGATGACGGTGGAGATGAGGGCCAGCAGCAGGCTGCGGGCGAACACCGAGCCATAGCCGCTGACAGTCACCAGATTGTCCAGCGTAAAGCTGCCGGTGGAGTCGGTGAGGGCGTAATACACCACGATGAACAACGGCACCACCGTGAACAGCACCATCCATACAAAGTACGGATAGGCCAGTTTCTTATCGTAAATCTTCATGCGGCCTCACCCCTCCGAACGCGACATGATATGGATCTCGTTGGGGCCGATGCGCATACCGATGGTCTCACCGGGCGTGCAGGCGCGGGTGGAATGGATGAGCCACTCACGGCCCTCGCACTCCACATGCATCTCGAAGTGGACGCCCTTGAAGATGACGTCATTGACGACGCCCACCAGCTGGCCTTCCACCGGGGAGACCACTTCAATATCCTCGGGGCGGACGACCACCTGTACGCTCTCCTCCCGGGCAAAGCCGCGGTCCACGCAGGGGAACTCGACGCCCGAGAAGGAGACGAGGAAATCACGGTGCATTACGCCGTCCACGATGTTGGAGTCGCCGATGAAGTCAGCAACAAAGGCGTTCTTGGGCTCGTTGTAGATGTCCTCGGGGGTGCCGATCTGCTGCACCTTGCCGCCGTTCATGACGACGACGGTGTCGGACATGGTCAGGGCCTCTTCCTGGTCGTGGGTGACGTAGATGAAGGTGATGTTCATCTCGCGCTGCAGGCGCTTGAGTTCCAGCTGCATCTCCTTGCGCAGCTTGAGGTCCAGGGCGCCCAGAGGCTCGTCGAGAAGCAGGATCTCCGGCTCATTGACCAGGCTGCGGGCGATGGCCACGCGCTGCTGCTGGCCGCCGGACATCTGGCTGATGCTGCGGCGCTCGAAGCCTTTCAGGCCAACAACTTCCAGCATGTTGCGCACCTTGCGGCGGATGGTCTCTTCGTCCATCTTTTTGAGCCGCAGACCGAAGGCCACGTTCTCGAACACGTTCAGGTGCGGGAACAGTGCGTATTTCTGAAAAACGGTGTTCACCGGGCGCTTATAGGGCGGCACGCCGGTAATGTCTTCACCTTTCAGCAGCACTTTGCCGGAATTGGGTTCCAGAAAACCTGCGATCAGACGCAGGGTGGTGGTTTTGCCGCAGCCGGAAGGGCCCAGCAGCGTTACGAACTCTTTGTCATGGATGTCGAGGTTCAGCCCATCCAGAATGCGCTGACCGTCAAATTCCACTACGATATCCCGCAGTGAAACGATCACCGAGTTGTCCATTTTTTTACTTTATCCTCCTTGTAACTCAGATACGAAAAAAGACAGGGCCATGCCCCATCCCTCGTACCAGGGCGACCCAGCCCCGCACAACATCCATGACGACCGGAGAACCTGCAAAAGCAGGCTCTTATATTGCGCAGTTATTCTGCCCTGTCTCGTCTATCTTAATCAATCTTTGCTGAAATGTCAATCACTCTGCCAATGTTTGCCGAAGCTTTACACGCCGCAACAAAAAAACATGCGCCGCAGCGGGCTTTCCGCATACGGCGCACAAAGGTTTTTATTCAGCTTTTAAGGCAGCGGCCGTTATCAGAAGGGCCTGCACAGTGTCAAGGTCAACCGCATAAACGGAACTGTCCCCCTCCGCCATCATCCAGCAGCCGTCTGCATTTTCGGCGTAGTGGAGGGTCACGGTCCCATCGTCAGAGACGGCCCGCACCGTTGCAAGCGGTGCAGTAAAGCCATAGGCCGAAGGGTCGGCATCCGCGATTTGTGCGGTCACATAGCCTGCCAGAGCGGAGAGGATGCTCTGCACCTTGCTGTCGTCCAGATCGGCAGAGGGTTCATCGGCCAGCCGCCACACGGTCTGATAGGTGGTGGAATCGGCCGCACTTTCCGAGGAAGCGTCCTCCGAATCGCTCTCCGCTTCCGCAGGCTCAGAGACTGCATTCAGTGCAAGGGTGCCGCTGCCCGTCGTAATGGAAACACTTTCCAGCGCGGAGGCCGTCAGTCCCGCCGGGTTGAACGCGCCAAAAAGGTCCGCTTTGGTCAGCTCAAAGCAGGCCGCCTTGTTGCCAGAAACGGTGTACATGGCATCGTCCCCTGCCTTCTGCACGTACAGATCTCCTGTGACCGGGTTCTCGGTGCCAAAGGCAAAGGTGTTCGTCTCGCCTGCCGCCGTCACCGTGACCGTAACAGCCGGATCGGCAAGGCCGTAGTCCTCGCCGGGCTGAGCCGTGAGCTGACGTTTGGCGTTCAGGGATGCCAGCGCCGTGACCATGGTATTGCAGGCAGATGCATCCAGATGATAGTCCGGGTCATCCGCCAGCGTCCAGCTGCCGGAATCGTAATTTAAAGTAAGCGTTTCGCCGCCATAGGCATACCGGATGCTGGTCACATCGCCCGCCGCAAAAGAAGAAAGCAGGATGCTGCCCTCTGCGGCGGCGCTGGAAGCAGCTTCTTCTGCGGCATTGCTGCGGCTGACAAACCACAGCAGCCCGCCCAGCACAAGCACCAGCACCAGAAGCACCGCAAGGGTGCGCTGTTTTGTTTTCATGGCAGTGCCCCCTTACCTGCGGCGGCGCAGCAGCACCACCACAGCACCTGCAATGAGCACTGCTGCGGGCAGCACGAATACGAACACCATGCCCAGCGTCATGGATACGGAAGCCGGGACCGTGATGGGTGCAGCTTCCAGTGCTTTGGTGTCGATGAGCAGGCTCTGCCCTACCAGCGAAGCGGCACAGCCCTGCAGGAAGGTCAGGTTGCCCGGAATGGACTGGTACACCTGCTCGTTGTCCATGTTGGGGCAGCCGATCCAGATCACCTCGGCACCGGTGGAGTCATTGCGCGCCCATACGGCCAGCGAGAACGGGCCGTCGGTATCGCCGGCTTCCTTTGCGGAAGAAGAGCTGGCATCAAAGTCCTGCTTGCTGTAGGCATCCTCGGTGGTGTTCAGCAGAGCTTCTGCCGTAACGCCGTCCGTCTCGGAAATGGTGATGCCCTGTGCCACCGAGAGCATCACATGGGTGCTCTGATTCACGCCGTCCAGCGCGGTGCTTTCGTCGGCGGCCGCGTAGTCCGGGAACAGCGAGTACGGGTAGCCGTACAGCGCGTGGCCCGCATCGCCCTCCACCACAAGGCCCGGCTCACGCGCAAGGCCGAACTGTGCCATCACTGCATCCAGATTGGGCGTTTCGGTATAGCCGCTGGTGGTCAGCAGCACCTTGCCGCCGTTTTCCAGATAGGCCTGCAACTGCGCGATCTCATCCACAAGGCCGTCCGCTGCAAAATCCGAAGCGGGGTCGCTGATGATGAGCAGATCACAGTCCTCCGGGATGGTGCCGGTGAGCAGATCCAGCGGCTGGGCATCGATATTCTGCGCCTTGAGCGCCTCGGTCAGTGAGGAGGTAAGCGCCTGCTCGCCGTGGTTGGTGGTGTAGTAGGCATGACTTTCTGCTGCGGCAGTCAGCTTGTAGATGGCAGAGCTGATCTGCTTTTCGCCGCCAAAGGTCACATTGGCAGCGCCGGTGGTGTAGTAATCGGAGTAATCGTACTCGTAAAGTTCGGCGGCGTTCAGCACTTCGCTGTTCTCACCGCTGACCACGATCAGACTGCCGGTGGATGCATTCTCTGCGCCGTACTGCGCTGCAAAGGTCGGGTAAAGCGCCGGGTCCTTCTGCTCCCAGTGGAAGTGACCGCTCTCGTCGGCGTAGTGATCCAGCAGCTTGGTAATAATGGCATCCTCGCTGCCGGTCTCACAGAGATAATAAACGGTCACGTCCTGATCCAGGCTCTGCATCAGCTGCCTGGAGCTGTCGCCCAGCGTGTACATTTTGGCGGCAGAGAGGTCGAACTCGGTGTATTTTTTCGGGATGGCCCCCACCAGCAGGTTGATCAGCACGGCCAGCACGATGGCTGCTGCCAGAATGGCCGTGGAGCACAGCCCATTGCGGAACACCTTGCCGTTTGCGGAGGAAGAAAATTTGAAATTTTTCATGTTGTTCCCCTCCCCTCAGTTCCAGCGGCGCTTTTCCAGCCCCTGCGCCGTGAAGAACAAAAACAGAATGGTCACGGTCAGGTAGTACACCAGCGTCGGGATGGAAAAGCTGTTGTTGACAAACTCTTCAAACGGCGTGAACAGGCACAGCCCGCTGAGCACCGCGCTGAACGCTTCGGTCAGCCAGCTGCTCTGCAGCAGGAACAGTGCCGTCAGCACCACACAGCAGCCCGCAAAGGTCAGGCAGCCCAGCGTAAAGCTGCGGGTACGCAGGCCTGCCACCACACTGAGCACTGCCGCAATGGCGGTAAACAGGGCCAGCGCCACTGCGCTGCCTGCGGTGAACATGCTGCGCAGGCTGGGCATCATGTAGGCCAGCAGCAGTGCGGCTACGCCCGCCACCGCAGCAATGATCTGATTCTCGGTCAGGCTGGAAAGAAACACGCCAATGGCAATGGCGGCGCAGCCCATGAGATAATAGCACAGCAGAGCGGCCAGGTTTGCCAGCGTGGCCGTGCCGGTGGCACCCAGTGCGGCCAGTACAAGGATCATGACCGCATCGGCAAGGCACGGCAGTGCAAAGATGACGCACAGGGCAAAGAATTTGCCCAGCACAATCTCCCACACAGACACCGGGCTGGTAAGCAGCAGCTGATCGGTGCGGGTGCGGCGTTCCTCTGCAAAGGAGCGCATGGTGAGCACCGGGATATACAAAAGCAGCACAAACGTGGTGCGGTAAAGCGTGTAATAGCCAAAATCCGTCAGGCCGTAGCCCAGATTCAGGGCAACAAAATAGATGGCCGTTGCCGCCAGCATAAAGGCGGTGAGCACGTAGCCGATCATGCCATGAAAGCTGCTGCGGACTTCGCGTTTTAAAATGGCGGTCATTCCGTTTTCTCCTCCCCTTCATCCGATGGTGTTTCAGACTCGTTTTCGGTCAGTGCAAGGAACACTTCCTCCAGCGTTCTGTTTTCCGCTGCCAGCGCCAGCACCGTGCATCCGGCCTGCGAAAGGGCGCGGGACACCTCGGCGCGACGGTCAGAAGCATCGGCACTTTCTGCGGTAAAGGTCACCTGTCCGTCGGCCTCGGATTCGATCTCCACCTTGCGGATGCCCGGAATGGAGCCGACTGTTTTCAGTACGGTCTTCCCCCCGCCCAGAACGGTAGCGCGCAGACGGCTGCCGGGGTTCAGTTTTTCGGCCAGCTGTTCCGGCGCACCCACCGCCACCAGATGTCCCTTGGAAAGGATCAGTACCTGACTGCACACTGCCTGCACCTCGCTGAGGATGTGGCTGGACAGGATGACCGTGTGGCTTTTCCCCAGCTCCCGGATCAGTCTGCGGATCTCGATGACCTGTGCAGGGTCAAGGCCCACGGTAGGCTCGTCCAGAATGATGAGCTGCGGCGCGCCCAGCAGTGCCTGCGCAATGCCCACGCGCTGGCGGTAGCCCTTGGACAGACTGCGGATGAGCCGGGGCAGCACCTCTTCCAGCCCGGTGCGGCGGGCAGCTTTGCGCACCTGTTCTTTGCGGTCGGCCTTCTTTTTGATGCCTTTCAGCTCTGCAGCAAAATCCAGATATTCCTGCACCGTCATTTCCGGGTAGAGCGGCGGCTGCTCGGGCAGATAGCCCACACAGGCCTTGGCCTGCTGGGCCTGCTCCGGCAGGCTGAAGCCCGCCACCTTCACTTCACCGGAGGTGGGGGCAAGGTAGCCGGTGAGGATATTCATGATCGTGGACTTGCCCGCGCCGTTGGGGCCGAGCAGCCCGAAGATCTGGCCGTCGCCCACCGTAAAGGACAAATCTTCAATGGCAGGGTGCGTGCCATACTTTTTGCTCAGATGCGATACTTCGATCACAGCAAACGCTCCTTTTTCATCTAGTTCAATGCTGGTATATTTTAGACTGAAAATGTGTAAAAATTAAGACAATCCTGTGGCGGGATGCAAAAAGAATTCTTAAGAATGATTAAGGCCGCCCTTTCATATGCCAAAAAGGCAGCAAAAAAGCACCGTCTCCCAAAGGAAACGGTGCTCAGAAAACCATAATTACTTACGGCCGAAACGCTTGTTGAAGCGCTCAACACGTCCGCCGGTGTC
>ERZ834722.3669-NODE-3669-length-10084-cov-12.400638_pt1 | contig 10084 bp, 12 predicted proteins | sample MGYA00519576_ERZ834722 | MGnify/ENA primary metagenome ERZ834722 (study PRJEB31850, sample SAMEA3708759) | human gut metagenome | biome: human gut; feature: human-associated habitat; material: faeces | place: China | collected 2014 ...
GATGGCAAAGTTGACCGTCTTATGCTCGATTTCTTCCTGCATCGTTACCACCTCCCTGAGAGAAACTCAGCTTAACGTTCATGTTCCACCGGGGGCTTGCTCACAGCCTTTTCTGCATCACTCTGAACTGATTCATCCGGAACCGGAATGACCATCAGGCGGCGTCCCAGAGGAAGAAAGGCTTCGGGCTGATGGAATTCTTCTTCATACTTCTGCGCCAGCTCCGGGGAGAGCGATACAAAATCCTCCTCTCCAAGCCCCACCACCAGAAAGGTTCCGGCAATGACATCGTACATCAACCCGTCCTCGTCCCACAGGGCACGGTTCAGCGGTAGACCCATGAGCTTGCCCTCATCGTTATAGACGATGGCAACCGGATCTTCAAAAGGGTAGCTTGCGCCGATGGAGCCGCCGACAGCCTGCTGCAAAGCCTTCAGGTCGTTATCAATCTCGACCTGCTGCGGGTACTGTCCCGGTGCAATTTTCAGCACCGACAGGGTGTTTTCATTCTGTTCCATTATCATTCTCCTCGAATTAGATAGTGATTTCCTGCCCAGCACGGGCGGCGTTCAACAGAGCTGCCACAAAGAAGCCAAAAATAGCACCAGCTTCAAACAGCATAAACCCAAAGACAGATCGCATCAGTCAACCTCCGACAGTTCCACGCCGATACACCGCTTTCCGTCCTTGTCGTAGAAAAACAGGTGTGCCAGAAGCCAGTCATCCAAATCCAGCTTCTCATAAAGGCTCGGCAGAATAAGGAAGTGGTCATTATCTTTCCGACAGAGAAAGGCAGTATCCTCCAGGATGCGTTTGCCATCCACAATGCGAACCTGCTCCGGCTGATAGCGAATCTGGAAATCCGTAAAAGGAATATTGCAGGTTTCGTGGGTACCCTCCCAGTACGGAGCTTTTTTCTGCATTTCCGCATCATAAGACACATAATGGATGCCCTCTACGGCACTGATGATCACAACTTCCGGGCCGTGTTCAAAACCGTATATGCTGGCTTTGATAAGTTCATCAATGACTTCACCAGCGGACAGCCCCGGATACATCCTCTGAAAAAATTCCGCTCTCGTTGACATAGCGGCACCTCAGTCGATGCAGATGCAGGGCAGCTTCTGGTCATCTGCCATCAGGGTGATGCTGTGACTTTCCAGATACTTCTGGAACAGGTAGACCTCATCAATGGTCAGCGAGATGACCTCGCCGTCCATGTTGGTGCGGACCAGAATCACCGGGCCGGTCAGGTAGTGCTTGCCGCCCATCTTCAGCACCTGCGCCGGGTTGTAGCAGAGCAGCAGCGAGGTGTTGGGAAGGTTCAGGCAGGCATCGTCCTCCTCAAAGCAGGGCAGGATGTCGGGAGCCTCGTCCAGCGTGATGACGGTCAGCTCCATGTCCGGGGCAATGGCTGCGAGGTAGACCACACCGCTGCCCCGATTTGCCGCCAGTGCAGCGCAGATACGCACGTCAATGGTAATCTTCTCGGAGCGGATGGTACGGGTAGCGTTGTTTTTCATAGGCGTTTCTCCTTTTGGTTGCAAAAGAAAAAGACCCCATCGGGTCTTTCGTTACAGTGAAATCAGCGTTCGTTCTGTCGCTGTTGTTTGCGCTGCCATTGTTCCAGCAGCTTGATGATGGTGTTCTCCATCTGTTTCGGGGTGTAGCTGCGGGGAAAGTATTTCCGCAGAGTGTCATTTTTGATAACCACCTTGTCCAGCTCGTCCTTTTTCTCTTCTCCCATGACAGCAAAAGCAACGTCATACGAGAAGTGCCCTTCCTGCGCCAGCTTTTTGAGCCGCTGTGCTTGGGAAAGGGACGGCGTATTCTGGGTGTCCTCCATGGCTTCTAAAAAATCCCGCTGTTGGGCTTCGTCCAGATAGGACAGCTCCACAGCGGGATTAAAAGCAATCTTCTTTTCGTCCACCATGTCCAGCAGTTCGGGAATAAGGTTGGTCAGACGGATGAAACGCTGGACTTGCTTATAACTTTCGCCTGTTCCTTCAGCAACAACCTCTGTACTGCGTTTCCCGAAATAATCTGGGACAACTTGTCCCACATTTTTGGGTCGTCCAGCAGTTCGTTCGATTGCCTCCAGCTTCATTTTGTAGGCGAAAGCCCTCTCGCTTGGCAAGATGGTTTCGCGTTGAAGATTGCTGTCTACCATGAGCAAAACAGCGGCATCATCATCCATATTGCGGACAATGACCGGCAGGGTGTCCAGTCCGGCAAGCTGTGCAGCGTGCTGACGGCGATGCCCGGAGATGATCTCGTAGCCACCTTCCGGGCGTGGGCGTGCAATCAGCGGAGAAAGCACGCCGTACTGTTCTACACTTTCCACCGTGCGCTGCATGGACTCATCATCCAAAACCTTAAAGGGATGGTTTTTGAAAGGGAACAATTCCCCAATGGGAATTTGCTGCACCTGTTCTCGCTGCTGTTCCTGCCGGGATTCCTCTGTGGAGAAAATGTCATCTGCCCCTTTCAGCGACACGTTTAAGCTGCCTTTCGGCATTCGCCATCACCTCCTTTGTCAGAGAGCAGTAGGCTTCTGCCACCTTGCCTTTGGGGTCATGCTGAAAAATGCTCTTACCCACGGCACTGATTTCCGCGGCACGGACAGACCGGGGAATTGTCTGGTCGAACACCTTGATCCTGCTGCCGTAAGCACCCCGAATCAGATTGTCAATCTGCTGCCCATAGTTGGTGCGGCTGTCGGTCATAGTCAGCAAGATACCCTCAATTTTCAGTTTCGGGTTGATCTGCCGCCGGACTTTCTGCACCGTCTGTAAAAGCTGTTCCAGACCCTTTGCAGATAGGTACTGCGCCTGCACTGGAATCAGGGTGGTGTCCGCCGCTGCCAAGGCATTGACGGTCAGCATCCCAAGGGAAGGGGTGCAATCCAGCAGAATGAAATCGTACTCCCGTTTGGCACTGTCCAGCACCTGTTTCAGCATTTTTTCCCGGTTCATGCAATTGACAAGGGAAATTTCCAGCCCTGCCAGTTCGATGTTGGCTGGAATCAGATCAACGCCCTCCGCATGGTGCAGAACGCCATCGCCGGGCGGAATGCTCTGGTCGTTCATGGCTTTTGCCATCAAGGTGGAAAGGGTGGTGGGCAGTTCGTCCGGCTGCTGCCAGCCCATGCTGATGGTAAGACTGCCCTGTGGGTCAGTGTCCACCAGCAGAACTTTCTTGCCCTCCATCGCCAGCCCGATGCCCAGATTTTCACAGGTGGTGCTTTTTCCGACACCACCTTTTTGATTGGTGACTGCAATAATCGTAGCTTTCTTTGCGATAACATCACCCCGCTTTCGGAGAACCGCGCGCAAAGTCGTGGTTCGTCTTGTTCTGATAGTAGAGGTTCATGGTCGTGGGCGCATTGTAGAGCATTGCCAGCAGATATTGCTTCATATTCCGCACCGGGGCGGTGTTTTCTGCCAGCGAATCCAGCACGAAGCGGATGTGGTCGGCATTCAGCTTTTTCAGCCGACTGCGTACCACTTCGGCAGGCTTGTCATCTCCGGCGATACGCAACATCTTGCGTTTGGTAGAACAGGTATCCACAAGCAGGTCCACGATCTGGTAGATGGTGTCCTCATCGTCCGGGCAGAGCCGGAGCAGAAGGTCTACCTCCAATGCCTGATAAAAATAATCCTCAAGCTGCTCCCGGATGCCCCCGGAATAGATAGGGTCAGGATCGTTCCACTCTGTTTTATTCTTATCAGTCTTATTTGCTTGCGGTTTTGGCTGCACCAGAATTGCGCTTTCGGCAGCACCAGAATTGCTGTTTGGGCAATTCTGTACTTGCGCTTTTGGCAGTCCAGACGAAAAGTCCTTGACGTAGATCAGGCTGGGTCTGCCCAGACCACGGCGTTTACGCTCGATGAGGTCGATGTCCTCCAACTCCCGGAACAGCTTGACCGCCTTGTGCTCGGCGCAACAGAGGGATTCCTGCACTTCCCGGACGGTGTAAATGATATACACCCGCCCCTGCTCATCCAGCCAGCCGTTTTTCACCGACAGGCTCATGCGGTCCAGCAGGATGCCGTACAGCGTCCGGGCATCGGTGGAGAGCTGCCGGAAACGGATGTCCTGAAAGAGTGCTTTCGGGATGCGGAAGTAGGAGAACAATTCGCCCGACTGCCCGTAGAAGTAGTCATAACTCATGGTATTAACGAATCATCAACTCACGGTCTGCGGCACCTTTCATATACATGGCTTCCGCGATGTCATCCATCACCCGGAACAGTGCATCATCCAGTTCAAGATACTTCCGCCCCAGCTTTTCATCCAACAGCCGCCGGAACTCACGTTCGAGCTTGTCGTGTTCGCAAGCCACCCTCTGATAGCGAGGTGTCTTCATCAGCTCCGTCCATATTGGACGTACCATTTTGTCGTAGTAGTTCAGCATAAAGTCTTTATCCATGGGCATTCTCCTTTTGAAATGTTTTGTGGGTAAAAATAAAAGCGCAGCTTCCATTCATTGAGAGTAGAAGCTGCGCTTTTATATAAGGGTGTTATTCTGTTGGGATTTCCACTTCGATTGGATTATTAATCTGTGCAACAATTGGGGTGTACAGATCCACAGATACATCCGGAGTAGAAATAGATACGATTAAGGAATATCTGATTTTACTTTCAACTTTTCCTAAGTAGCTTCGTTCTCTCCACCATCCAACTACAGGGTAGACGGCCAAATACTTTGCTTGGCTTAGTTCTGCTGCAGTTGCTTTAATAAAGTCTGAATGAATGGAGCCGACATCTCGATTGTCCGAACCAAGAAACCAACGCTCACTACCGCTACTACCGTCACCGCTGTCAGCCTTATCATCTCCACGCATCTTTACGTTAACTCTTTTCTTGAAATCTTCTATTGTCTCATTGCTATTGATGACATCAAAACGAAGTCCACAAGAAGGATAACGGTAACGATCTTTCCAGCCTTTTTCTCCGGGGCCGGGTTCAACAAAGTACGACAGAGTAACGCGCATCTCAACTTCAACTGTTCCAAGTGATTGAAGTACCTCTGAAGGCCATGGAATTTGATGCAAATGCATCTCTTTCATTTGAGATACTCCATTCGCTTTTTCATATGGCTGCATTTCTTCTTGAATAATTAAATTCACAGAATTGTCTACACATTGAATTGCTCGTTCAAGATCAGGAACCCCATATCCACATGTGCGAAGCAGGTGTCTTCGACCACTGGATTTCCTTGTGTCTGTACAAAATTGCTGCTCCATTTGCGGTGTCCAGCGAGCTGAATGCACTAATAGTGCGCGTACCGTTTCCGGCCAAGCATCGGGATATTCAGCAAATATCTGAGCAGCCATATATGCCGCCTGAGCAGTAGCAGCACTAGTAGCCCAAATTGTTGAAAAGGGCCTTACCAAATGATTTTTTCCTGTAGTCAGCAATGATAAATCTGCACACGAATCATAATCGGTACCGTTTGTCACCATATTGCCGCCATTGAGAAGTATCTCTGGCTTAATTGGCCATTTTTTAGAGAACATCAAAGAAGTAGCACTATACGGCGAAAGCTGTCCATTATCTGCAACAGGAGTAAAACCTCTGTAGTTCTCATCATCAACACAGACATCTTTCGTGTATGCTCCAACAGTTAAAGCATTCCATGCTTGGCCGGGACTCTCAACGACATGTACTTCATTGGCATTGGGGTAACCTGAATCGTGCATTTCAGAAGGATCAACATTTCCAGCACTAATGAAAAATAACCGCTTTGCATCTTCTTCACCCACACCGGATGAAATGTTGTCTACAGCAGCAGACCACGATGTTGGACTTCCATCGTTAGTATTATATTGTGATGATGTTACTGCCATACAAATGCTACGATTTGCATTCGGATTGGAAATTTCCGCCAAAGATACAGCTTGCCCGGTCACCGCACCATACAAGTCTGGATCATTCTCTCCGTGAGGAGGCAAAATTTTTACAGATTCCAGATGGTGATACACATCAACTGTGTCAGAAGTACTTAATTTGTCCTTGAGATCATAGTACAATGCAACGCCAGCCATTTCGGTTCCATGTCCGTTATGGTCATTTTTTCCCCATTGGTCGTTAACCGCTTGTACGTTGTTCTCATCAATCGCTGGTTGAAGAAGTGGATGTGAATACATTATACCTGTATCAAGAATGCATACCGAAGCACTTGAAGGATGAAATTCTGTTCTTGATAACAAATCGTTTACCCATTCTTTTTGTTCAGAACCAGTTAACTCATCAAAAAAACTTGTTGGTTCTTGTGCTCTACGAATTTCAGCTAAATAATTGCACCCCTCAAGCAGCATCGATAATTGTGTACGCGTACCTCGGACGAGTCGAACTACTCGTTCTGGAAAAACAATACACTTTGAATTGAGTTCTATTCCGAATTCTTCACAGCATGTAGAAAGATCTTGCTCCGCTGCTGCATGATCGGATTTTTCATATCGGAGCCATATTTCACACCACGCTGGAACATCAGAAGGTATATCCTCTACTTTTCCTACCCAAAACGCCTCGAGCAAAGCAAGTTTTACATCTTCAATACTCCGAACTAAACTGTCGTTTTTGGGATTTTGTCCGGCTTCTAGCGTGTCTAGCGACTCTGAATACGATTGGATTTTATCAAGGAAATATGTTGTTTTTTCTGCAGGAACATAAACAGTGGCCCTAACAATTTTTTCATCGTCTTGCCCATCTTCGCGTACATTAAGCAGACGTATACCTGAAGAATAATTGTCAAAGGATTTTGTAAGCAAATCGTATCCTGCTGCACCTGAAAATTCAAGATAGATTCCTTCTTTATGCCTAATAGCCGCTACTTGTTTCTGATCATAATCTTGCTGTCTGCAGGCCTCAAGTTTTTGAAGAATAAAAGCGGCGTGCGCCTTTGGATTTTCGCGGCAAGGAAACGATGCATCCGATCTTTTTCGTTTTGAAACATACGGTAAGGCATGCTGCGTTTCATGAAGGAAAATATTGCGTTTCTCTACAGGCACGAGATCATGCCTCCTTCGCTATATATGCATTTATACGATCTTTAAGCATTTTTAAAAGATACACATTATCTATCTTTGTATTCATTAAAATAGAATTCTTAATAGCATCGTCACACACCCGAATGATTTCTGCATGGCTCAATTTGCTGGCCATGCGAATGGTCTCATCAGATACTTTAAAGGAACTATCAAACGTCCCCAATCTAATTTCAAATAGTCTTCTGACTTCATCACTTGTTGGCATCGCATAATGTAGAACATCATCAAAACGTCTAAAAAGAGCTTGATCCAATAATTTTTGATTATTGGTCGCTGCAATGATGATACTGTCCGAAGTATCCTGCTCAATAAATTGTAAAAAGGAGTTTAGGATTCTTCTTGCCTCGCCAACTTCATTGTCCAAACTTCTATCGGCGCCGATGGCATCAAATTCGTCAAAAAAATACACTCCTGTTGAAGTTGAAATATTATCGAAAATCTGACGCAATTTGGTACTTGTTTCGCCCATGAACTTGGTAACGACTTTGTCCATCTGAATTGTATAAAGGGGTAAATCTAGCTCTGCTGCAATCACAGATGCCGTAAATGTTTTTCCTGTTCCCGGACGCCCTTCAATTAGAATTTTACGTCGATTGCTCAATCCATACTTTTGTAGCTTGTTTCGATTTCGGTACTCTATGAGCAATCGTTCTATCCGTTCTTGGATTTCCGAGGAAACAACCAAATCCGAAAGTCGCTCAGAAGGATAGGTGACGAGGAACATTCCATTCCCATTGTTATTCAATCGGATTAGGTTCTTTTTTCCTTTACCAATTTTTTCTGCATACTGCTTAAGCTCACGAGCAAAAGTATCATGCCCATGCCTAGCTTCATTAGCTGCAATTTGAAGGGTGATTGTTTTAAACCTCTCATCATCCTGTTCAATATGTGCCTTAATTAAACTTTTAACCTGATCAGCCGTTGCCAAGAGATCACCGCCCTTCCACTAGAATATAGTTACTCATTGTTATTTTACTCAATATAAGTATGTCTGTCAATCCCGGATTACTGTCTCTTGGAGCTTGTTTTGTTCTTAATCTATATTTAAAATGAAATAAAAGCGCAGATTTCATTCAAAACAGAAGCTACGCTTTTACGGTACATCGTATTTTATTGTAAATTGGGATGTGATACATCTGAACCCCATATGAGTTACATCTCAAGGGCCTGTAGCTCACTTGTCCGCCAACCATATTACGCCCCAAACAGCTTCATCCTGAAAATCAGCGGCTTGGAGACCATACTTGCGACCGAGAAAGGTCGTTTGGATGGCAGAACATTTTATATAGACGAATACACGTTGATTTTTCTTTTCTCGCAGTGCATAAGGTGTGCACAAAAGCGAGACTGTTGGGAGAGCGTTCGGTTCGCATCCGAAAGGTCGAGGGTTCGACTCCCTTCGAGTCCATAAAACGCCGTATCGTGTTAAACGATACGGCGTTTCTTTTTGCCGTTCTTTGCAAAATCGTGCATCATTCGTCTTGACAGCGCAAAGTGACGTGTGCCGAACTTTTCGGCATAATGTTCATAGCTTCACCAGAAGTTTTGTCAAAAACGACGATTCCCCCATTCGGAGTACCCAGCCCCCTAACGGGTGCTTGTTTAAGGTTCGTTTTCCGCCCACTCGGAGTACGCACCGAGAGTGAATGACTCTTAAATTCTTCAAACTCCTCCAGTGGAACATTGAGGATGATCTCAATATCATAATCCCGTCCAACACGGACTTCCTTGATGAACTGGTTGAGGATTGCCTGCCGCTGCTGAAAGGATGCGTTCTGATAGGTGCTTGCCCAAGTGAACAGATTGCTGCAATCATTTTCAGCTTTCTTGTTTTCCTGCTCAATCTCCTCCAGCTTGTTCTGTGCAGCGGTCAGGGCGTCCTGTGCTGCTTGGATCGCAGCTTGATTTTCATCCAGAAGCTGCTGGATCATATCACGGTCAATGCTGCTCTTTCCCCGGATGACGCGAATCATTTCATCCTTCAATGCATGTGATACAAGCAAGTTGCTATCCGATGACCTCAAAAACAAATTGTACTACGATTGTTTTTAAAAAGTTCTGTATCACTACTCGCACCAGACAAGGAAGATCCAAACCTTTTCTCGAAAGAGAATGGTTCGGATTTTTTGTTTTTGGCGGCGCGCCCCGCCGCACAACAAAAGCATCCGCAGCGCATGGCCGGGCTGTTTCAGCTCAGGCGCAGTGCGCTGCGGATGCTTATTTTTTAGGCCGCGCCGCCGCCACCGCCGTCGTCGCCACCGGTGGAGACACCGGCGCTCTTGGACATGGCGCGGGCAGAGACATTTTCATTGGGCATCTTAAAGGTTGCGGTTCGCTGGTACTTGCCCGCCTCCGGGGGGAATCGTGGTGCCGCCGCCAGTGGAGCCGCCGCCGTGTTCCTGCGCTGGTTCACCGAGCAGCAGCGCAATCTGGAATTTGCCGCCGACACCGGATATATGCCGGTGTCCAGCGCCGCCTTTGATGCCATTGCGGACTATCCGTTCGAGCAGCAGAGCTACCAGCGGCTGTACGATGTTTACAACGAGATGCGTCTCCAGAACACCCCCCTATCCGAGCCGGGCATCGTGGGGTACCACGCCAAGGCAAAGGCCTTGTACGACAGCCTGCGCCAGCGCCAGAAGGACTACCCCCAGCGCCTTGCCAACGGCGAAACGCTGGAAGCCCTGACCGAGGAGACCTGGCAGCTGCTGTGTGACAATGCCTTAACCCGCAGCACAGCCAAAAAGAGGGAACTTTGATGCACTTTTTTGCCCGGCACCGTGAGAATATCCGCCAGAGCTCCATGAGTTCCCGGCTGCTGTGGCCCTGCCTGCTGCTGGCTGCGCTGCTGCTGCTGACCTTTGGCGCGGCGCTGTTCCTGTTTGCCAGCCTGCACAACACCAAAAAGGACACCACCCGCAGCCTGGAGATCCAGTATTCGGTGTTCCAGAACGATATGGAGCGGTATTTTGATCAGCTGGCGGTCATGGGCGTGAACCTCTCTGAGGATATGGGCGCTCTGGTGGACC
>ERZ834722.3676-NODE-3676-length-10068-cov-5.414961_pt1 | contig 10068 bp, 10 predicted proteins | sample MGYA00519576_ERZ834722 | MGnify/ENA primary metagenome ERZ834722 (study PRJEB31850, sample SAMEA3708759) | human gut metagenome | biome: human gut; feature: human-associated habitat; material: faeces | place: China | collected 2014 ...
GCCATTGGCCGCCCCTGCTGCGCGTTTTGTTATATGCTCAGGCTTGCTCGCCGTTCGTGTCTGCTTCGGTTTCCGTCTCCGGGGCTTCCGGCGTGTCCGAGCGGCTGCGGCGCGTGCGCATTTTGCCGAGCAGCCGGTTGAGCTGCTTTTCAATGTCGCGCGAGAGCTCGGCGGCCTTGGCCGCAACTTCGTCGGTGGGGGAGGGGTCACCGTCCGCGTCTGCGGGCGCTTCTGCAGCCGGGGCTGCGGGCGCTTCGGTCTCCGTCTCCGGCGTCTGCTCCGGCGGCTCCGGCTGCGCGAGCAGCGTCTGGAGCAGCTCCATGTCCGTCACGATCCGCTCGGACTCGATGCCGAGCGCGCGCGCGTCATGCTCGAGCACGGCGATGAGCAGGTCGTAATAATCCCCGTCGCACTTGAGCGCCTTTGCGATCTGCGGCAGCGCCTTCTCGTGGAACGTGCGCAGGGAGTGCTCGCCGAGCCCAATGTACTCGAGCAGCTGCTGGCGCGCCGTGTCCTCGGACATGGTGCGGTCGATATAATACGTGCTGCCGTAGAGCCCGTAGAGCACGCGCTGCGCGTCAAAATAGCCGAGGCGCATATTCCGGCGGCTCTGTTCGGCGTCGAAGTTCAGGATGTTGCCGAGGTCGACCGTCGGGCCAATCGTCGTCACGTGCACATCGTCCGGGATGCGAAAGCGCTTTTCGATGCCGAAGCCGAAAATGCGCAGCGCGATGATGTCCTTGCAGCCGTCCTCCACGAGCGCGTGGATGGGCACGACGTCCTGCACGCCGCCGTCGGCATAATACTTGCCGCCGAGCTTTTCGAGCCGGAACGCCGGCAGATAGGCGCTGGCAAGCAGCATGTCGCACAGCTCATCGCGGCTCAGGTCGGAGGCGCGCAGCTCCAGCTCCTGATGGTCGGACAGGGAGTAGGTAACAATGAAAAAGTCCGTGTCGGAGTTGCAGACCTTGTCCGCGTCCACGGTCTCGGCGACCCACTTGCGCAGCGGTGTCACGTCAAAGCCGCGGTTGCGGATGATCTCCGCCACGCTGCGCAGGGTGTTTTTGAGCTCGGAGAGGGGAGTGTCGCGGTTCATCAGGCGGCGCATTTCCTCGTCGTCCACGTCCATGACCTGGGAAAAGTGGATGTTGTTCCAGACGTCCTCCGCTTTTTGCAGGTCGTCCATGACGATCATGGCGCCGTTGAGCGCGCCGACGGATGTGCCGGATACGGCGGAAAAACGGATGCCGGCCTCGCGCAGCGCTTTCCACGCACCGATCTGGTAGGCGCCCTTCGCGCCGCCGCCCTCGAGCGCCAGACCATAGGTCTTGTTACGATCCAGTTTCAGTTCCATGTCGATTCTCCAATCTGTAGATTTGCGCGCTGCGCGGCGGCAGGTCGAACGCGGCCACGCCGTCGTGAATGGCGGCGCGCGCGCCCGTGACGCACTCGAGCGCACGGTCATAACTGCTGCGCACGAACGAGAGGCGTGTCTCCTCGTTCAGACCGGCACCGGGGCAGGTGAGCTCCACATGGCAGCGCACCGTGTGCGCCGCACGGTTGACGGCCAGCAGCAGCGCCTCATCCTCGGCCTCAGCGCCGAAGGCGTCGTGCCCGCCCGTGATGATGCGCAGGAGCGTGGTTTTGCCCGCTCCGTTCTTGCCCACCAGTCCGATGCGGTCCTTCGGGTTGATCAGGAACGAAATATTGTCGAAAAGGGTCCAGCCCCCATAACTGACGGTAAGGTTGTCTAATGAAATCATGGCGAATCTAAAAACACCGCAAAGTTAGCGATTTAATCCGACATATCGTATCTTTACGGTCCCGAAACAGAATCCCGGAGATGGAAAAACTGGAACGATACCTGCAATTCATGCGCGAAGCCGAACGGCTGAAAAACGTCCTGCGCTCGGCCCGCACCTCGACCGGACGGCACGAAAGCACCGCCGAGCACACGTGGCGGCTGGCCCTGCTGGCCCTCGTCCTTGCGGACGAAAAACCGGAACTCGACCTGCCCCGGGTCCTTGCGATGTGCCTGGTCCACGACCTCGGGGAGGCCTACGAAGGCGACATCCCGGCCGTTGCGCAGTGCGACCCCGCCTCCAAGGCCGCGGCGGAACTTGCGGCCATGGAGCGGCTCACGCCCCTGCTGCCCGCAGAAGCCGCAGCACGCATCCGGACGCTCTGGGAGGAGTACGAAGCCTGCGCCACGCCCGAAGCCCGCTGGGTCAAGGCGCTCGACAAGGCCGAGACCATCCTCCAGCACAATCAGGGAGCCAATCCCGCCGATTTCGATTACGAATTCAACCTGACCTACGGCGCGGAGTGGTTCCGCGACGATGCGCTCCTGCGCCGACTGCGCCGCCTGCTCGACGCCGAGACGGCCCGGCACGCCGGACGCTGACGGAGTGTTTTTTCCGAAATGAAATCCCCTGCGCTCTTCCGGACGGACCCTCCGGTCAGGCGTTGAGCATCTTCACGACCTCGGCCTGCGGATCTTCGGCTCCGAAAACGCTGCTGCCGGCCACCAGCACGTCGGCGCCCGCCCCGTAAACCGCTCCGGCGTTGCGGGCCGAGATGCCTCCGTCGACCTCGATGATCGTTTCGAGACCCATCTCCCGGGCCATCGCCCGCAGCTGCGCGATCTTCTCCAGCGACCCCGGGATGAACGACTGTCCGCCGAATCCCGGCTCGACGCTCATCACCAGCACCAGGTCCACCAGCGGCAGCACCTCGCGCAGCGCCTCCACCGGCGTCGCCGGCTTGATCGACACGCCCGCTTTGGCTCCGGCCCGGCGAATCAGCGCGACGCACCCCGCGGGGTCGTCCGTCGCTTCGAGGTGGAAGGTCACCAGATCGGCCCCCGCCTCGGCGAAGCGCGCGACGTATTTTTCCGGGCTGACGATCATCAGGTGCACGTCGAGAAATTTCGCCGTCGCCTTGCGGATGGCTTTCAGCACGGGAAACCCGAATGAAATGTTGGGGACGAAAACGCCGTCCATCACGTCGATATGGACCCATTCGGCCGCACTGGCGTCGACCATCCGGGTATCGCGCTCCAGATGGCCGAAGTCGGCCGAGAGCATCGAAGGGGCTACTATACGTTGCATGAATCAAAGAGTTTGTCGGTCAAAGATACGAAAAATTCCACGGAAAATTCTACCTTTGTCAGTATGAACACCGCATTCATTCTTGCAATCATCGTGCTCGGCGCCCTCTCGGCGGCGCTCGGGGCCATGCTCGCCGCCGCCCGCCGCGAAGCCGGCCACCTGCGTGCCGACAAGACCGCCGCCGAGCAGGCCCGTCTGCAAGCCGAAGCGGACATCCGCGTGCAGATCGAAACGCGGCTGCGCACCGAAACCGAACTGGCCGCCCTGCGCGCCTCGTCCCAGACGGAAATCGCCGGCCTGAAACAAAAGAACGCCGAGGAGCGCGCCGCCGAGAAAGCCGAACGCGAACAGCTCGAAGAGCGTTTCCGCCTGCAATTCAAAAACCTCGCGACGGAGATTCTGGGCGAGCAGTCGCAGCGGTTCAAGGAGACCAGCAGGGAGTCGATCGACATCCTTCTGAAACCGTTCAAGGAGAACATCGTCGACTTCCGCAAGCGCGTCGAGGAGATCTACACCACGCAGACCTCCCAGCGGGGCGAGCTGAAATCGGAACTCAAACGCCTGATGGAACTCAACCAGACGATCTCCACCGAGGCCCGGAACCTGACCGACGCCCTGAAAGGCAATTCGAAGGTGCAGGGCGACTGGGGCGAGATGCTGCTCGAAACGATCCTCGACAGTTCGGCCCTCTCGAAGGGCATCCACTACCAGACGCAGTACAACATCAAGGACGAGGAGGGGCGCAACCTGCGGCCCGACGTGGTGCTGCACCTGCCCGAGAAGAAGGACATCGTCATCGACTCGAAAGTCTCGCTCACGGCCTTCGTGGGTTACTCCTCGGCCGACACGGGGGAGGAGCGGCGGCGTTATCTCGCGGCGCACATCGCCTCGGTGCGGCAGCACGTCACCGAACTGGGCCGCAAGGAGTACCAGCGGCGGCTCAATTCGCCCGACTTCGTCATCATGTTCATCCCCAACGAACCGGCGTTCCTCGCAGCGTTGCAGAACGACACGGCCATCTGGTCCGACGCCTACGACAAAAAGGTGATCATCTCGTCGCCGACGAACCTTTTCGCCCTGCTCAAACTCGTCGCCGACCTCTGGAAATACAACGACCAGGACAAGAACACCAAGGAGATCGCCGCCTGCGGACTGAAACTCTACGAACAACTGGTGGCCTTCACCGCCTCGCTCGAAGGGGTCGGCACGGCGCTGGACAAGGCCCGCGACGCCTACGAAGACGCCCACAAACGCCTCTGCACGGGCAACGACAACATCATCCGCGTCGGCGAACGCCTGCGCAAAACCGCCCGCCTGCAAACCAAGCGGCAGCATGCCGCGCGCACGCTCGAAATCGCCGGCAGCGATACGGATTCGGACGACCGTTCCGAGGCCCCCGCCGCCCTGCCGGACAGCGGCGCATAGCCCCTCCGCAAAAAAAATCGCGCCGCAGGCTCATCGTTTTGCCTGCGGGATGTGTCTATTCAGCAAACTAACCCCATAAACTTATGAAAAGAGCGACAATTCTTTTTACGGTCCTGTGGCTGACGCTGGGTGCGGCCGCGGCCGGGAATCCCAAGGCCGACCCGCGGGCCGTCGTCGAGGCGGGCAACGCACGCTTCACGGTCCTCACCCCGCAGCTGATCCGCATGGAGTGGAGCGAGGACGGCCGTTTCGAGGACCGCGCCACGCTGACCTTCGTCAACCGTGAGACGCCCGTGCCGGACTTCAAGGTCCGCGACACGAAATCCCGGCTGACGATCACCACCCCGGCCCTGACGCTGACCTACACCAAAGGCGGCAAGTTTTCGGACAAAAACCTGAAAGCCGTCTTCCGGCTCAACGGCCGCGAGGTCGTATGGACCCCCGGCACGGAGGACCCGCAGAACCTCATGGGCACGACCCGCACGCTCGACGGATGCGACGGCAGGAAGCTGGGGCGCGAACCGATGGAGCAGGGGCTTCTTTCGCGCGCAGGATGGTCGGTGGTCGACGACAGCGGCCGCCACGTGCTGACGCCCGACGGCTCCGCCTGGAAAGAGTGGGTCGAGGCGCGCCCCGCGGGCGACCGCCAGGACCTCTACCTCTTCGCCTACGGGCACGACTACAAGCAGGCGCTCGCCGATTTCCAGCTCGTCGCAGGCCGCGCGCCGCTGCCTCCGAAGTACACCTTCGGCTACTGGTGGAGCCGCTACTGGCAGTATTCGGACAACGAGTTCGTCGACCTGGTGCAGAAACTCAAGTCGGTCGACATTCCGATCGACGTGCTGATCGTCGACATGGACTGGCACGAGACCTGGGGCCTGCGCAAGAAAAATCCCGCCAAGGACGAGTACGGACAGCGCATCGGCTGGACCGGCTACACCTGGCAGAAGGAGCTGTTCCCCTCGCCCGCGAATTTCCTCCGATGGACCGAAAACGAGCAGCTGAAAGTAGCGCTCAACCTCCACCCCGCCTCGGGCATCCAACCCTACGAAGACGTTTACGAGCCGTTCACCCGGGAGTACGGATGGACCGAAAAGGGCAAGAGCGTGCCGTTCCATATCGACGAACAAAAATGGGCCGACGCCTATTTCAAGACCGTACTGAACCCGATGGAGCGCCAGGGCGTCGATTTCTGGTGGCTCGACTGGCAGCAGTGGATGGAGTCGAAATTCACCCCGGGACTTTCGAACACCTTCTGGCTCAACTACACCTTCTTCCACCACGCCGAGCAGCAGAACCCCGCGCTGCGGCCCTTCATCTACCACCGCTGGGGCGGTCTCGGATCGCACCGCTATCCGCTGGCATTCTCGGGCGACACCTACGCCAAGTGGGAGACGCTGGCCTTCCTGCCCTATTTCACGGCCACCTCGTCCAACGTCAACTACGGCTACTGGGGGCACGACATCGGTGGCCACATGTTCAAGAAGGAGACGAAAGCCACCGATCCCGAACTTTACACCCGCTGGCTGCAATACGGCGTCTTCACCCCGATCTTCAAGACCCACTCGACCAAGGACCCGCGCATCGAGCGTTACCTCTGGTTCTTCCCCGACCACCTGTTCGTCATGCGCGACGCCATCCGCCTGCGCTATACGCTGGCGCCCTACGTCTACAACGCCGCCCGCGAGAACTACGACACCGGCGTCGGCATGTGCCGTCCGATGTACTACGACCATCCCGAACGGGACGAGGCCTACAACGTCCCCGAGCAGTTCATGTTCGGCAACGACATCCTCGCCACGGCCGTCGTGGAGCCGGTCGACAGCGTCACGGGGCTGGCCGCGCGCCGGATCTGGTTCCCCGAGGGCCGGTGGTACGACTGCGCCACGGGAGCCATGTACGAGGGCGGACGCACCGAGGAGCTGCACTACACCCTCTCGGAAAATCCCTGGTACGCGCGGGCCGGAGCCATCCTTCCGATGAACCCACAGACGGTGAAAAACCTCCAGCAGCCCTGCGACACGCTGGTGCTGACCTTCATCCCCGGGGCCGACGGCGAGCTTGTCCACTACGAGGACGACGGCGTCAGCCAGCAGTACGCCACGGCCTACGCCACCACGAAGGTCACCAAGAAGCAGGAGGGCAACACCCTGCGCGCCGTCGTCGCGCCCCGCGAAGGCACCTACGCCGGTGCTCCCGACAGCCGCAGCTACGAAATGCGCTTCCCGGCGACCTTCCCGCCCAAAACGGTGCAGGTAAACGGCCGCGAAATCCCCTATGCCCGCTTCCCGAAAGCCGGACAATGGACCTACGACGCCTACACGCTCGCCCCGGTCGTCTACACGGACGCCGCGCCCTGCGACCGTCCGCTGGAGGTCGTGCTGACCTTCGACGACCACGCCGCGGCGCACCAGGCCGACCTCTACGGCAAAAGCGGAGTCTTCAAACGCTGCATCGACCTGACCGTCGAATTCAAGACCGAACAGGGCAAGACGGAACCCTACCTCATGCTGCCCAAGGAGTACCTCAACGTCTCGCAGTGCCCCAATTTCATTCTCGAAGACCCGGGCCGCATCGCCGGCTACCTGGCTGCCTACGAGAAGAACAAGGCCGCGCTGTTCGAGACCACGGACAAAATGACCATCATCGGTGAAAATTTCAAAAAACGACTGCGCGCGCAGATCGGCGGCGTGAAATAGCCGCCCGCTCCGAACGAAAAACCCCGCTGACATCAGCGGGGTTTTTATTTTGCTCCGACCCAGTTACGACCTCGTTTTCCAGCTTTTGCGCATCCGGCTTTCGATGCCCGGCGTAGCGTCGAGGGCCACCGTCTCCACGATGTCGTCCCACAATTCGGCGACCCAGCCGACACGCTCCCGGCAGCGTTTCAGGACCTCCACGGCCCAGACCTTCACGGCGACTTTCGCCTCCGGCGACACGGCCCATCCGGCGGCCGTTTCGGCGATCCGCTCCAGATCGCCGGGTTCGGGCGCATAACGCCCCAGCAGGTCGGCCATGATCTTCCCGAAATGACGCTGCGCGCTGGCGTTGGCGCACGCCGCGAAATCGACCCGGCAAAAGGATTCGGCACGGGGCATGAACGCCTCGGGGGCGTCGAAATAGATCCGTTCGAGCACATAGGCGCCGCGGAACAGCACCTTCTGCCGGACAGGTCCCGGCAGCTCCGGATGCGGCGCGGTCGCCACCTCGTACAACAGATCCACAGCCCCGGCATCGCGCACCCTCCGGGCCGTCTCGTCGGCGAAATTGCCGTGGAACCGCTCCGACAGGAGCCGTATCAGGTCAGCCTCGGTCATACTGCCGGCAACCGCTCAAAACAACTTCTTGCGGGATGTCGTAACGACGAAATCCTTCAGATAGAACGGCTCGAAATAGGCGATGTCCTCCGTGCGGCCTTCGTCGAGGGCCTGCTGGGCGAGCCGGGCAAGCCCGCGGGCCGACGGGGTCACCTCCACGCACACCGCGTCGGAAAGGATGCCGGCGCATTTGCGCGCCCCGCTGCCGAAGATCACGAACGGACGCCCCTGACCGCGGAAGGCGGCGAAACTCCCGGCGTCGACCACCTCGGCCGAAACTTCGCTCTGCGGACGCCCTTCGGCGTCGAAAACCTGCGCATAGACCTCCATGCGCCGGGCGTCGACCATCGGACACAGCAAGGCGTTCGACCAGTCATCTACGGCGAGAATCCCCGCCTCGTAGTCCTCGCGGGCCACCTCGGCCAGCGCATCCAGCGACCCGACGGCCACCAGCGGCTTCTGCAACCCGTAACACAATCCCTTGGCGAACGACACGCCGATGCGCAGTCCCGTATACGATCCGGGTCCCTTACCCACAGCCACGGCGTCGAGTTCGTCGGGCGCAATGTCCGTCTCGCGCAGCAGTTCGTCGACGAACACGCCGACCTTGCGGGCGTGGTCGCGCCCCTCGTCGCTCTCGCGCAGCGACAGCAGTTCGCCGTCCTTGGCGATGCCCACGGAACAGATGTCCGTTCCGGTCTCAATAGCAAGTATTAAACTCATAAGTTATCCTATCGTTTTTTCGCCACCATCGGCGGTTGTCGCCGCCTTCGGCGTCGTTTGCAAATCTGCCCTCCCTCGGAAGGGACTCGTCGCGACGCAACCCGGATTATCCGCCGGAACGCAGACGCTATATCACCCCGAAATGCTCCAATGCGCGCCGGATTCCGTCGTCGTCGACCGAAGCCGTCACATAGTCCGCGGCGGCGAGCGCCTCGTCGCATGCGTTGCCCATCGCCACGCCCGCGCCTGCGGCCCGCAGCATCGCCACGTCGTTGCCGCCGTCGCCGAAAGCCATCGTCTCGCCGTTCGCAAAGCCGAAATGCGCGGCGAACTCGGCCATGCCCGTCGCCTTGTCGACACCCCGGACATTGACGTCCGCGAAAATCGGGCACCAGCGCGACGCCACGAGCGACGGCAGTTCGGCCATCACCCTCTTTTCGAGTTCGGGATCGAAATAAAAGCACATCTGGCAGCAGTCTCCCCGGTCGAAAAGCGCCCGCAGATCGACCTGTTCGGGGACCGGATGCGCCACCATCTCCGCCAGACGCACCACTTCGGGCGTCACGCGGTTGACGAAAACTCCGTCGTTCAACTCCAACCCGACCGGAAAATCCAGCTCCGCCGACAAGGCGAGCGACTTCTCGAAGTCGGCGCGCGGAATCGGATGCCGGGCCACGACGCGGCCGTCACGCATCAGGCAGTCGGCGCCGTTGAGCGCCGCCACGCCGTCGTAGGGAATCGCCTCCAGATCGGCCAGATCGGCCGCCGCGCGCCCCGTGGCGATGAACAGCTGCACGCCGCGCGCATGGGCCTCACGCAACGCCTCGAGCGCCGAAGCGGGCACCCGGTGGGTCTTGAAGCTGATCAGCGTTCCGTCGACGTCCAAAAATATAGCCTTTATCATTACCGGTAGTTTTTCATCGCCTTGTCCATCTCGCGCCGGGCATCGTTCTCCTTGAGGTATTCGCGCTTGTCGTACGACTTGCGGCCGCGGGCCAGCCCCACGACGACCTTCGCCAGGCCGCGCTCGTTCAGGAACAGCCGCAGGCCCACGATCGTCAGGCCCTTGTCCTGCGAAGCGCGCTGCAACTTGTCCAGTTCGCGGGCCGTGAGCAGCAGCTTGCGGTCGCGGCGCGGCACGTGGTTGTTGCACGTTCCCCAGGCGTATTCGGCGATGTTGACGCCGCGCACCCACAGTTCGCCCTTGTCGAAATAACAGAACGTATCGACCATCGAGGCCTTACCGGCGCGGATGGACTTGATCTCCGTTCCAACGAGCACGATGCCCGCAACGTACTCTTCCAGAATCTCATAGTCGAACGTCGCGCGCTTGTTCCGGATATTTATCTTTTTCTGTTCACTCATAATACTCAAAAACGGCACACAAATTGCGATTTTAATTGCGGGGGTGGGAATCGGTCAAGGTAACTAATTCTTTTATCTTTGATATGTTTTACACATCTTTCTGTTTATTTTCTGTTTGCACACGGTAT
>ERZ834722.3681-NODE-3681-length-10063-cov-2.627698_pt1 | contig 10063 bp, 7 predicted proteins | sample MGYA00519576_ERZ834722 | MGnify/ENA primary metagenome ERZ834722 (study PRJEB31850, sample SAMEA3708759) | human gut metagenome | biome: human gut; feature: human-associated habitat; material: faeces | place: China | collected 2014 ...
GGAATTTCTAATTGCATTAATATAATATCGGCTTCTTCTATTTTTTCTCTATTTTTGTCAATAATTTCTTTATTAACTTTTCCGATTTGCTCCTGCAATTATTATAATGCTATTATCTCCTGTTTTGTCTACTGTTATAAAAGCTGTTCCTGTTTGTGTTTCTTTTATAGTTTCTATTGCCGAAATGTCAACATTTACAGATTCTAAATTGCTTTTTAGTTTATTACCATTTTCATCTTCTCCAACAGCTCCTATCATATCAACATTTCCGCCAAGTTTTCCTATTGTATAAGCTTGATTTGCTCCTTTTCCGCCCTCACTATTAATATATTCTTTTGCTTTTACTGTTTCACCAGTTTTTGGTCTTCTTTCTAATTGAATACTATAATCCATATTCAAACTACCTATTACAAGTATTTTTTTCATTTTTACCTCTTTTTTTCATCTTTTTTTAATATTTTAGATATCAATTTAGACTTTTCTTGTGGTGATATAAATGCTCCTCTAATTGCACTTTTATTCATGTTGGCTATATCATCTATTGTTAGATTTGTATGTTCTATAACCCATTTATATTCTTCAATTATATTTGTATTAGATACTGTGTCATTGTCTGGATTTATAGATACTTTAATTCCTTTTTTATAAAGTTCTTCTATTGGATGATGTTCTCCTGTTGCCTTTGTTTGCAAATTACTTATTGGACATATTTCTAATGGTATTTCTTTTTCTATTAATTCTCCAACTAATTTTGGGTCTTCTAAACATCTTACTCCATGACCAATTCTTTTTGCTCCCATTTTTAAAGCATTTTTTATACTTTCTGGGCCTGCTGCTTCCCCAGCATGTATAGTAAATGGTATATTTTGTTCTTTAGCTACTTTAAATATATCTGCAAATTCAGAAGTTGGAAATAATGCTTCTGCTCCTGCCAAATCTAACCCACATACTCCATGGTTTAAATATTTTTTTGCTGTTGCAACTGTAGTTAAATTACTTAATGTATTATCTTCTCCTCTCATACAGCATAATAGCAAATTGCCTTCTATTTTAAACTCTTTTTTAGCTCTATTCATTCCTTTTATTGCTGATTCTACTACTCTTTCATAAGACAATCCCTCTTGTGTATGTAAACTTGGAGCAAATCTCACTTCTGCATATATTACATTTTGTTTTGCTAAATCTTCAAACAATTCGTATGTAGCTTGTTCAATATGGTCTTCTGTTTGTAAAACTTTTAATGGTAAATCGAATTTTTGCAAATATTGATTTAAATCTCTACAATCTTTGTCTACCATTAATTTTTCTTTTACCTCTTCTAATGTAACATTATTTTCTTCTTGTTTAAGCCAATTATATACAGTTTCTGGTCTTAAGGAACCATCTAAATGCAAGTGTAAAACAACTTTTGGCATATTTTTTATTTCTTCTAATTTTTCTTTTTGCATCTATTATCACCTTTTAATTAAATATTTATTAAATCTTTTACTACCTTGCTAGCAATCATAAGCCCTGCAACTGATGGTGAAAAAGCTATGCTACCTGGCACTTGTCTTTTGGCTTTTTTTTCTTCACTCTCTTTTCTTGGTTTTACAGGTTCTTCTTTTGAATATAGAACATTTAGTTTCTTTATGTTTCTCTGCCTTAATTCTTTTCTCATTACTTTTGCTAGTGGACATACACTTGTTTTGTATATATCTGTTATTTCAAACTTACTAGGATCTAGCTTGTTTCCCGTTCCCATACTTGATATAACTGGAATATTTAGCCTTGTAGCTTCTTCTACTAAGAATATTTTAGCTGTTACTGTATCTATTGCATCTACTACATAACTCACTGAACTATCCAATATTTCTTCATTACAATCTGGCATATAAAAAGTTTTATATATTTCTATTTTTGCTTCTGGATTAATATCTAATATTCTTTGTTTCATTAAATCTACTTTGTACTGGCCTATTGTTTTGGTTGTTGCAATTATCTGCCTATTAATATTTGTAATTGTTACTTTATCATTATCTACTAGTATAAATTTTCCTACTCCACATCTTGCTAGTGCTTCAGCAACATATGATCCTACTCCGCCTATACCAAATATAGCAACTTTGGAATCGTTTAATCTATTTATTCCTTCTTCTCCTATAAGCATTTCTGTCCTTGAAAATTGATTTAACATTTTTTGCTCCTTATATTTTTTCATTTTCATCATTAAAAATCAAATCTTTTAATAACTTTTCAAATTCTTTTGGTACATTATTTTCTTCATTATATCTTTTTTCTATATCAGTATTTGTATCTACCAATTTATAATTCTCTTTATAATAATTTAGTAAATATGGTAGTTCTTTTCCTTCTGTTTCTAATTGTTTAATGGTTCTACTTATTGCATAATTTACTTCCTCTGGTGTTCCTACGCATTCAAATGGCTTTACTTCTCCATAACCGCATAATTCTATAAAAATATTTAGCAAATCTTTATTCTCATATAAATCTTTTTTAAATATTTTTACTAATTTCTTTTTATATAAATACGGACTAAGTATTATAAATACAAATAAGCATTTTGAACAATTGCAACACCATTTCCAAGGAGTTTCTTTACTACCTATATTACAGCTTCTAAATATTTTATGATATTTTTTCATGTTTGAAAATAATTTAGCTATTTGTAATTCATTTAATGGTCTTAGCATACTAAAATATTGTACATGATCCTCTAAATAATTGTTTATATACCATCTAAATTCTTCTTCAAACTCAAAGCTTTTTGAGTATTGGTGATTTATTTTTTCTCCTTTTATATTACTTTCATTGCTACTTTGCTCATTTGAAACTGCTATATATTTTTTTCCTGACAAGTATGCAACAAAGTAAGATGTAAAAGCAAGCATTGCAGAAAATGGTGTGTGTCCATTTAAAAAGCCTTTTTCGTTTAACTCTAACAATCTTTTATCTATTGTTCTTTTTATGTGTATTATTTGATCATCTTTATATCCTGCTTTTTTTATTGCCTTTAATTGTGGAGCTTTATCTCCTATCACCAAACATAAATTGTCTTTTTTATGTTCTTTTAATAATTCTAATGTAACGCAAGAATCTTTTCCTCCGCCCACTGGAATTAATGAGCCTTTATATTCCATGCTTGTCTCATTATACCTACTTGTATTAGCATATTCAGGTCTACAATTACATTCTATTTGGAATAATTCATCCATAGGTATTTTTTCTATATGATTAATATATCTAAACTCGCTAAGTCCATTATAATATATTTTTTTAAACCAGTCTATTTGTTCTTGAGTTAATTTACCACATTCTATAAGTATTCTTTTTGGGCATGCTGCTTTCCAATAGCTAATTAACTCTATCATTCCCATATTGAATGCTATAGCTTTTAATGTTTTTGTATTTATTTTGTCAAAATCTATATCTAATTTACTTATTTTTATTATTGGTTTAAATTTTTTTAATCCAAATATTTCAAAATAAAATGTTATTTCAATTGTATCATTATCTTCTTGAATAATTTTATAATCATCAAAAATAAAACAATTATATTTTTTCCTTAATTCTTCAAAATTTTCCATATTTTCCCTTCTTTCATATAATCTTTATATAATATACACTAAAATGATAAAATTGTAAAGATTTGTAAAACGTTAAAGATTAGAAAATATCGACATTTGTAGACATTTTTTGACCTAACTAGGTGAAAATTTATATTTATTTAATACAACAAGGACGCAAGTAGTGCGTCCTGTATAGAAATAATTTTATTCTCTGTTTTTTAGTTCATTTATTTTTTCTTCACCTTTTGTTATCCAATCCTTTAAATTAACTTTTGCTTTTATATTAGGGAAAGCTTCAACAAGCCTTCTGTGTAATCCTGATTTTTGTGTTATAATTTTCTTCACTTTTTTTGATATTTCTTCTGTATTGTCTTTAACACTTACAGAAATTTCTTTTAAGTTTGATATTATTTTTCCTGATATTATATTGTCTGTTATATATACAGCCAATAGTATTCCACATATAATGTGTAATGCTATATTGGGCATCTTTTCATATATATTAAGGAATGCAGGATTTACTATATAAAGTATAAGGCATCCCATTATTCCAAAAGGCAATAAAGTTTCTAAACAAATTCTACCATTAATATTAAATTTTTTGTTTGAATAATCCCACCATCTAACATTAAATATTTTTTCCATAAAATAACTTGTAAAATACTCCAATGTACCACATATTAATATTGAAAATATAAATGTTGCTGGAATATCTGATTGATATTTTTTTAGTAATATTGTAAGTAATATTACTCCATAACCATATATTGGGCAATATGGTCCTATTAAAAATCCTCTGTTTACAAATTTTTTCTTATCAATTAAAGTTTTTGTTACCTCCATTATCCAGCCCAATACTGAATATGTAAAGAATAGTAAGAAATATAATTCTATTGTTCTTAGCATATTATCCCCCTTTATTTATATCTTTTTTATGTATTATATATTCTCATCATTTTGTCGTCAAGTTTTAAATTATACTATCATTTTTGTTAAATCTTTTAAATTATTTTTTTCTTTTAATATTTTATTTCTCTTTTTGTTTGCTTTTAAATTATCTTTTGCGACTGTCATAAGCAATTTTATTCTATTAGTTTGGTTTGTTTCACTTGCACCTGGATCATAATCTACTGGAGTTATATTTGCTTCTGGGAATTTAGCTCTAATAGTTTTAATTACACCTTTTCCTACAATATGATTTGGTAAGCATGCAAATGGTTGTAAACAAATGATGTTTTGTATTCCTTCATTCATAAATTCAATTATCTCTGCTGTTAAAAGCCAACCTTCTCCGGTTTGATTTCCTGTAGATAATATTTCTTGTACTTCTTCTGCAAGTTTATTTATATTGCATGGTTTCATATATCCTTTTTTAGAACTTGCTAATGCTTTTTCATAATCTTTTTCTATTTTGTCTAACAAGTCTAGCCCTAGCTCAAATATATCTGATGTCATTTTAGAAGTTTTTAATAGCTCATGCTTTATTGGGTTGTTTTTTAAAGCATATTTGGCAAATCCCATTAATTCTGGCATATATACTTCTGCACCTTCTTTTTCTAAAATTTCCTCTGCAAAATTGTTTCCATAAGGATGGTATTTTATTAATATTTCTCCAACAATTCCTACTTTTGGTTTTTCTATACTTGTATCTAGTTCAATTTTTTCAAAATCATTTACTATTTCATATAAACTCTTATTAAACTCTTTTGTACTTGCAGTTTTAAGTAATTCTTTACATTTTTTCATCCATTTATTATATACTTTTTTAGTTTCGCCTTTGTTCACTTCATAAGCTCTGTTTTTATGTAATACAGTTTGTAATAAATCTCCATAAATTGTAGCTTTTATTAGTTTTCTTAATAATTTTAAAGTTATTTTGAATCCTGAATTTTTTTCAAGTCCTGCCATATTAAATGATATTACTGGAACATTTGAAAATCCTGCATCTTTTAATGCTTTTCTTATAAATCCTATATAGTTTGTTGCTCTACATCCACCACCTGTTTGAGAAATCATAAGTGCTGTTTTATTTATATCATATTTTCCACTTTGAAGTGCTTCTATCATTTGTCCTGTTGTCAAAATTGATGGATAGCAAGCATCATTATTTACATACTTCAATCCTGTTTCTACAGTATTATTTGTACATTTTTTTAGAACTTCTACTTTGTATCCTTCTGAATTTAATACTGATTCAAACAATTCAAAATGTATTGGTGCCATTTGTGGAATTAATATTGTATAATCTTTTTTCATTTGTTTTGTGAATTGTTTTTTTACTGTTTCGTAATTTCCATTTTCATCATCATTTTTATCTTCACATCTGTTATTCATACTTGCAAGTAAAGAACGTATTCTTATTCTTATTGCACCTAGATTATTTATTTCATCTATTTTTATTAAAGTATACATTTTGTTATAACTTGCTAAAATTTCTTCAGCTTGGTCTGTTGTTATAGCGTCCACTCCACATCCAAATGAATTTAGTTGAACTAGCTCAAGATTCTTTTGTTTCCCAACAAAATCAGCTGCTGCATATAGTCTTGAATGAAACATCCATTGATCTACAACCCTTATTGGTCTTTTTACCTCTCCTAAAGGCGCTACGCTATCTTCTGTAAGTACCGCTATTCCTAGACTTGTAATCATTTTATCTATACCATGATTAACTTCGCCATCCAAATGATATGGTCTTCCAGCTAAAACAATTCCTCTTAAATTATGTTCATTAATATATTTTAAAGTTTCTATACCTTTTTTATGTATATCTTCTCTAAAGTTTTGATATTCCTCTTCTGCCTTTTTTATTGCATTATTTAGCTCTGATTTAGTAAACTTATATTTCTTAAATTCCTCTATTTCCATAAATCTTTTGCTAAGTCCTTTTTTGTCAAGTGGTAAAAAAGGATTTATAAATTCTACATCTTTTAATTCTTCTATGTTATTTTTTAGTGTTTCTGAATATGATATTACTATTGGGCAGTTGAAGCTATTATTTGCTTTTTCGTCTTCTTTCCTAGAATACATTATACATGGATAAAATATTGTTTTTATACCTTGTTCTAGCAAACTTTCTATATGTCCATGTGATAATTTGGCAGGATAACATACAGACTCTGATGGCATTGATTCCATGCCTTTTTCGTATGTTTTTCTGTTACTTTTTTCAGAGATTATAACTCTAAATCCAAGTTTGGTTAAAAATGTAAACCAGAAAGGGTAATCTTCATACATATTTAAAACTCTAGGAATTCCTATAACACCACGAGGTGCATTTTTTTCCTCAAGAGGAGTGTAGTCAAAAATTCTCTTATATTTATATTTTACTAAGTTTGGTAATTCTTTATTTTCCGAAACGATTCCAGTTCCTTTTTCACATCTATTACCAGAAATATGCTTTGTACCATTGCTAAATTTGTTTATTGTGAGTAAGCAGTGGTTTTCACAACCATTACAACGCACATGTGATGCTTCAACTTTTAAGTTATTTATAGCATCCAAGTCAGAGATAGTAGAAACATATTCCATATCTTTATTTGCTTCGTATTGTTCTTGAGCTAAAAGTGCAACACCATAAGCACCCATAAGCCCAGCAATGTCAGGTCTTACAACATTTTTTCCAACTAACAATTCAAATGCACGCAAAACAGCATCATTATAAAATGTTCCACCCTGAACTACAATATGAGAGCCTAAAACCTTCATATCTCTAATCTTCATAACTTTTTGAATGGCATTTTTTATTACAGAATAAGAAAGCCCTGCTGAAATATCTCCCACACTATAGCCTTCTTTTTGAGCCTGTTTTATTTTGGAATTCATGAATACAGTACATCTTGAACCTAAATCGACAGGATTTCTTGCGGAAATAGCAGAATTTACAAATTCGCTAATTGTTAGTCCAAGACTCTTTGCAAATGTTTCTATAAATGAACCACATCCAGAAGAACAAGCTTCATTTAGCATTATGTTATCTATGGAGTTATTTTTCAGCTTAATATATTTCATGTCTTGACCGCCAATGTCTACTATACTAGTAACATTAGGCATAAACTTCTTAGCAGCTGTATAATGTGCAATTGTTTCAATTTCGTTCAAATCAACATTTAATGCTGTTTTAATAAGTGCTTCTCCGTAACCGGTAACACCACTGTATCTAATAGTTACTCCTTCAGGAAGTACTTTATATAATTCTTTTAGCATATTTGTTACACTTTTTAGAGGATTTCCTTCATTTCCTGCATATAAAGAGTACAACAAAGCGCCTTCTGTATCGGTTACAACGAGTTTTGTGGTTGTAGAGCCTGCATCAATACCTATAAAACAATCTCCTTTATAGGTTGATAAATCACCTTTTTTTACAACATCTTTGCTGTGACGTGCTTTAAATTCCTCGTATTCTGAATCTGTTACAAATAAAGGCTTTAGAGGATTTGTTGTAGAGTCATGTGAGCTTCTTAGAACTTGAATTTTTGCCATTAATTTCTGAGTAGAAATTGGAGTTGTTTCCAGAGAATCTAATGCTGCACCTTTTGCAACTAATAAATGTGCTTCATCTGGAATTATTACTTGTTCATCAGTCAAATGAAGTGTTTCTATGAATCTATTTCTTAACTCTGAAAGATAGTTAAGAGGTCCTCCTAAAAATGCTACATTTCCGCGTATTGGTCTTCCGCATGCAAGTCCGCTAATAGTTTGATTAACAACGGCTTGGAATATAGAAGCTGCAATATCTTCTCTTGCCGCACCTTCATTTATAAGAGGTTGTACATCAGTTTTTGCGAATACTCCACAACGTGATGCTATTGGGTAGATAATTGAGTGCTTTTTGGCAAGTTCATTTAAGCCAGAAGAGTCAGTGTTTAACAATGATGCCATCTGGTCAATAAATGCACCAGTACCACCAGCGCAAGTTCCATTCATACGCTGTTCAATAGACTTTCCAAAATATATAATCTTAGCATCTTCGCCGCCAAGTTCAATTACAACATCAGTTTTGGGAATGTATTTTTCTACGGCTCTTTTGCAAGCAACAACTTCTTGAATAAAAGGTACATTCAAAAATGTTGCTGCAGACATTGCGCCAGATCCTGTAAGAGCGATAGTAAATTCAGCATCAGGGTAACGATTGGCTAAATCATCTAAAACTGCACATACTGTATTTTTTGTATCTGAATTATGACGTTGGTAGCTTGTATAAATTGTGTTAAGATTATTATCCATAACGGCAATCTTTACTGTAGTAGATCCAACATCAAGTCCTACATGCAATAAATTGTTCATATTAAATCTCCTTATGTTTTAAATAAAAACTACCCTAATTTTATACGGAAAAGCGGATTTTGTCAAATGAAACTGACTAACTGTCAGAAAATATAAAAAACCTACAAATAGCTTATTTGTAGGTTTTTTTGTCGAAGAATGTAGGATTGTGTATTTTATGTGAAAAATTATTTTTTGGACAATTATAGGTTCTAATTAGAAAATTAAGAGAATAGACATGTTATCAAAGATAAAATTAGAGGAGGATTACATAATGAAAACAAATTTAAAAAAAATAGTAATAGTATTGGTGATTATCGCAATAATTGCAGGCGTAATAACATATTTTATAAATAAAAATAAAAAACCTGAATATGTAGAATATGAACCACAAGAAGAAATATCAGATGAACAAGAGCGTAAAACAATGATTTCACTATATTTTGTAAATAAAACTACAAGAAATGTAGAACCTGAAGCCAGAATGTTAGACGTAAAAACACTAATAAAAGACCCATACACTGTTATAATAAACATGTTGATAGATGGACCAAAAAACGAAAACCATGACAATGTGATACCAGAAGGAACAATGTTAATAGGAACAAGCTTAGAAGGAGATACTCTAAAAGTAAATTTTTCATCAGAATTTGTAGAAAATCACATTGGTGGAAAAGAAGAAGAACAAAAGACTATAGAATGCTTAGTAAATTCGCTTACAGAATTAACAGAAGTAAATTCCATAAAAATATTAATAAATGGAGAAGAGAATGCAAAATTTAAAGACGGAGAAATAAACTTTTCTCAAAACTTTATAAGAAATGAATAGAATAAAAAACTCTTATATAATGAAAAATTATACAAGAGTTTTTATTTGAAGAAATTTATAAATTTACATATTGTGCATGCTTTTTGAGTGCAACAAAGAAAATTTTCTACGCAAAACAGTGAATTTAGAATACTATTTTGTGGTCTACAACATTTATTACAATATGGCTTACAACAAGGTTTATAGGAATAACAATTACAAGGAGGCTTTGGATTACACATAAACTTATTATAACTATTCATTTTTTACTTCCTCTATTTACATAATTTGATATTTAATATATAATATTAACGTATTAAAAATATGTGAATTCAACAAAAATGGAAAGTGAAAATTATGAATTTAAAAGAAAATGAAAGAATAGATGATTTGCAATATAAAGGATTAAAAATTATTCAGGATA